>Ga0138256_10000814_pt1 | contig 33659 bp, 83 predicted proteins | sample KNB2016incub_MG_FD_105486 | JGI IMG/M metagenome (GOLD analysis project Ga0138256, IMG submission 105486) | Active sludge microbial communities from wastewater in Klosterneuburg, Austria - KNB2014incub_MG | ecosystem: Engineered > WWTP > Activated sludge > Unclassified | place: Austria... | reverse complement strand
ACTTGTCCTAAGTATTGACCAAATACCTTTCTTTTTATTTCGTATTCTATTTCCATTTTATTTAGAGTAATTATAGGTTGGTAACTGAATATCTTTAATGGTTATGCCTCTTTCATCGGTAATATACTTAATTCTCCAATCCCAAGCCTGTTCATAAGCATAAGCCATAGCTCTTACAATAGCCTCATTAAAGCCATTACAGGTAAATGTTTCTTCGTTACCGTTTAGGTATATTACTTTATATTTGTCTTTTTTCATTTTATATCAGTTTCGTTAAACACATTGTAAATTTTAAGTAATTTTCCACGAAGGTTATGTCCCCAATCTCTTAAATCTGAATTAGCCACTCTAACCCTTTCAATTAAATCTAACAAACTCTTTTGTACTATTTTATTATCGTTTAAGTGTACTTCGACTAATGATTTCATGCTATTTAGTTTATCACAGGTAAAGTCAACTCCACTACCATATTTTTCAACACGAATAATGTTATTCATTTGCTCCTTACCAATACTGAATCCCATCATAAAAGAACTCCTTAGTTTTTCCGTTACTTCAGTTTTTTCATCAGGATTGAATGGGAATAATTCCCTTGCCTTTTTATGTGCTTGTTCGGTATCCATCTCAGCTCTAAATCACATCAAAATCTTTAATACCTAAATCTCGTAAACGGTCTTTAAGTTCTTCATTCTCAGAGCGTAACTTTATGTTTTCTCTTGAGAGTAGATTTAACCTTTCTGAATATACTGTTATAATTTCTTCACTTTTAACTTCAAAATCTTTTATTATTTTCTTTGTCTTTATTCTTAGAAGAATTGATTTTACGATTATTATAACTAATAATATATCTAAACTCCAAGTTACTATATCAATAAATTTCATTTTTTTTTGTTTAATTTATAAGTTATTAAATGTTTTTTGTCTATCTAATATGATTGGCTTCAGTTTTATAATTTCTAATGGCTGAGTTACAAGTGAATTAATTTTTTTTACAAACTCGGCATCTTTATAAAATGGTTTTATAATACTATTAGTTGGAACTCCTTCAAAGCTATTGTTGTGTTCAATTATGTTCTTTGCAATAGAGTAAAGAATCTCAAGTTGTGCTTGGTCGTCGCCACCACACCAATCTAATTCACAAAACATAGAACCGATATAACCTGCCCTTACCCGATAGCCAAACATAACTGGGTAAATACCCATTTCTATTTTACCATCTTCCGAAACAAGACGTTGGTATATTTGTTCTTCTATGTTATCTTCTGCTTGTTTCATCTTTAATAAATATTAGACATTATACGCTCACAGCTATCTAATTTACCTGTTAAAATTTTGATAGACCCTGACTCTCTTATGGCTTTTATGTTTTTTCTGTCGCAATTAACTTTTACAGCAGTTCGGTGTAATTCCTCAATAACATCCTCCATTTCTTCGTCGCTCATATTATTGTCGTTTTTGATTGATGTTTGAATAAATTCAGAAACTTTTTCAATCTGTTTGCAATTACAAACATACTCTGCTCTTATAGATTCGTTACCGTTGCCATTTCCGTTATCACAGGAAAAATTTAATAATCCTGATAACATAGTTAATGCTAATATTAATATTTGTTTTTTCATAGTTATATTTTTATAGTTGGTTTTTCACATTCTTCGCATTTATATCTTTGTTTAATTTCAGTTGTACAAACAGGGCAATCATCATCACCATATTTACAACCGTGTTCAAGGCAACAATGACTTGCGTGAACTCCCCATTGTTCTCTTGGTATTTTTGTGAAAGTTGGAAGAAAATCTGTTGGTGCTTCAGGTAAATACATCCAATAAGTATGTTCATTACTAAAACGTAACATAGAGCCATCCATAACACAATAAGCCATATCTTTTTGACCTTCGTTTGTGTCAGCTCTGTAAACCAAAACTCTTTTTGGTCTACCCATACTATCTTTTTCTGATGGTAGTCTTGTTTTAACATTTATCCAATCTCCTGTCATATTAAATAATTAATGAAATAAACCATGTTTGTAAACAAAAGCGTTTGATATAGCATCTTTTGTTTTTTGAATTACAGGTTGAGGTACAATGAATAATTCTTCATTATTATCTTCAAATTGCCAATTTTCTTTTTCTAAAGTTTCAATAGCAATAGTTCTTTTCCTTGCGGTAAGATTATCCTCTAAGTAAGTTCTTGTTTTTTTAAGAGCATTTATTTTTTCAATAACCTCAGTATATTCTGAATTTAACTTTAAAAATTCTTCATCTTTATTGAAATCTTCATTAAATACTTCATCGGTAGTAAGCCAACTAATAGTATCAGATACAAATAGATTGTTATTGTATTCAATAAAATGATTTAGGTTTTCATTCAGCTTATTTATCTTTGCAGATAAAGCATAATCTAATTTATTATTGAAATTATTCTCAACTTCAGAAATAGCTTTTTCTATTTTGTCGTCTTTTTGTTTTTGTGTTTTACAACCCCTGAAATCAATATCAATAGAATGTGTTAGTTGAAACACACCAAAGTTCTTACTTGTTGAGTTTTCTGAATTTTTAGATAAAAATTCAAAGTAATTGAATAGTTCAGTAACGGACTCATATTTCATTTCGTAATCAGAAAAAACACGAACACGCTTTCCGTTATTTTTTGGGCTTTCTAAAACCTCAACTTTTGGTGGTGTTTTTTGAACATAATCAGATAGTAAAATATCTCTGTTTTTTTCAGCAAATATTTTATCGTTCAGTTTTGTTATTTTTTTGAATATAGTTTCCATTTTTAAGTTCTTTTTATTTATTTTTCTTGGTATTTATTTAATAATTCCATTCGTTGTTTTTCAAATTCTTCCTTTGTAATCTCTTTAAATCCATCCTTGCAACCTATCGGGTCAGTCCAAAGGTCAAATGCTTGTTTCCTAAGACTACAACTGTTATTTAACCAATAATCTTGTCTACAATCTTTTGTAGGAACAAAATCGTTATACTCTTGTTTGTTTCTCGTAACTCTGATAAGAGTATATGAAGTAACGCTGTTCGGGTGTTTTAGTAGGACAGCAAATAGTATCAACCCTTCAGGAAAAAACCTTCCATCATCTGTTTTTGAATAATATTTATCAGATTCAGGTAACTCAACCTCTTTCTTGATTATATTTAACTGTGTTCTATTAACCGCTATTTCTAATTCTTTTATCATCTTGATTTATTTCTTTTGATTATTTATTCAATATAGTGGTATCATTTTTAAGATACTCAATCAATTGCTCTTTGGTTAATTTCTCAACTTGTTGAATTAGTTTATCCTTTTGTGTTTCAATTCCAAGTTCTTTACGAATATCGGTTTGAACCTCTTTCTGTAAATCATCAATTTCTTTATTTAGTGATAGGTGTAAGAATTTACTTATGTCGGCAGGAATAGCCCGTGATGAAGTATCGGTAGTAATAAAATTACCAACTGCTCCACCTGCAACTATTAACATACAGTCTTTCTTAGTAGGAGTTAATACATATCCGAGCCAAGTGATAATGCAAATTATTTGGCACATCCAATAGATTCTTCCGAGAAATTTTCTCCATACTAAAGCAGATTTATAATCTGTACCCTATTTATTACTACCGTACTCTATGGTAGCACCTACTGCAATAGCAAAGGCTATAAGTGAAACAACTGTAAAGAAAGTAAAAAAGTTGCTGAATGTGTCAAACACTTCTTTAACACCGTCTGAAACGGTTAAAAAATAGAATACATTGTAATAGTTAATCATAGTTTTAGTTTTTAATTTTGGTTTATAATTATTTGTTTTGTTTTTCTTTTTTATTTTGTTTTCTGATAGCTTTAATATGAAATAAATCAAGTATAGAGTATATAATAAATTTTAGAATATTCTTTATTGTTTTCATTATTATTTATTTTTTATTAATTAATCTTCTTTTTTTAGTAATCCGAAAATATCAAATTTTCTTTCAATTAAGTATGCTGTTATTTTATGCTGATTAGATAATTTTTGTGATGATTGTGCTGTGCCATTTTTATAATGGTAATTCCATACATAATTAATATCAAAATCAGAATCAATCTGAATACCCATATCAACATAATCATACTTCTCACCAACTTCACATTCTTCTTTTTTAAATATAGCTATAAGGAAATCTTTTTTATCATCAGCAAATTCAATATGACCACAGGTTTTATCCTTATCAATTAAAATACTTACTATTTTATTGACTTCAGAGAATTTAATATCACTAAGAGGTCTTAGTTCCGATAATTTTGCAAATACTCCGTATAATTTAAGATAATCCATGTTTATTTATTAAAATTTTGTTGATTTAAAATAGCTACAATTATACCGAATACCCTTCCGTTCAAATCTGATAACGGGTGTATCATTTGAATTTGTCTGTACCACTCCAATAGTTCTTCTTTCGGCATAGAGCGTACAGGAAACATTTGTTCGGTTAGTTTTCTTAACTGCACAAACTGAGGTGTTATTTCCATAGTTCCATCACCTTTCTTAATCTCTACGTTATGTGTACGGAAACCTGCTCTAATACCTTTCCAATTATTTGATTTAAGTAATCTGTTTTGGATATTGAAGGCATCTTCCAAAGTTATTTCAGTAACTCCGCTTAATTCGGTAATAATATCGGTAGTTTCTTTGATTCGGTTTTCATTCTCTCCCTCTGCTTTAATATGAGGTCGGTTAATTCTTTCAGCATCCTGAAAAGCATTACCTGTCCAATAGAATTTTGGCTTAAAGTTTCCTGTTATTACAGGGTTTTCAATGAAATTTCTTTTTAAAGTGTCCATTTTTACTTATTTTAATTAGTTACAGCCGAGAATGATTTAGCAAGTGAGTTTAGTTTATCTACCATTTTATTTATTTCTGTTTTAAAACCATCATCTTTCCACTCAAACTGTTTCCACTCTACATTAACATTCAATACTGCTGAGAAACTCGCTGATGCGTTTTCATCATTCCATGTACTTTTAAATGGATTATAACCAATAATATCCTCAATAATTTTCTTTATCCCTATTTTATTAGATAAGGTTAAAACTCTTTCTTTACTTTCGGACTTTCCGTGTTCATTAATATCTGAATACCAATGACCACCACCATCAAACACAATACCTAAATAGTTATTATTTGATTTTTGAATATTACCAAATTGCCCTATTCTAAGATTAAAATCGTAATCATTCAAATTAATGGTGTATCCGTGATGTGATTGTATGAATCCTGTATTATTAATATCCCTGTAATAAGTAATTAATGCAGATAGGATATTACGAACATCTCCACTCGCTTGTATCTCACCGTATGATTTTCCTGAATTTCCAAATCCTGTTTCAAATTTTATTTTTGATTGTATCATCGTATCTTGATTAAATTAATGATTTTTCCATTTTGTAACTTGTAGTATTGTAGTTATCTTCAAATTTTGTCAGAATCCAACCTTCTTCTTTTGCCATCTTTTTAGCAATATCAAATTCATAATCGTTTAAGCTTGGTATTCCGTCAAGACCATTGTTAAGTGTGAATGTACCTTTTACAATAGCGTTATTGAATTTTTTAATGAACATATTTATTTTGTTCAAATCTTTTTCTGATTTTCCTTCAACTGAGGAAGCGTTTATGAATTTTTCCATTTTATTGATTATTAAATTTCAATTACAGAAAAATCCATATCACAATTAATGTAATAATTAGATAATCCATCAACATCTTTTGGATAATCGTTTGAATTTTGAAAATCTATTTCAGATTGACGATATTCTTCTTTAGTAAACTCAACCATTCCTTTCTTTAAAGCTTCGTATTCGTTTTCGGCAGTAATTTTAAACTGCTTAATATCGTTTTCAAAAAAGCTAATAATAGCTACTACATAATTTTTCATATATTCTGTTTTTTATTTGTTTTTATTTTTGTTCTTCGTAAATACTCCAATCTGTTTCCCACATAGCATCTGTTCTCCATCTCCAAAATTCATTAGGTGAGCATTTAACCCCATCCTCTAAAAGAATTTGACCGTTTACCATTGTAACCCACTCGTCATTTGAGAAGTATAGGTGAGTTACCTTTTTTCCTTCAAGCATAGCTTGTATTGCTTCTGATTTTGTCATTTTGTTTTATCTTTTAATGATTGTATGTAAGAATTTTCCCATAACTGATACTCATACCCACCTCTTTCGGGTGCGTTTTGCCAAGTTTGGTACATAGCCTTTCTCATATCTTCCTCTGTGTATTTTTTCTCCGACTTCAACCTTTCTATTTCCTCTTGCAACACATTAGTTCCCGTTTTATAAAAATCAAGTTCCTCTAAGGCTTCTTTAAGTTCAGTCTGTTGGCATTGGGTATAGCCTTCTTTAACTGCTTGTATTGCTTCTATACCTAACATAATTGCTCTTGGATTACCAATTATTTCACCATTATGTTTAGAGTGTTTATTTGCAATTTGTTCAGCCAACTTTTCTATTTCTTCGGGTGTTCTCATTATTATTTGTATTTATCAAAAATATTATCAAATCTTACATCGCTAAACGATTGACCAATTAACTCATACATTTTATTATGTCTAGTTTTTAAATACGTAACGTGTTCAATGCTTGATATGTATCTTTCGTCACTATGAATTAAATATTTTTCAAACACTTCTTTATTATCATTTATAAAAGAATTAAGTTTATCTGAATCCCAAACGTATAATGCTCCGCTACCTGTTGTACCACCTTTTATTATTTTAAATTTTAAGTTATGTCTTATGCAAAAAGAATCAATGTATTTAACGGTATCATCAAAGCTAATATTAGAGTATGACTTTATTGTTGATAATGGTAAATACCCAACTAATTTTGTAGTACCAACATTAAACAGGTCTTTCATTTTATCGTATGATTCTATTGATAATTCCATTTTTAATTTATTTAAGCAATATTATTTCATTTTCACATCTACGGTTAGTGTATGCAAACACATCTTTTTTATCAATGTATCGGCTTGTAACTGCTCCTGATTTACTGAATCTTTTAGCAAACCATTTTGCTTTGTTTTCATCGGTTGTATATGATAAACCTTTTTCATTTTTACCAATAGTATAACCTCTGTAAACAATTAACTTATCGGGTAAGTTATCAAAATCTTTTTTATCATCTTCATCCATAAAGAAGTGTTTAGTTTCTTTACGTTGTTTGAGTATTTTTTTCCAAGCTTTTAAATTCTGCCAAATGTTTTCACTATCAACCCAAACATCAGATACTAAATCCCAATATTCCTTATCATCAAGTAATGTAATTACATCAAGTAAAGCTTGAAATCTATAAGGTCTTTCATGTTGGAAAATATACGAGAAGTAATTTTTTTCTTTTAATAGTTTTTTAACCTGCTCAGATAATACTTCATATCTTTTATTCAATAAAGCGTTCATAGCAGGTGAATAAGGAATTGAATAAACCAAAGGGTGTCTAAGAGTAGGAAACATCTTACTGTTTTTAGTATCCAAAAATGGAACTAAATCTTGGTGTAATTCCTCTTGCTTACTTAATAACTCTTGATATGATAATTCCATACTCATATTACTTTTTTGATTTATTTTGGTAATACTTAATTTTCTTATTCAATTTTTTTATAGCGTTTTCTGCTCTTTTTTGTTTACTCTCCCACTCCTTCTTTTTTGTAAGTAGCTTTGAAAGTTTTTCTTTATCCTTATCTAATTTAAAAACTATGTTTTTTTTATCGGCAATAACTCTATCCTCTCTAACTTGTTTTTGAAATTCAATAGGGTTTCCAAAATTAGAAACATCAGCACCTTTTTTTAGTAATACTATCGCTTCTTGTTTTGAGGTGATTTTATTTACCATATCTTTTGGTTTTACAGATTCAATTATTTTATCGGTATTTATTTTAGAAAATAGTTTCTCTAAATATGTTGGTACGGGATAATCAGTTTCAGTTTTAATTAATTTAGCGTGAATATCGGGGTGAAATTCTTTTAGATATTCAATACTGTTTTTTGTAGTATCTATTTCGGTAAATGTTCCAAACTTATAATCAAAAGGCTTAATTCCTTTAATTTCACCGTAAACAGCTTGTGCATAGTGAGTAAGTTCGTGAATAATCGTAATTACTGCATCAACATAAGGCTCTACTTCTATACCTTTTTTTGGTGTGGTTAAACCACAACCTTTCCTGCCATACAAGTGCAACTTAAATCGGTTATGTATTTTTACCCTAAAACCATTCTTTTTACAGGGGTAGAAGTATGAACCGCCATTACAACTGTGTAATTCCACTTTTAAGCCACAATAGCATAAATAGGGGTATTTGTACTTCATAAAGCCTAAAGCGTTAACCATAGCCCTCTCATACATTGGAATATCCTGTTCTGCTACCTTACTGTAATTGATGTTCATTTAAACCTGACCGTTTTATCTTATGTAAAGATACAACCGAAATAAGCTAAAAGCAAATATTAAATGTTAAATAGTGTTAATTTGAAGTGGTGTTTTGTGTGTTTTAGCTTGAAAACGCTTTTAAATCAATGGTTTATGAGGTTTTCTGTTTTTAGAGTTGTTTGTTAATACATTACCTTTTTTTTACCTATTTATTTAAACTTGATTAAATAAGTTTGATTTAACGAATTTTTCCATTTCATCTAATTCATCCCAATAGCCACTACCTCCATCTTGTGAGCCAATGGTTTGTTTTCCGTATTCAATTTTAGCTAAAACAAGCTTGGCTTTATCATCATTGAAATCATCTTCGATTTGCCAATTATTGAATAGGTCAATTATCTTATTTAATTCAATCCTACTTTTTCTCCACCAATCAATATCGGTGTTTTCATCCCATTTCTTTATAAATTTATATTCCGTATTTTTCATCGCTTAAAAAGTTTAAAATAAATTATCTAAGTTCTAAACATTCGTTTGGTATCCAATGTGAAAATTCATTATCTAAACAAAGCATAACCTCTCTATCCCTTTTTTCATAAATAGTGTACCATTTATTCAATGTTATTATTTCATGTAATTTACTTGGTTCTTTTGCCAAAAACCTTGCTTTTGTATGTTTTACTTCACTAATAACATTTGTTTTTGGTAATACTCCGTCATAATCCACAATAACATCCATAGCTCTGTTTATTTGTCCCGAACTGATGTAATCCTTTTTTTTAAAGTAATCATCGCTAATGTGTTTTAATGCCTGTAATAATTCTTCTTTTTCCATAGTATGTTATTTTTTTATTCTTCTTATAGTATCACCTATATTACAATTTTTATAAATACTGTCCACGTATTCGCTACAATAACCCCTTTGAGTAAATAGTTGTATCATTTCGCCACAACTATCCTTAACAATGATTGTTTTAACGTAATCTGACCACCTTGCGTGTTTTACCCGTGAGGTATCGGTATAAATAAGCGGATACTTGAGGTTAGGTTCATATTGCTCACAAGACAGACATAGTAAAGTAATAGATACAATTAAAATAAAATTTTTCATATTATTTATCCTTGTTAATCCAAACAACACTTTTCATTTGGTCTGATTCCATAAAATCATTCAGTTCTTCTTCGGTATCAAAAAACTTTACGTGCATAGATTGGTTACTCATTCTTATTTCAATGTGTGGTTTGTAAAAAACTGTTTTATCTTTGCAGAATAGTTTACCACCTGCCTCAATTTCTTCTTTTGTGCAATATTTTCTATCACTAATCCAACCACGATAATAACCTTCTTTTTGAGTTACCCAAAATAAAAACTTTCTTTCTTTTAGGTATTCATAATTGTTACACTCAAAATTTATGCAACTTTTTACTGAGCAAATTTGGCTTACGTTTAATTTATCTACATTCATAACTTTTAAAATTAATATTGGAAAATAACATTTATAACATATTCGGTAATATGCAAAACAACAGGTTGTTCTTCAGCTTTATTCAATAAATCTCTAACACAATCCCATCTACGGTGTTCCTGATTAATTGATGCTTTGAATATTATGGATTCAACCATAATCTTAACCGAATACTTAGTTGTATTTATTGATAATTCACAGGTGGTTGTATTACAAACAGGATTAAGGGTTACATTGTAAACGCTGTCATTATCAAAATCAATTTCTGATAATTTTTTAGCAAGTGCTTTTGAGGATACAAGTATTTTCATTTTTTAATATTTAATTTTTGTTTTATGATTTTATCAAAATTAACAACCTTTTTTTGTAAATCATCTATTCCTGTATGAATGTAAATTTCAGTAGTTTTAATATTATTATGACCGAGAAATTCTGCAATATCTTTTATCTGCATACCTGCATTATAAAAATGTGTTGCTCTTGAGTGCCTTAGAGTATGGAATTTTATTTTCTTTAATATTTTAGCTTTTTTAGATGCACGTTTTAAAATAGCCCTAACAGTAGATGCACAATATTTTTCGTGTTCATTTGATTGACCTGTAAATATGAAATCATCTGATTTATAATTTTTACCAATATATTTTTTAAAATACTCACGAAGTAAAGTTATCGTTTCTTCAGGTATAGGTACTTTTCTATCTTTTGCTCCTTTACTTTGATGTATAAATAATGTTAAGTCTTTACCGTCAATGTGCATAATTCTTATCCCAAGCAATTCTGACATTCTTAAACCGCAATCATAAGATAATTTAATTATCACTTTATGTTTTAAATTATCAATACAAGAAAAAATATCATAACATTCTTGAATATTTAATACTTGAGGTATTTCTGACTCTATTTTAGGAGTTGGCATATCCTTCATTTTATCTTTTTGTTTAAAACAAACAAAATAAAATAATTGGATAGCGTATCTTTTTTGAGCGATTGTTTTAGAATTGTCATATTTTAAAATATAATCTGCTATCTGCTTCCAACCAAGCCTATCAATACTCATTGTATTAAAATGCCAAATAAAACAAGTAATAGCACCCCAATACGTTTCAATTGTACTGTTAGCTTTATTTTGAGATTTACAAAATCTTGTGAAGTCAGCCTTCCATTCTGCAATTTTTTCGTTATTTACCATTAATAATCAATTAGTTATGTCTATTGCGTTAATCAGATAGTTATAAAACATTAAAACGATTTTATAACAAAGTATATAAGTAATGTGTGTCGGGAGTCGAACCCGATAAACTAATGCCTGTGCTGGGGCAATAGTCCGTACTTTGCCAGCCACTTACTGCGTTGCACCCTCCCGCCCCACACATACTCATATACCTGTCCGTTATCGGCAATATTAAAAACTGCCGACCCGAACATTGATGGTTACATCTGATATTGTTACTCGGTATCCATAAAATCCACTACAAAAATCAAGTAGTTTCATTGTAATCCAAGTTGCATCACTTATTTTATCAATGTCGTCTGCTTTTACAACCATTCGTGTAACATCTACGCCATCAACTTTATCTGGTCGCACTGTTACATATTTTGATTTCTTTACAAATTTTAGTAGTGGATTTTCCATCGCTCAAAAAGTTTTTAATACAGCCTATAACATACGCTAAAACAAAAGCAGGGATGTGTCTGCAATCGAAGCGGTGTGCATCTATTTATCATTGTGTAAGGCTGAAAGGGTGTGCATGATATCCCTGCCTTCGTTTAGCGTCAACCGTTAGTAGCAAGTTATTTTTTCTTTTTTGCCACCGCACTCTTTGGTTTTTTCAAAACCACAAAAGGTTTAGCATAGTCGTTCAAAATTTGCTCTGCCTTTAATTTAAAAACAGTTCCTTCGTTTATAGCTTGTATCGTTATTGCTTTAGCAACATCTTCCGATAAATCAATTAGTTTTCTCATACATTCTTTTTAATTGTATTTCAATCATTTTACTGTCCATCCCTATCCAATTATCAACTTGGTCGCTTTCAATCCACCAACCCTCATCTTTTGAATAGTAAATATCAACATTTGTAAATCCTATTTTTTCGGCAAGTTTCTTTACGCCTTTACGTCTATACCCCATAAAAATATAAGTATTGCTAAAATTTCAAATCCGATATGATAAAGTATAAATCCAATTGTTTGTCCATTCCAAAACTTTATGCTTGATAATTCGCTTGCGTAAATAACGCCTATTAATGGTATCCAACACTTTTTCATTAGTCGTTTAATAAAAGATAATCAATTGCATTTTCAAACACTTTATATGTTTTAATTACCTCTCCATAACTATCAGTTATTTCCCAAACGCCATCAATATTAAATGTTAATATGTTACCGCTATTAGGTGCTTCAATTCGTAATTTATCCAACACATCCTGCATTGCACAATCAACTAACTTCCATTCTTTTTTACTTATCATTTTGCTTCTCTTATATTACTTGGTAAAAACCCAAACTTAATTGTACACTTCATTTTTTTATCAGTTGTGCAATCATAATATTCGCAAGTTTTATTTTTGCCATTTGGTTTTAATAAAATTGAACTTGAAATTGTATGCTTTGTTATCGCTTCAATTCTTTTGATTATTTCGCTTTTGTTTTTCATTGTATTTGAATTATAGTGTAAATATATACTATATATACGGTATATACAACATAAAGTTTCAATTATTTCGTAACCTATTGATAATTAGCTTAATAAAATCCACCGCGCCCCACCTTAAAAAAGAAAAAATAACCAGACTACTAACACAACCTTTGCGCAAATTGGCACAAACTAAACGCTTACAAAAGCCAATCAGCGCAAAGCTCCGTCCGTTAGGTGCAAGGTTTGTTTACTGGGTACTGCTTAACTTTTGCTCCGTTCCATTCCATAGCATCATTATTGCCATTCCACCACCTGTAATATTCTGTTTCTTCTTCATCTGTCATATCTTCAACAGGTGTTTTAATTGGACATTCTACTTCTTTTAATCGCTTGTTTTCATCATTCAAATGCTGTGCATATTTATCCGCATTTTCTTGCTTTTCAAATATTCCTCCAACCCACCAATGGTAGCTATCCCAACTACCCGATGAACATTCTACTAAGTAAACAAACCCAGCACCTAACAGCACATTGGCGTTATTGCTTTCCGTTTTCGAATTATCATTTTCCATATTATTAAATTTAGTTTTTCAATTAAACATTTATGAGGCAACAACGCCAATCTGCAATACGTTGATAGGTATGCTCCTTTGTTTTTATTAACGGTTAGGATGTCGCCTTCGTGAAGAATCTTATCTCCATCGTTTATCTCACCATCCAATAAATAATACTCGTTACTAATTTTTACTAATTTCATCTTGATTATTTTATATTGATTATTTTAACGTATCCATCATCGGTTAATTTAGGAGAGAAGAAAGGTTCAAATTGAGTTACTCCACCTTTATCGGGTTCAACCAATACCATTTCTAATTCAATATCCCACTCTGTCTTTCTATCTTCATCCCAAGATAGATATTTCTTATACTGCTCAAAACTTCCAAACTTCAATGCAACTTTAGCATCATTGAAACATTTTTCCATATCTGACAAAGTAAATTTTTTATCAGAATTTTTTATTATTTGTTCCGCTAATTTTGTTCTACCGTAGAAACAGTTATCGCAATAGCATTTTCCTTTTGAAATAGATTCTTTATAATCCTTAATAGCTTCATCATCAACTACCCTATCAGGGTTTCTTTCATCGTAACAACAAAGTTTTGATAATATTTCTGAATCAATACCCTTATAGTTTTTTAAATGATATTTTAGTTCTTCATTATTAATTTCAAGTAATCCATTACTGTTTTTAACACCTGCATCCGAATAAGGATTATTACAGGCAATAACAGGTCTTGAAACTTTACTTGCAGGTGAATACTCAGCTACACAAATATCTTTCAATTCATCTTTGTAAAATACCGAGCCTTTAGTAATCCTACTATCATAAGCCTCTTTTGTGTTATAATCATCAACTATGATGTATAAGCCCGTGTTATTTAACTTGATTAATTTCATTTTGATTTATTTAAATTTATTTTCCTGAGAATAATTCCCAAGTTCCATCCTTCTTGTTTATTTTCATTACTCCACGTTTTGATTCATCCTTGTCGTACTCATTGTTTAAAAATAAATAATCTGTTGAGGTCATTGAACCTCTTGAACTGCAATAAAATTCTCCCGTTTCTATATTATAGTATTTAGAGTCTATTGTATAAATACAACTATCCTTTACTAAATATGGATAACTAAGCGAACTTTTGAACTCTATTTTCTCATTTCCTTCTTTATCAATAATACACCATCTGCCTTCAAGGTGTGGCTTACGAGATTTATCTTTAGTTATTTCGTCTGAATAAAATGCTTCAACGTATTTCAATAACATAAAATAATTATCAACGCCTAATTTCGGTCTACCCATACCACCAACCCTGTAAAGAGTTTGTCTTAAAAGTTCACCATTTTTAGTAAGGCATACATAATCTTTTGAGTGGATATTCCATTTTTTACAATAATCTTCATTTACTGAAATTGGACTTAGCTGTAACCCTTCGTTACTAATAACATTTTCTTTTTGAGATTCATTTTGAATTAAATTCATAATGAGTAGTTGTATTTCCTTCATTTTATTATAAATTATCTGCGGTTTAATGGAATAGCATTTATGTCATTGTTTAAAAAATACTCAATAGCTATTTTGAAATTCCACAATAACATAAGTGCTTTTAAACAATTAAAAGGTTCTGTTTGGGTTAATCCAATATCTCGCCTTTCTTTTTCTGAAGTAAATAATCCTTTTAAAGAAATTCTTTGGTGTAATGTTAAATCTTCGTATTTCATTTCTTAATTATTTTGAATAAATTTTGATACTATTTGATTAAATACTAATTCGACTGATTTTTTGGCTTCATCAATATTATTATACTCCTGAGTTTTAAATTTTACTAAATCATTAAACACGGAAGGATAGAAACATTTTCTATTACTTAAACTATTTTTAACCCAACCAATCTTTTGACTACCACAATAGGCAATATGGTTTCCGTATTCACTTTGTTTCCAAGTTATTTCTTTTATCTTAAAATCCATTTTTAGTTTTTATTTAATCATTCCTATTTCTCTTTGTTTATTTAGGGTAAAGTACATCGGCTTAAACCAAGCCATAGGACACTTTTCTTCGAGATAAGCTAATACGGTTTCTCTAATCGGGTACATCCACAATAAACTGTATATCATATCGGGATATTCGTGTTGAGGTCTATTGTATGTGAAACCATCATAACCAATCTTTGCAGATTGTTTATCAATAGCTTCAATTACTTTAGGCATTACTTCATCAACCATTTCGGTAGTTAGTAAATCCGAACCCGAATTAGCTGTTATTACCATTGTTTTAATTCTATCTAATGTTGTTTCCATGTTTATTAAATCAATTTAAATGCTTCGTTAATTGCTCCTGTTATGGCTTCATAAATTGTTTTGTGGTCAATACAGTTAAACTTACATGGTTTACCAATATCGTTTACTGAGTAATACCAAACAATACCACCATTAGTACCCTCTTTTTTCCAAGATGTTGTACTTAATTCTATATTATGTTTCTCTCTGAACCAATCTACTGCTTGTTGGTATGTAGGTGCTAGGCAGTCCATCCATTCCTTAGTTAAATAATCTTTATTAACGCCAAATGCCCAATCATCACTTGTCATTATAGATGTATCTTTTTTATAAACGGTTAAGCAATATTCATTAAATCCTTTTGTGCTTAATTGCTTTGCAATACTGTATGGTACAAATAAATCTTTCATGGTTATTTAATTAACTATATCTAATATCATTTTTGATTAATTTAATACCTCTTAAAATATCTATTTCTAAAATATTTTTTTGTGGAGAATACATAATACAAATTCTGTGTTTTTCAAAAAGCCAATCAATAACTTGTTGGTATAATGGTGCGGTAATAGCAGCAGGGTGTATGCTGTCCCCGTTTATACAATCAGCAGGGTGTTTATGTAGTTTAGCTGTTTGCTCATTACCTTGTGTTATGTCATAAACAGCAAGGCATGGCTCATTAAACCCTTTTTCTTTTAATTGTTTAGCGATTTCGTATGTGACAAATAAATTTTTCATAACTATTGTTCTGTTTGTTTTTTACCCTTGTTTTTTTTAGATGCTTTATATGATGTTTTCAATGCAGAATAAGTGTTCAAAATTGAATAGATTGTGAATATTATAAATAGCCATCTAATTCCATAATTATAAGCCAATAAAGCAATAATAATAGATAGGTGCATTGTCAGTTCTTCAAATTGATGTGTTTTCATATTTATAAAATTTCTTCTGAATATTTATCGTTTTTATTATCACCCCAATACATATCCTCGCTTGTCAAAATTGCTTCTTCATTATCATCAAGCATATTATGAGTAATTTGATTATTTAATTTAGCAATTTTAAAAGCCTCTGACCTACCAACAAATCTGTTTTTTGATGTCATAAATCCTTGACAATCCCGATTCGGTAATTCAGATTCTTTTATATCACTAACTAAGCCCCTTAAAATATCGTAACAATCACCGTGCCTTCTACCACAAATAATAACACCGCTTTCAATATTTAAAACAGTACTCTTTGCTCCATTTTTAAAATGAATAGCGGAGCATAATATATATTCGGGTTTTTGCATTATTAAGTTTTAATTGTTTATAGTTTCAGTTACAATACTCCATATTACTGTGTTATCAGGTCTTGTTTTGATAGCACTTCCAATATAAAAACTTCTTTCTCCATTTGGGTCTAATGATTCTTTATCTCCAAAGGTTCTATTAGAATGTTCTATTGGTATATCCATCATCTCCAAATCAACCTCAGTAATTGGTTTACCATTATTATAAGCTTCGATATAAGCTTGGATTAATGATTCAGGTATTTGTGATAATACAATTTTATTTATTTGTTTTCCATCAACAAATGAATTTTTCCAAACTAATCCTTTATCTGTTGTAGATACTATTTTCTTACAGGCAAATATTTTATCCTTGTGCATTGGAGTATTACTAACAATAGGAGTATCTATAACCCTATTATCAATATACCAATCACATTTAATTTCATCATCTGATATGATGTATAAGTGTTGTAGTTTTTCACCATCTACTAAATAATGATTTTTTTGATATACCAAAACATTATCAGATGTTTTAATAATACAACCTTCTGCTTTTTCGGTAGGAAGCATAACTACTTTGAATTTCTTTTTCATTTGTTATAGATTATCTTGTATGAATTTATTAAAATGTACGGGTTCTCTCGTCAAGTTATCTGATGTCAACATATCTTTTTTACGAACATTTACAGCGTATGATTCATCCCATGCTTTAGCACATAGTTTAATTACTTCTTCTCTCGAATAAATTTTACTTTGATGAACAATTACTGTGTTATCAGGTCTTGTTTTGATTTTGGAAGTAAATGTATTATTAGGAACATATTTTTCATTTTGTAACATTTCTTCCATTGTACTTAATTCTTCTATTTCCAAATCAACTTCAGTAATAGGTTTACCTTCATTATAAGCTTTGACAAATGCTTGTATGAATGATTCAGGGAGTTGAGGTAGAGGAGAATATGGATACTCATCAAAATTAGGATTAGTAATATCATTCTTTATAGTAATAGAGTTATCTGTTGTAGCTACTATTTTCTTATCTCCTTCATTTGATTTATCCCCAATAACCTTTATAGATAATCTTCCAAATTTATTCATATACCAATCACCTTCTTTAATTTCATCATCTGATATAATGTAGAGGTGTTGAGGTTGTAGTCCTTCTCCTGTAATAACATAATGAATTAGTTCTAAAGGATTAGTATTGTATGATGCTAAATTAAGTTGTCCTACTTTTGCTTTTTTATTAGTAGGAAGCATAACTACTTTAAATGTTTTTTTCATTTGTTCTTGTTTTAAGTTAATGAATTGTTTTTTTATTTTGTGCTATTATAAATACATTCTTTTTTATTGTAAACAAGTACGATTAAAGCACCGAGCTGAATAAGTGCATCTTTCTCTCTTAATGCTTCTGCTTCTGTTTTAAATCTGCTGTTTCTTATTTTCTCACTATTTTTTGAACCTAATCTGTGTCCTTTAGGTAAAGAAGCTTTTACTAAATAAGGATGTGTTGATACTGTTTTACGCATTTTGTTTTATATTAAAATCTTCTATTTTCTTCGGGTAAAACTTTAAACTGTTCAAGTTCTTCAAGTGAAACGAATAATTGCTTTTCAAATCCTTGTTCCTTAAAAAATAAGAACCGACCATTATCTAAAATAAATTTCACGGGTATTTTCCAATGACCACCCGTATCGTCAGATAATCTAACCCAATCAACTGTTGTTTGGTTGTTTAAAACGTAATGACAAAAACCATAGGCATTTCCTTTTCTGAAAAGATGTACGCCACGCTTTCTTTTCATTTCAATAGTTCGGGTGCTTTTTGTTACCGTTCCAATTCTTCTAGGTTTATCATCTTTCAACAAAAGAGTAAGTATGATTAACTTATCATTTTGTTTAATTTGCAACTTATTACCGCCATCATCATCTATGAAGAATAAACGAAAAGTTAAATCTGCTTTTTTGGATGTTCCTGTTTTCTTTGCCATTTTTGTTATTTTAAAGTTTTAGCTAATTGTAATGTTTTACTGTGGTGTATAGCGATACAAGTATCATTATCATTCAATAAAAGTTCGTCAAGTGTTATTCTTAATAAACCCTTACTCAAATCGTAATTCAACTGCCTTTCCGCTATTTCCTTTGCCATATCAATAGAATAGGGCTTAGTGAATAGATGTCCGTTTGTTTTATCCTGAAACTCTTTAATTTGTTCAGCACGGATGTTGATATAGATATTTCTTTGTGATTTCGTCATAATTAAAGTTTTAAAATTATTGACTAACTATTTTCTTCTTTTTTTTAAGGATGATACCTCTGCAATAGCTCAAACACTCCCAAACCTCTCTTTTTTCTTTAGCCGTTAGAACTCTTTCGTTTTCTTTTTGAGCCATATCACCATAATACTTGGCTAATTTACGGGCATCTGATAATGATAATTCTTCGTTTAGCATAACTATTTATTGATAGCAGAAAATAATTCGGGTTGGTATTGCTCAATCAAATTCGTGATTTTATTATAGTCAATCTTTTTAACACTTGCATTTACTGATGCTTTTTTCCAACTTTTATCAATAGCTTCTCTGCCCAAAGTAACATTTCTTTTTTCAACCCTTTCACCTACTTTATAGTTTTTTGTTCCATTGCCTGTACTAACACCACAAAAATTGTTGTTATAGTGGTCTGTTACGCAATTACTGTCAAATTTTAATGTGATTGATAAATCCTTATTTAAATGATATTCAACTATCGTTCCTGCTAAAGCTTTGTATGAGCGATAACCACCTGCTGTTTGATAACAATCATTATCTCCATCAACATAATCTTCATTTAAAACACCAATAGCAATAAGTGTTTGGCTTTCACTTGTGCAATTAATGAATTTTAAACCATTGTTTTCATAATGTGACTTATTTGTTGTTCCTAAATGATGGAAAAATTCAACCATATCCCATACCTTTGCTACTTTCTCAATAGCCTGATAAAGATATTCCAAGTGAATTTGACCGCTACATTTGTTGAATTGAGTTTGAACAAAATGATTTAAAGCACTCCATATTTTACCACTAAATGTGCCAAAATGTCTAAAGGCTTCATCTTTATTCTTTATAGCATCCGCTATATAGGCTGTAATTTCATCGCTTTTTGGGTAAAATAATAAGCTATGAAGTTCTCTGTTTGATGAAGTTGATTTCTCGTTTGCGTTTAAGTAACTTGAATCCCACTCAAATTTTTTAATTCCCTGACCTTGTAAGGTGCTGTTTGCTGTTGCTTCCATTTGTAATTGCTTTTAAATGTTTAACTAAACTTGGTTATTAACCGAAACCTGACCGATTTCTAATGTAAAGATACGGTAGGAATTGGCAAAAACCTAATATTAAGTGTTAAAATATGTTAAAGCGGATTAACATTTGGTGGTTATTTGGTTTAAATGCAGTAAAATGAATGCTTTTGGAGTTTTTACTGATTTTGCACATTTAGCCTTTATTAATGATAAATATGGCTTTTTTAGCTAATTATAGGGGTATTGGCTAATTATTGGGTGTATGTAGTGGTCATGAAATGGTCACTAAGCACGTTTTTTGGGCTTTTTAAGGGGGGTATTCCGTGCTTATTATGGGTTTATGCCAAAGAAGCACATGGTTGGCACACGGTCAAACTAAGTGACCGTATATGTTTTTAAGAACTTGATTCTTGATTATTTGATTATTTGAATTTCGCTTTTGCCTTATCAATAGCAGATTTAATCATTTCCCACCTCTCATTCATTTTATCAAAATCTTGAATTAATAAATCAACGCATTTTTTTACACTAGATTTAGCATTTTCTTCGGTTGTCCAAATATCGTAATACAACTTACCTGTATCTACACCAGTTTTAATTGGTTTTTCAAAATCGTCAATTGGCACTCTAATGCCATTGCCCGAATATGATTTATCGGTTCGGTTTACCTCAAATTGGTTAATCACTTTAACCCCTATCCCATTTTCCATCTCGGAATTAGGATGAACGTACAGCTTTATTATTTTCATATTGTTTTATTTTTAATTTATCTTTGTTGTTTTAGTTTTGATAATAGTGCGTTTGTTGTGCCAGTTTCTCCAAACTTTTCATTTAAATATTCTAATTGCACTATACACTCCTTAACCCTCTCTTTCGCTGCGGATAGTTCTGATTGGAGGGTTGAGCCATCAATTTCATAAGACTCAATATAATCCCCCATATCACTTTCTTTATAAACTTCAATTACAGGAACAATTAAATTTCCTATTTTTTTCTTTGTAAAAAATCCCGATACTTTTTCGGAACTATTCACTTTATTTGCTGTAAAAAAAACTTGCTTATCCATTGTGATTTTTTAAATTATTTGGGTGCTTATCCATTTCGTCAACTTCAATCATAAATTTCATTGCTTCGCCAAGTTGGTTTACTTGTTTCTCCAACTCCTTCACCCTCTCTTTCGCTGCGGATAGTTCTGATTGGAGTTGGTTAACCTCGTGTCCAATCTCAAGCAAACCCTCTTTCCAAGCATTAGCCTCTTTTCTAAACTCATCCTTTTCGTGTGCTAAAACCTCATTCTCCTCTACCAATTTAGCGTTGGTTTTACGCAAATCTCTTTCGTGTTCATCCGATAATCTTATAAACAATTCTTGTGCCTTACAAAAATCTTCGTAATTTAAAATGCCATTTTCAGCATATTCATGAAGCCAGTTAGTTTTCTTGAATTTATCAAATGCCTCTTTCGTTTTCATAAATTTATTTTTTTAATAGGTTAAACATTTCATCAAGTGCTTTATTAAATTGATTTTCAGTAGTCATTAATAAATTTGTATGGACATATTTTTTACCAATGTAATGATGGTATGTCCCACGAAATGAACTAATGGCTAAGTGATGCACACCTAAACAATGCGGTCTGCCTTTCTTTAATTTACCAGCATTAAAAACAATCTGAATACAACTACCTTGCTCCCAATTAACTTTAAAATACCTATTCCCATTCATAACACTTATAAAATGGAAATACTCAATTGGTTTATGTTTCATAATAAGTAGCTTCTGTTTTATTTGTTATATTATCCATGTTTTCTCAATTTAACTATTTCACTATTCTGTATCAATACTGTTTCTTCAAGTTCTTTGATGTGGGCTTTAAGTTCTGAAATAATCTTATTAGACATACTTAATCCTTCTGTTAATTCAACCCGCTTTTGTAGGATAAATTTATTCTCCTCTACCAATTTAGAATTAATTTCTGCAAAATGTTTCATAAAAAAATCATAGATTATATCACTATCAATCTCTTTTACAGTTCTAATATAGAAACTTTTTTTATCCCATTCTGTTTTTAATTCTTCAGGTGTTTTCATCTAATAAAGTGTATATTTAATCATTATTATTATACCATATAACAAAAGACACTACCGCATTAAAACAGGCATCTAGCTTTGAAATATCCGAGTTTCCTTTTATCAATTCTTCATCTTCTTTATCTGAATCTTTTACTTTATAGATTATACATTGATAAACATTATCATTACCCTGACAAGCTGAACAATCACGGGTTATTTTTGTACTCCTGCCCTCATTTTTATCTTTTCCACCCTCAATCTTATCAATTACTGGCATTAAGCTATCCCAAGACTTGTTATAAACACATCTACCATGAGATTGATTTGTTAATTCATCCCACATCCTTTTAATTGTAATTTCAGGAGATTCATCTATCCAAAAGCTTGTTACGCACTTTTCTTTAGGATTATAAGCATTAACCCTTCCTTCTTTCTCAACAACTCTCCAGCCTAAATATTCGGCAATAAGCTTGTTGTACTCTGATATATGTTCTGTTTTCATAATTTTGTTTTATTTGTAATAAACAGCTAATCCAACTTCTTTTAATGTTTTACCACCAATTAAATATTGTGGCATATCATATCCTTTTGATTGTAAATATTGATAAGCCATAGGAATATCGTTCCAATCTGAAAATAACGCTCCTGATAATTCAAATTCTTTTTGTTCTATTCTGTAATCAAAGTGTGATATTTTAGCCACCTCAATAGCATCCTCATTTGTTATTTCAGAAAGTGATTTTAATCTAAGAACAAAAAATTTATTCCCTATATGTTCGTTTGTATGGTATTCACCAACAATACCACCATAAGTACCAAATTCGTTTTTATAAAAATACTTTTGACCGAAGTATTGATAAATTAGCTTTTGCTTTATTTCATTTGTTAATTCCATAATTACTTTTCGTTTTCGTAAATAGCCAAGTTACATTCATGGAGTGTTTTTCCCCCTAATAAATAATTAGGCAAGTCGTATCCTTTTGATTGTAGGAATTGACAACAATTAAACCATTTATATCCTGATATGTTTGTTTGGTTTACCCAAAAATTAGGGCTTGAAAACAAATCTCTTAATTGTTTTATTTGACTTTCTTTTGATAAATGAGATGCACCACCAATAACTGCACTCGCTTCAATGGCATCTTCATCTGTAATTGATGAAAGTGGTTTTATAATTAGTTTAATATCATCTCTCAATAAACCATGTTCAATATCAGAAATAATTTTACCTGTTAATGTATGTCCATAGGATATATTATGTCCCAAATACTGAGCAAACACTTTACCTTTTATTTCGTTTGATATTTCCATAATTAGTTTTGTTTTTTTACAAATATGTTTATGTCTTTCAAATACTCTAAAACGATAATTACAGCCTTCTATGTTTCTAGTTATTTTTGTTTCAAAATCATAAACAGAATTACATTTAGGGCATCTTTGATTATCTAATTCTTCGTCTGTAAGACCTATTATTTTTCCTACCGTATTAGCCATTATTTATCAAGTTTAAGTTTTAAAATACCATCACAGTATTCATTAAAGTCCTTTTCAATTTGTTCTACCGATAATTCAGCAAGTTCCTCAATATCCAATTCATCAAATACCTGCCAAGCATCGTTAGCTAACATTTCTGAAAAAAATTCATCAATAACCTTAAAATAACAAGTCATTTGACTATTCATAAACCTGCCATTATCTTCCTCAACTATTAGTGATGCGAAGTTTTGTGGTTGGTGTCCCATTACTTTGTTTGCCAACTGATTACATACTAAAAAGTATCTGTACCAAAATGTGTTTTTCATAGTCTTGCTTATTAATCTATTTTCTTTTTACGTTCTTTAGCCTTTCTTGACTTATCCTGAGATTTTTTATTAGCGGAGCGTGATTTACGCTTACCACTTGCGGTAAGTTGTTTAACGCCATATTTAGCGTGTCCTATACAGCAATCATTATCTTTTTTACGAACCCCGTATGTTTTCATAATTTTATTTTAATTGATTTATAAAAACATCAACCTGTTTAACTAAATCCTGAAAATCATCAGAATAAATTGTTTGTTTCCCCTCTGTATCATTTTTTGAAAAATATACAGTAGCTTCACCTTTTTTATTATTTCTAAACATACTTGGTTTTTTATGTATGCTAAATGTTACTGATACAACTCCATCTTTATCAAATGGGTTGTTGAAATTTGTCAGGGCTTTTGATTTGCCGTCGTTATCTAAAAGGTTCATGTTTTATTTATTTTATTGTTCGTTGTGTTTTTTAATAAATTCAACAATAGATAACCAAATAGCCTCCATTTTTGAACTTGAGTTTCTTGAGTGAAATTCTACTATTGTGGCACTATCATGAATATTATGATTTACCATTACGCTTATAGTAGAACGTCTACCGCAAATGTCAAAGAAGTATTCCCCATCATATAAACCTTCAATTTTTTCAACCACAGGCATCAACCAATCCCATGATATGTGATAAAGTGCTTTTGTGTTTAAGTGGTCAAATAAAAATCTATGCTTATCATCTTTACCCATAAACTTAGCAATCAATTTATTTCCCTCTATTATTTCTGTATGTGTCATTTTAAATTAGTTTTATTGATTCTTCAATACCATAAATTAATGCTGAATAATAATCTTCATGTATTCCGTTAAATAATGTTGGGGAATCGCTTACTAATTTTAAATCACCAACAAAAACATCCCATCCGTCAATCTGTTTATGATTTTTCCAATTAGTACTTATTTCAATTATAATTTTATGCTTTTCACGAAACCAGTCAATAACCTGTACTAACATAGGTGCTGTAATCCAATAATATCTATCTTCTTTATTAACAGAATAATAATCCAAAGATGTATTAGTTGAAAATTCAGCATTATCGTAATCACTTACATATCCCGAAATCATTTTATCAAAATACAAATTAAACCCTCTATAAACAGCCAAGCAAGGTTCATCAAATCCTTTTTCTTTAAGTTTTATTGCAATTTCTTTTGATACGAATAAATATTTTAAGTTCTTCATAATTAAATTAGTTTTCGTTTATTATTAAATCTCTTTCAATAAAAAAAACAATTATATCTCCAGTTGACATAAGTTCTTTTGGGAAATTATGTTCGTTCCAAAAATTTGTCCATTTATAAAAAATACCTTTTTCATCAACATCACCACAAATCAGTAAATTTTGTTGTATATATTTATACACCTTACTAAAGACTTCTTTCAAATCATTAGATGTTGGCTGATTTCCTTTTCCGACAGAAGCGTTATGTTTAATTTCCGATAGCATTTGTTCTAATTTCTGTATCGGTAGTTTTTTTAATTCTTCCGTTATGAAATTATTTTTTTTATCTGATTTCATTTGATGCTCTTTGATTAATGATGTTGTTTAGGTTCTTTTCTTTTTTCTTTTAATAGGAAATTAATTATTTCATCACTTGACCTCTTAAATTCTTTAAGCCATTCATCGTGATTTTCGCTTCTTGGTCTATAATCATTTGAGAACATCAATCTACATAATGTAGTAGCTTCCTCAATACTCAAGCTATTGTCTTGAGCATCCCTTTTGCCATGATAATAACCAAATCTAACACCGTGTTTGAAAGTTTCCTTACTTCCAACGTAAGGGGAGTTGTTAGGTTGTGAGTGAGTTAACACAGGGTATCTACCTTCCGCTTCTTTCTCGGCTAATTTTTCAACATCCGTGTCGTCGTTTACTTGAACGCTTGGAAATATTTCAAGGGCTTCATTAAACGCTTCTGTAATCTTTTCAGGAGTAACACCTTCAGTTTGCTTCTTTAGGTTGTAATATGCAACAATAGCGTTTATTGCAACATAATAAGCGTGTATGTAGTTTTCATACCATTTTGTTTCAAAAAAGAAATCCCCTTCTTTAGAAACCCTTACTCTTATTGTGCCTTCAGTTATTTCGGTATTAAATTCAATATTTTTAGAAATTTCTTTAACAGCATACATTGTCCAATTCCAATCCGTATGGAATCTTAATTCAGTTTGGCAATACCAAGTACCTTTTTTTCCCGTCATAGTGTATCCACCCTGAAATGGTAAATCATAAAAACCAAAATCTCTATCTTGCCATTTGCTTTTATCCTCGTCGGGACTGCATTGGTAAAATAATTCTTTTTTGAATCCAATAAATTCAGCTATTAAGGCGTTCTTTTGAATAATTTCTTTTTCGGCTAATTTTTCCATAATAAAATTTTCTATCATAACTTTTATTTTCTTTTTTTACGTTTACTCTTTCCTTTACTAAAAGCTATTTTTTCAGCCCTTTGTTGGTCAGCTATTGAATGAAATTCGTGTTTACCGTATGGTTGGTGTTCGCCCTGTGTATCCTCAACCTTACATAAATTTTTTATTGGTTTAGCCTTCATTCTTTTTATTAATTAAATCAATTATTTTTCGTGCATAACTACTTGTATTCCAAGAATAGTAAGAATCCGAACTATCAAGGTTTACGTCGTAGCTTCTACCACCATAACACTTGCCAATACCTAAAAAATACCCTTTTTTGCCATTATGACGGCTATTAACATAACGTTTACCCTTACTTCTGTATTCAACCACGTTAACCGTTGTATCAATTTCGTTATTAATACCTAATTCATCTAACAAATCCTTAATTTTTTTAATTGAAGGCATACGGGCTTTGCCAAATGATGATTCAGCCTTCATTTTTAGAGCATCTAATGTTTTTTGATTTTTAATATTATTTATTTTAGCCATATTAAATTAATCTTAATGCTTCTTCTATTGATTTATTAAGGGCTTCGTAATAATTTTCAAAAACCTCTATTGATTGATAAACTAAATTATTTCGGTGTTTATAGATGTCAAAACAGTATTTACCAAAAGTTGTAGGTAGTATAGAAATTAATAAATTATGTTTTTCTCTTAACCAATCAACTACCTGTTGATACATTGGTGCTGACCATAAAAACTCCCTACCATCATTACCATTTAAACCCGAAACATCTTTACCGTTATGATTAAACCATAATCCCTCTCTTTCATAATTATAATGAAAATCAGGTATAGACTCTCCTTTAATTTGAATATTCCACTTTGCTAAACAAAGCTCATTAAACCCTTTTCCTTTTACAGTTAAAGCTAAAACTTGAGGTATGAATAATTTTTCCATAATTAAATTAATTTTAAAGCTTCTTCTATTGCTTTGTTATATCCTTCGTAATAATCTTTTATAGCATTATTCCAAATAGTTTCATTGGTCATTCTATTTCTAACCATCCAAGTAGTTACTTCTACCCAAGTTGTTGGCTCAATTGCAATATTATGGTTCTTTCTAAACCAATCTACTATTTGTTGGTATAATGGAGCTGAAACATGATTAGTTGAATTAAAATCATCTACTTTTAACATCACAACTCCATCCATTGAATAGGATAACTGTTTATCAATTTTGCTATAATAATTGATACATTTTTCATTAAATCCTTTTTCTTTAGCAATTACAGCTAATTCGTATGGTACAAATATATTTTTCATTTTTTACTGTCTAAAAATAACTGAATAGCTTCTTCTAATGTGGGTGCAAAGAATTTATCATGTTCTCTACTAAATATTACGGTGCTACCTGTATCGGGTGTTTCTTTTACATACCACCATCCACCTTTTTCAACATCCCTTTCTTCTCTTAATAATTTTCTTCCGTTAGGAAAATTCTTTTTCCAATTTTCAAACCTTTTTTCGGGACTATCTGTATTCCATTTAGTAGGCTTTGTTTTTTGAAAATGTTCTAAGTCAAAATTCTGAACAACCACTTCTTTTTTTGAGTTGATAGGTTCGCCTTTAGTATTGACATATTTTTTATTTTCATCTCCCTCTGTGTATGACCAATGATTTACAACCTTGTGAGGTAAGCACCTAACGGTTAAAGAATATTCCTGAATTATTTTAATTAAATTTTCCATACAATTATTAAATAGTTCTGAATTTATTAAAGTTGGTTTGTATAGAAATAGCCTTTTTAAGCAATAAGCCAATATCGTTAGTATTGGCTTTAGCCGATATTTTCATAGTTTCGGGTAATTGCCTCCACATAAAGTGTAAATCCTCGTAAAATGGCAGATTATTGGCTTTCCTACTTGTATAAGCAGGGTACTCGTTCTTTAAAGGCTCTTGAACCTGAATTTGATTGTTTTTCATATTACCTGACCGTAATTTATGATGTAAAGATACAACCGAACTAAGCCAAAACCTAATATTATATGTTAAATAGTGTTAATTGGTTATAATATTTTGAATACATTATGTTTGAAAAAACACTCAAAACACCATATAAAACAGTAAAATAACGTGTTTGATTAAATTTATTTGATTATTTATTTTTAACTCATTTTATTTAAGTAACATCCCATTCGTTTAATATCTTACCTTCAACAAATTCAAGATTATGATACCAATCTTCCTGTCCACCTTTTGTTAAAATCAAGTAATCTTTATGTGGGTCATTATTATCACCTGTATATGTGTAAGCACAGCACAAAACAATTTTACCATCGTGCATAGGCATTTCCTTTCCTTTTAACACACACTTACCAATAACTTCTGAACCCCACTCAACAGCGTGTCCTTCCATCATTTCTTTAATTTGCTCTAATGTCGATTGTTTTTCATCCAAAAATGACTGAACATAAGCATCCACAAAAGGTGGAAAAATATGATATTTAAAAATAGCAGGTAATAAGTTATCGTTACTGTTTTTATCTATGTTGTTTTTTTTCATAATATTTTTTTAAACTTAAATAATCAATTAATTTTTACCCAAATCAGTAATAACAAGAACCATATTCTTTATTTTAAGTGATGGCTCGTTAATAACCTCTATTAAGTGATTGTTATCATACTTTAAATTAATTTTTCATAGTAACATTCGTAACCGTCAGCTTATAACAGCACCTAAATCGCAAGTGGCTTGTATGCTCGTTGTTGAAACTTCTGCTTTAAAAAAGTCTTATCCGCTTCGTCATTAGCATTTCGTTTCAAGCCACCATGCGTTTAGCTGCAACACGTTATACGCAAGGCGGGTCATCCCTACGAACAGATTTATACCTATGTATCGTAATAGTTGGTTTAATATGTGGATATTTCTGTTCATGTTCTATTCCACCGCACAATGCAGGGTAATCATAATATGCTTTGTCATACCAACTATTACGAAAATCTCTTACAGCATCTAAAGCGGAGTTTAAAGTTTTATAATATTTGTAGTGATGCCATTTTGGTACATTCCTTAATTTCCTTGTGTATTTATCCCATTTGTAAGTAATTCTCAAGACTTCAAACTCCTTAGTTGATTGGTCATAAGAAGCCCTGCGTATAACAGCAGGTTTGTTCAATGCCGAGCTTATCGGTTCATCAACATTTTTTCTTCTAAATAACTTTTGTATAAAATTCATAATTTCGTTCTTTTAATTCGGCACTAAACAAACCTGCAAAACGTTAGCAGCCATTTAAAAGACGCTTTATCGTTCTATAATCTTCAACCTCTTTATGTAATGCTTTTAATCCTTCAATTTGCATTTCTAAATCTTGCTTTACTACTTCGTTTGTTTGTCTAATCAATTCTTTTTGTAAGTCTGATGCAATTCGTAATAATAAACGGCTGCTAACAGCACCTATACCCAATTGGGCAGTTTCTTGGTTATTCAAATTTTCGTGTTCCATTGTTACTTTATTTTAAGTTGATATTTATGCCTCCTAATTCTATCATTAATATTTAATGACTGTCCAATATAATATTTTAAATTTGTAGTATTTGTTATAATATATATACCAATAATATTTTCCATTTTTATAAATAACATACCCCCTACGGCTGTGTGCTTATGAACAGCTCCGTTTAAGGAAGTTCCACAACTTTCAGGGGTAATAATAATATTTTCGTTTGATGAAACGAAACTATTCATAAGCAGTACAAATATAATAAACATATTATTCATTATAATTATTTTATTTTACTCTTTTAGCAATAAAATATGGTTTTGTAAACATATTGTGTCCTTCTGAATACTGAGTTGCAATTAAATCACCGTTTGAAATCAATGTTTTACGCCCACAATCATCTTTACCTATTTCGGTAATATTACAAGGCTTTCCATCTCTGAAATAAACGGTATCTCCTGCCTCTATATCGCTATAATCTCTTGTGAATACCAAATCACCCTTTACTTTCGTTGAATCGCTTGTAAATTGCTGAAAAAGGTCAAATGGTCTTAATTCAAAACATTCCTTATCACATCCTTCAAAATTCATTCGGATTCTACCACATTCTTTATTAGCTGTATTAAGACTTAAAATATAGTTTGTTTCAATAGCCTGTATGATGTGGTATGCGTGTTGTGATTCTCTTATGATGTTATGTAACACCTCTAACAATCTACCGCTACCATCAATATAAATAATTCCTTTAACGTAATTACGCCCTGCACCTGCTAATAGGGTTATTAACTGACCTAATGAATTATAATGTGTTGAGGTGTACATTGACCAAGTACAAATAACATTATTCCCATTAAATAAAGTTCTGTACATTTCATCTTTCGATAACCTGTTGAAGTCAGGAATAATAGTCATAGTATCAATAATATCAGATGGAAGGTTAAAGTATCTCTCGATATTATACTTAACGTTATCAACATCTTCTTTTGCTAACTTTTCGTTATCGTTATCTATGTAAATTAATTTTTTCATACTTGATTATTTTATTTTGATTAATTCTTTTAATCTATCTAATTCAGAAATAATTGTATTTAGTGAAACACATTTTCCTTCATAGTTTGGTCGGTCTGAATTAGAATCTTCTGTCCAACTTGCAATAGCAACATAATCCCCTTCTTGGAAGCTAATAAAGCAATCATTGTATATGTTGTTGAAATACATATAACGTAAATAATCGAAAACCTCTTGTTCTTTTTCAAGTGATACTTTCCAAACAAGAATTTTAACATCATCAAGCATACCATTAGCACCAAAACAAAGCTTTAGTATGGCTTTTTCCTGAACATCGGATAATTCTTTAATAGGTGTGAATAAAGATTTTCCTTTTTCAGTCTTTTCCAATCTTTCTTCGTGAGCTAAACACCCTTTTTCGGTATCAAACTCTTTACCATCTTTTGCGACAAAAATATCAACAGGTTTAGTGCCTACTTGTTTAGTTTCGTAAACAGGCTTTTGTATTACTTTCTTTTCCATATTATTTTATTAATTAGTTACTTACATAAATCTATACTTGCACGATAGAAGCATTGTAAACTACCATACTCATTAATGTTTTTCCTTAGAACTTCAATTAATTGAATATAATCAACATAAGACTTTTCTAACTTATCTAATGTTTTCATAGCATTTTCCCTACTCAGCATCATATAATTTCTATATTCAATTTTCATCCATTGGAAAAAACTGTTTTTTTCCTCTGTGCTTAAATTTTTACCACTATTATTTAATTCTAATTTTATTATTTCGGTAAATTCTTGTAATTGTTCTTGGTGGTTCATCTGATTATCTATCATTAGGAATTTCTACTTTACTAAATTCTTCTTTTGCAGTAAGACCGTCAATTTTACGGTATCCCCAAATAGCACCAACATTAGAACTACCTGTAATTATTCCTGCTAAACCAACACCTTTAGTTTCATCGGTAATATCTCTTATTTCACCCCTTGTTGAAATAAGCATTTGAGGATTCATATTAGACCAAATATCTTTTGATGTAACGGATGATAAAAGAAAATCAGGGTCTTGGTGCTTGGAGTGATTCTCAAGTTCTTTGAAATCATTCCAATCAGTTACCGTAATGATAATTGCTTTATCACCGTATTTTCTAATAAATGTATTATGTTGGGTTGCCATAGGTTTATTTTATTTCTTTTAAAGAATGATGATTACCTGAAAGAAAACCGAATAAAGTATCTGTAATTAATATACTATCACCTTTATCAATACCCTCGTATTTTAACATTCTATTATAGGCAGTAATTATTTCTTCTTTTGAATATGAATCCTTTAATAGTTGATTTAATTCAATGCTATTATTTACAGTAGATAAATTTTTAATATCCTCTATTTGTTTTTCAAGCCTTTCTATTTTCTTCTTATAAAATTCAATGTTTGAATCTTGCTGTTTAAGATGATTGTAAATATCTTCTGTTTTAATGTTTGACATTTTTTTTTACTTTGATTTTTTTATTTTATTGAATTTTACATATTAGCTATTATTAATCCATTTTATCAATATTTTCCTGAGTTATTTCCAAACAATCTATCTTATCTATACAGTTTTCAAGATAAATATGCAGAAATGGTTCGTTTCTTCGTGGCATAAGCCCTCTTACAATAGTATGTCCGCCTTCGTTGAGGTATTTCCATACAGGTCTATTAAATTCATTGTATTCTCCATTTCTATCTGCGAATTTATCCCAAATAATAGGTTTCATATCTTCATATTCACCTAAACGGTTAAATCCTTTAGGCATACCAAGAAATATTTTACCTATACCACCACTAATGATAGTACCTGCTCTGTGTTTTCCACAACCAATACCACCAACTTTATTTTGCTCAAAGCAACTAACATCACCACCATTCATACATCCTGAACATTGGTATTCTTCTATTGCATTTTTTACTTTTTCTTCCATTTTAGTTGTATTTTACTGATTCGATTAATTTATCTTGTGCTTTCTCAATATCATTTAAACTGCCACAGATGAAATGAGGAGTGAAGTGTGCATTTAGTTTGTTTTCAAAAGCAATGAAATCAAGTAGGTTATAATAGCTGTTAATTGGATAGCTATCAACTATTCTTTCATTTATGTTTGTAAACAATACTGTTTCCATTGTAAGTACAGTTTCTTTTATGTTTTGCTCTAAGGGTTTAATGTTTGATTTTTTCATTTGTGGTTAGTTTTTAATAGTGGTTATTTTTTATTATTTTAAGGCACGAACTTCGTTTACGGTTGTCAAACATTGATAAACAACTTCATCACACAATTCATTATAAACCTTCATTTCTTTATCATCATAGCTATACTTGCCATAACCTAATGATTTGTTACATAGAAATGCTAATAAATTTACAATCACACTTTTATTGATTAGATGTTTATCTAAGAAATCAATCATATCCTTATAATATTTTTCAATCACTATATCACCATCATATTCTTCCTCGTATTCTTCCCTTCCACTACCACCACATACAGGACAGGTTTTCATTTCTTCACTTTCATCATCATCAATATCAGCATAAACATCACCGCTACCATTACATTCATCACATGATTTAGTTTCAGTTTCATAAACCGATTCTCTACTAACCACATTACAATTTCCGTTATTACAGAAGTCATAAAATAATCTACTTACTGAACGAATCATTTCACCGTGAACCGTATCTGCTTCGCCCGAATCGGGAACTAACTTAGCGTATAATTCATCAAGTTCTTTTTGATAAATACCACAACTATCCCAGTAGCTTTTACCATCAGGTGTGCTTAATTTTTGGATTTGATTTTCGATACTCATGATTTATTTATGGATTAAATTAATACTCTTGTTATCAACTTCGGTTGGCTGATTAGCGTAATGCTCCGATAACTTTTTTTGATACTCGGCTCTTTTTGCATCACTACTATTTTCATATTTATTAATTTCTT
>Ga0138256_10000813_pt1 | contig 33686 bp, 35 predicted proteins | sample KNB2016incub_MG_FD_105486 | JGI IMG/M metagenome (GOLD analysis project Ga0138256, IMG submission 105486) | Active sludge microbial communities from wastewater in Klosterneuburg, Austria - KNB2014incub_MG | ecosystem: Engineered > WWTP > Activated sludge > Unclassified | place: Austria... | reverse complement strand
GAGGAGCATACAGAATATTACAATTAGCGAAGTAAAAAGCCAACGCACACAAGCACACACATTTTGCAGCCGCTACAAGCCGACACGCAAACCAAAGCTGCAAAAAGAGTGTGCTTGTTCCCTAAAAAAATTGAATAAAAAATTTCCTGCCCTTCTGAAAAGAAAAAATACCCGAACGCACAACCCGACAGCGACACTTGGACGACATACAGACAAATGGTTTACTAAGACGGTGGACAGAACGCCAGCAGCTAACAGCGGTTTGGCGTAATGGGGGCGGACGTTCTTCGTATGACAGTTTTTCGTAAATTTGAACTTTCGGCTTCGTATGAAGTTTTGTGCTGAAAAGCCCCCACTACGCCAAGCCGCGAACCGTTAGCTGTCATTGCAGAGCGACCCGTACAACAAGTTTGACAAACAATGAAAGAACAGGAATTACTATATCATTTTCCATTTAGAATTGACAAAGAGCAAAATTTTAGACACTTTGCAAACGACTTTACTCGTGACAAATTTGTGAGACGGTTTGTTCCAAATTATGACGGAACAAACGTTGACGAATTCATTAAAAATAAAACATCACTTACGGTTGACCAAATACACGACTTTGAATACCTATATTCAAACTTTGCACATTGGAGTGACTGGTATAAAAACGGACGCAATATTTTTTCGTTTTCAAAAGAACTTTTGCTTCTATTGGACAAAACTGATGTTAGTGATGTTAAGCCAGACCTATTCAAACTTCCTTACGACATCTTTTATCTTTCCTTAAAACCACTCAATCTAAAACTCTCAAAAAATAGTGACTCAATTATTGAAGGTGTTTATGTAGACCACAATATTTGGAACCCAATGGGTGAACACCCAGAAGGCTATTGTGATTTAAGTTTCTATTTTGTTGGTGACTTTAAAGACACGTTCCTCAAATACATATCAACTGTAAAGAGTAGCACACAACCTTTTACAAATTCTGACGAGGTTGATGAAATGCCATTGGGTACATTTTGGAATATCTACTTATGGTTTGAAAAAAGCGAAAAACGAGAAACGGTTAAAGAGGCTTTGGATTATTTCATCAACGACCTTAAAAATGAAATTTTTATAACCAACAAAACTCCTGAACAAATAACGGATTTTGATTTAGAGTTTTATTCTGATACAATTGAACTTTTAGAAAAGACTATTAATTTGGTTATAAACTGTTTGCTTTACTTATCACAACCCAAGGACAAACAAGACATAGAAAAGAAATTCCCAACAGGTTTGCCAGGGAATTTTGAAAAGAAAATGTCATTTGCCAAGACAGAAAAAGAAAAGAAAAAAATTGGAGATAATATTGAACAATCAGGTTTTAGCAAAATCAACTTTGTTGGACAGACTTTTAAAAGGAAGTATGACGAAATAGTAAAAACAAACTTAACTGTTCAACCACATTGGAGACGTGGACATTGGAGAAATCAAAAGTTTGGAGAGAAATTGCAGGAAAGTAAACTAATTTGGATTATGCCGACAATTGTAAAAAATGAAGTTGGACAACCTACAAAAGGACACTTATATGACGTGCAAGACAAAGCAACGAACAGCTAACAGCAGTTTGGCAAAATGGCGGGTTCAGTGCTAAATTGAACATTAGGAATTCTATTGTACATTTGTGCTAACATGAACATTTGTACTTTTAATTCCCCCACTTCGCCAAGCTGCAAAACGTTACCTGCAACCCTAACAGACACCCTGCAAATATTCAACAGACAAAATAAATGAGAGTAACAAAATTATTTAAGGACTTTTTTGACAGTGAAAAATCAGGCGGGCTTGTTTTAATTGCTTGCACTATTATTTCTTTGGCAGTTGCCAACTCAACTTTTGGGACAGACTACCACCATTTTTGGCAAACACAATTTCAAGGACACAGCATTGAACATTGGGTAAATGACGGACTAATGGCAATTTTCTTTTTACTCATTGGCTTAGAGTTGGAACGAGAAATTTACATTGGTGAACTTTCAAAACTTAAAGACGCTTTACTGCCAATTTTTGGAGCAATTGGTGGAATGTTTGTGCCAGCAGGACTTTTCTTGCTTTTCAACTATGGAACTGCTACACAATCAGGTGCAGGTATTCCAATGGCGACAGATATTGCTTTTGCTTTGGGCATATTATCGTTATTGGGTAACAGAGTTCCAACTTCTCTAAAAGTATTTTTGACAGCACTTGCCGTTATTGACGATTTAGGAGCAATTATCATCATTGCAATTTTTTACACTACAACTTTGCTATGGACAAATTTATTCATAGCGTTAGGAATTTTTGCCTTGCTATTGGTTTTCAACAGACTGAAAATTAGAAATCTAATTCCTTACTTAATTGGTGGGGTTGCAATGTGGTATTTTATGCTACATTCAGGCGTTCACGCCACTATAACAGGCGTGCTTTTGGCTTTTGCAATACCATTTGGCAATGGAGACGAAAAATCGACTTCATACATCTTGCAACACTTTTTACACAAGCCAGTTGCATTTTTCATTCTTCCCGTTTTTGCATTAGCCAATACAGGCATAATATTTAGTGGAGACATTACCCAAACTTTGACAGAGAATAACAGTATAGGTATTGCACTTGGATTAATTGTAGGTAAACCATTGGGAATTTTCCTTTTGACGTTTTTAGCCGTTTCATTTGGACTTTGCAAACTTCCGACAGACCTAAATTGGAAATCAATTTTTGGTGTAGGACTTTTGGGAGGAATTGGATTTACAATGTCTATTTTCATTACGCTACTTGCTTTTGACAACGAAACAATTATCAATAACTCAAAATTAGTAATCCTACTTTCCTCATTGACAGCAGGAGTGTTAGGTCTTATAAGTTTAAAGCTAATTCTAAAACCAACAATAAATTAAGTGAAACGAAACAGGGCAGCAGGTAACACGGTATTGGCAAAAAAGGGGCTGATGGAAGTAATTGATCAGTTGTGCTACTATCAACTTTTGTGCATATATTCGACTGAAGGTTTTCAAATTCCCCTTCTTCGCCAATACCCAAACCGTTAGCTGCAAACTCTACGAACCGTTAAAATATTTTAAGGAGCTTGCTAAATACTAAAGAAAAATGACAAATGAAGAAGAAGTCTACAATTACGCAATTCAAGACAATTAGCTTTAGAAAGTTCATTGCCACATTTATTTTATTTACTTCCATTTTTGTTGCATGTAATTCACATTCATCGAAAACAAATGAATTAGATCGCCAAATTGATTCTATAAAACTGGAATCGGAAAGATTTAAGAATGATCAGGAGTTGGAAAAAATAAGAAAGGATATGAGAAATCTTCATGAGTATGGAATGGAATCTGATACCCAATATATGCCTCAAGCTCCTATTAAAATCTTGGAAGCTAAAAGTTATGGTACACAATGGGCTGGGACGAAAAATATTGTTATAAAGTATCAAAATATTTCTAATCAAGAAATTGAAGCTGTGCAGTTGCATTGGTGTTATACAAATTCCTATGGGCGGACAACAGAACAAGGTTCGGGCTTCGATTCCCGCAAAATTAAAGGCGAAGATGAACCAATATATTTAAAGCCAGGTGAAGTATGGATATATAAGGGATCAGGAGGGGTACTTGAGGCTGGTAAAATTTTGGCGCATATTTGGGCGACCCAGGTTTATTTTAAAAACCACTCTGCGTGGTATGTAAGCGACATTAAGTAATAAACATGTTTGCGCAAATTTTCTGTTACACTGTTAATTGAGTCTGCAGCTAACAAAAGGTTTGCCGCAAGGCTGGCGGACGGAATAACAATCGGCAGTTGTACTGCTATCAACTAATATCGGGCTTGACCGAATTCTATTTGGCATTTAGTTGTTAACTTCAACATCAGTTTTTCAAACGGCTTCAGTTGCCGGGCGGACACAGCAACAATTCCAGCCCTGCGGCAAGCCTCGAACGTTGCCTGCCATTATTGCGGACACCCTAATCATCAAACCAGTTGACATAACATGAATAGAAAAATCTCCCGACCAGCCTCTTTAGTAAAACAAGGTGGGCTGACCCTTTACGCTACTTCATTAAAAGTATCAGACTTATTAATTCAAAACTTTTACAGCGTTGAAACACTTGACCCAGACGACCAAGCTGACAAAGGCTATCAAAGGTTACTTAACAAAGCAAGGGCAAAAAAACTTGCTGACTATATAGTTGCCGGACAAGAAACAAAGGATGCTTTCTTACCAACCAGTATTTTTATGGCGACACATAAAGACATTGCCTTTAATCCTGCAAACAACACAATTGAAATTGATATTGACGAAGTTGGTCCTTTCAGCGTTGTTGACGGACAGCATCGGGTTGAAGGTTTAAAGATGGCTGCAGAAAAAGATAACAGGGTATTAGATTTTGAAGTTCCCGTGAACATCGCTATTAACCTTTCCAAGATTGCACAGATGTGCCATTTCTTGATTGTAAATACAACCCAAAAAAGCGTTGAGAAAGGCGTTGAACAAAGAATTTATGCAAGACTTACGAACGCTTTGGAAATTGAAGATATTCCCAACTTACCAAAATGGATTTCAAATTCTGTTCACAAGGGCGAAGATGAAAAAGCACTTCAATATGTTGACTTTCTAAACAACGATAAAGAAAGCCCCTGGTATAACCGAATTGAGATGGCTAATGAAGACAATAAAGATGCAACCGTAAATCAAAAAAGTTTTGTGAAGTCTATAAAAAAGTATGTACTGGTTGCAAACAACCCATTGACAATTTATCCAGCGGACAAGCAACACAAAATATTTTTGAATTACTGGAAGGCAATTACAAATATCATTGGTACGGACGAGCCAACTGTATTGTTCAAATACAATGGCGTTGAATTGTTCTGTAAATTTTGTGTTCCATTCTTTAATAAGTTAATAAACATTGGAGATTTTAAAGTAGCAACAATGGAACCATTGCTAAGTCAAACTTTTGAAAACATGGAAGGTGATTATGCTGGCGTTGGACACACAGAATTTTGGGTTAAAGGCGGCAAAGCAAGTTTTTTAAATTCAGGTGCAATAAATGTCATTAATACAGAAATGGTAAAGGCTCTTCATCAATCTAATTTTGTAAAAGAAATTGACGTATGAAAATTGAAGAACTAATACCGATGCCAAAAGACAAAGTTCTTTTTGCACTTGCTTCTTTTAAATCAGTTCCTAAAGTTTTCGGTTGTTACGTTCTTACAACGTTTGACAATCACATTCTGTATATCGGTCTTTCGGACAATTTATATGAACGCTTTAAACAGCACCTTGACAATCCAGAAAAAACAAAACCAACAAAGGAAGGTAAAGCAATTTGGTTTTACTTCCAGACATATAACCCGAAGAATTTAGAGCAACTTGAGCGGACATGGTTAAACCAATTTGTAACACGACATGGAAGGCGACCCATTCTAAATAAAGTGGACTCTCCAGTTGGGTGACAAGATAATTCAAAGAACCTGCTGAAATATAACGGCAGGCAACATTCGGTTTGGCAATATGGCGGGGCGACGAATATAATCTCAGCCTTTTGTTCGCTATTCGGCTTCAGTTCCAGCCGACGAATAACGCCGAGCAATAGAATGAACAATGAACTTTTTGTTATAAATTTAGCTGCGGTTCCGGCTGACGATTTTCAAATACCGCCACATCGCCAAGCCGTGTCCGTTGGCCGCAAGGCTATTGGACACACCCTAATTACTCAAAAGCTAAAATTCTTGGTAATTTACAGGCGATAAAACGCTAAATTTGACAGATGATAAAAACAGCCGAAATTTTTCCTTCTGAGCGACAAATACTTTTTGACCGATTGGCAGACAAATTGGAAACAGCTTACAACTTAAGCCGAAAAGTAGTTAGCTTTCAAGCTAACAAAGACGAACCCATATACAGGTGGTTCAAATACAAAGAAGGTTTTTCTTCTGCACTTGTTAAATATTTCCTTTCTGAATATTCACCAAAACCGGGCAAGGTTTTAGACCCTTTTGCTGGTGCAGGCACGACACTTTTTGCCGGACAGGAAATTGGCTGGGAATCACACGGAATTGAACTTTTGCCTGTGGGTTCTTTTGTTATGGAAACAAGAGAAGCTCTCAACAATATTGATACAGTTAAACTGAAAGCAACAATAAAAAATTTGTGGACAGATATTGCTAAACTTGAAAAGTACTACAATCATATTGCCCATATTTCAATTACAAAAGATGCTTTCCCGGAAGAAACTGAAATTTCTTTAAATAAGTATTTGACATATTGTTCAAAACTCAAAGACAAAAGAATTCAAACCCTTTTAAAATTTGCAGCCTTTTCAGTTTTAGAAGAAATAAGTTACACAAGAAAAGATGGCCAGTATTTACGTTGGGACTATCGTTCAAAAAGAGACCTTTCCGGTAAACCATTTGATAAAGGGAAAATTTTAAGTTTTGAAGAAGCTGTCAAAACTAAATTGCAAAATATTGTTCAAGACCTTTCACCAACTCAAAACACTTCATTATTTGAACAGTTTGAAACGAATGGACTTGAAAAACTTCCAGTTAATATTCTTTCAGGTTCTTGTCTTGAGGAATTACCAAAGCTTAAAAGTAACTCTTTTGATTTTGTTGTAACCTCACCGCCTTATTGTAATCGTTATGATTATACACGGACTTACGCATTAGAATTGGTTTTTCTCGGCAACAATAATGACCAAGTTCGTAATCTTCGTCAATCAATGCTTTCATGTACAGTTGAAAACAAGGAGAAGATTGATTATTTAAAGCAATTCTATACTTCAATCGGACAACAGAAAAGCTTTGAAAAAGTTTTAAATGTTTACAATAACTCGACTGCAATGACAGAGGTTAATTCAATCTTGGATGAACTTAACAAACTTGAAAAGCTAAACAATAGTAACATTGCCAGAATGGTAAAAAACTATTTCTTTGAAATGTGTTTTGTAATTTTTGAAATGGCAAGAGTTACAAAAAGCGGTGGTTATTGTGTTATGGTTAACGACAATGTTCGTTACGGCGGCGAAGAAATACCAGTAGATTTAATTTTATCAGAGTTTGCGGATAACTTTGGTTACAATATCAATAAAATTTTTGTGTTACCTAAAGGCAAAGGAAATAGTAGCCAGCAAATGGGTAGCTATGGACGAACTGAAGTCCGCAAATGTGTTTACTTATGGCAAAAAAGATAAAGAATACAAATTCAATCAAATCTTCTGAAGATTTAGTAACATCAAGGCAGGAGACCAGAGCTGGATTTATTGCAATGGCTTTGGAGAAAAATTACATAGCTATACCATATATCGAAGAAGCAAAAGCACTCAAAACTCTTTCCTCAAAAGCAAAAAAGCCGAAAGACCTTTTAAAAATAAAAGACTTAAGAGTTGGTTTGCTAACAGCTTCTGGACTTTCTGAAAAAGCTCTCAATTATTTGACCGAAGATGATAGAACCCTCGCAATTGTTGGCCTTATCGAAAAATTTCTTGAACCGGCTGGCGACAATTTTGTTGATGAACTTGTTTACAGGTATCTTTTGACTAAAGGCGATGCACTCGGAGGTAAAGCAAGAAATTTAGCTGGAACATTAGGAGAAAGAAAATTCCTACGTTCTTTATTATCCGTTTTTAATCTATCAGGAATTAAATATCAATGGAAAGACACAGAAACCAATACTTGGCAAGAAAAACCAGAGGATGATACGGATATTGAAAAAAGGATTGGTGGCATTTATTGGAAAAGAAATAATAAAGACAGATTGCTACTTCTAAATATTAAAGTCCCTGTTGTTGAGAAAAACGTTGACCTTATATTGCTAAACGCAAAACCTACTGATAAGCTGAAAGGTGCAGGTTCAATAATAACAACAAATGAAAAGTATGTTGCACTTGGAGAATTGAAAGGTGGCATTGACCCTGCTGGGGCCGACGAACATTGGAAAACTGCAAATTCAGCTTTAATCAGAATACGAAAAGCATTTACAAAAATGCAATTGACACCTAAAACATTTTTTATAGGTGCTGCAATTGAAAAAAGTATGGCGATAGAAATTTTTGATGAGTTGCAATCTGGTGTATTGACAAATGCTGCAAATCTTTCAAACGACAAACAATTAACAGAAATTGCTAAGTGGGTTTTAGAACTCTAACAGTGGACAGAGAAGCCCAGACGGCCAACATGGGTATTGCCAAAATGCAGGCTGACGGAAGCCGTGTTTCAACTGTTGTAATTCTATTGGGCTGCATATCCAGCTTGACCTTATCTATTTAGCTATGTGCATATCATCATCTTTTCTATCTTTACTCAGCAGTGTCAGCCGGGGCGGACGGAATTCTATTCCCTGCACTTCGGCAATACCTGACCGTTGTAGGCAATAAATTGATACTGCGTTCAACTGCAAGCAGATTGACCCGTTCTTTCTCTTGACATTTTTCATTTAATCATTTTTGTTTATACCGGGGTTGCCGAAAACCGCATTTTGACAGAGTAGGCAAATCAATAACATTTACTTTATGAAGAAATTACTTTTAGGCTCCGCAGCCTTGACACTTTTTTCAATTTCAATCATCATTTTTCAGATTAGCTGTAAAAAAGATGCCACTGCTCAGACAGGAACAAATTACACTTTACCGCCAGCAACAACTACCTCTTTAGGTGGAATTATTGTAGGGAACGGGCTTAGTGTAACAAGTAATGGAACTTTATCTGTAAATGGCACAACAGGTGGCTTGACACAGTTAAATAAAATTGTTTATGACAGGTTTAATCGAACAACAAACACAAACGATGGGATTTATATTGCAAATTATGACGGAACTAATCAAACCAAATTAAACATTATTATTCCTGGGCAGGCTAATGCGACAGTTGGTCAACCAAGACTTTCACCAAATGGTTTAAAAGTTTTTTTTCAAGTAACTTACCAGATAGGCGGTGTAACTTCATTCAATGTTTATTCTTGTAATATAGATGGTTCAAATGTAGTTAAAGTGTTAGATGGAGGAGCAAATCAATGGGAGTACGATTTGGGAGGAGCATATTAAAATACTGCCTACAACAAAAGGTTTGCCGCAAGGCTGGCGGACGGAATAACAATCGGCAGTTGTAAAACTATCAGCCAATATCGGGCTTGACCGAATTCTATTTGGCTTTTAGTTGTTAACTTCAACTTTAGTTTTTCAATCGGCTTCAGTTGCCGGGCGGACACAGCAACAATCCCAGCCCTGCGGCAAGCCTCGAACGTAAGCTGCTATTTAAACACAACTTTCATATCAATGATAAGGCTGACCATTTTTTGGCTGACAATTGCTTTCTTCATTTTACTTTTTGCAGGACTGATGCTGTTTTCTCTTTTTTCTTTGGAGTTTAAGAAAAGTAGTTACGGCAATGACTTTTATTTCTATTTGATTTTTTTAATTCCAATTGCCTTATTGTTAACAATGACCGGGACAATAAAGAAAAAAAACTCCAAAGATAAAAATTGGGGAATTGCAGGCTTGACAACCTTTATTGCGATTGGAGTTTTTGTTATTATGTTTTCTTTACTTATGCAGATTGCATTTGGCGGCTGGACAAATGAAAGAATTTTATATAGAAATATTAAAAACAAAAGTGTTTCAATTAACGAACAAATTTGGGATGTTGGAGCATTAGGTTATGACAGGAACAGTAGAAGAGTTGTGGAGTTGAGACCAATATTTAACTACTTCTATAAAGTAAAAAATATTGACACAGCAAAGTTGGACAAAAGCGAGTGGACATTCGTAGATGAAGAAGGCGACATTCATTATCCATAGCACAAAACAGCAGCTTACAGGCGGTTTGGCAATATGGCGGGGCGACGAATATACGCTCAGCTTTAGGTTCGCTGTTCGGCTTTAGTTCAAACTTGACGAATAACGCCGGGCACATAATAAACAATGAACGTTTAATATAAATTTAGCTTCGGTTATCGGCTGACGGAATCACGGAATACCGCCACATCGCCAAGCCGTACCGTTGGCTGCCATATTTTAGTGACACCTGCTGCCATAGTAAATTTGAAACGCTTTAAATTACTGGATTTAAAATTGACACGTTCAGTTTAATGAGTTATGACAGTTAATGAGACATGTAAATATGTATTAAAGGTTTGGGCTACTACAATAATTTGTGGCAGCATTTTGACGTTTTCAATTTTAACTACTTTGACAACATTTGCAAGCGAGATTAAAAGCCTAATTGACTTAGTAACAACATCCTTTACGGTTACACTTATTGCTACATTAGTAACAATTCCAGTAATTCTTATTTTTTATATTTTAACTGAGACTTTAGTTCGGCAAAAATTGACAAATACTTTTATCAAAGGAGTGTTGGTATTTATTGCATCTGTATTAATTTTTACCTTTTTTGTATTTGTATTCGAGCAAGGAACCGATTTTTTGTGGACTTATAGCTCAACAACCATATTTTTTTATTGCTATTTTTCGGTATTGACAGTTTCAATTATTGGTTACAAATTAAATAGAGTATCAAAGGTTTGAGTTAAATAATACGGCAGCCAACATGCAGGTTGGCAAAAATGCGGGCAGACGGAAAACGTTCATCAACTTTTGGTTCTTTGTTTTAGCTTTTGTTCCGGCTGACGGAAAGCAATCGGCAAAATTCTATAACTTGTACATTAATTAAATAATCAGCTTCAGTAGCCGGGCAGGACGGATCGCTATTATCCGCACTTCGCCAACCTGTAACGTTAGCAGCAACCCTGCCGGCAGACATTTCGCTATTGGTCGCACAAACCAAACCTCAACAACCCACGCACATTTTGGCACATTTGCAAGCACACAAATCAGGACACAAAGCCAACTTGCAAAAGAGCCAAAATTTCCCCAACGCCCTGTAATCGGCTCGGCAGCTTTTTGGAAATGCGTAGAAATAAGGATTTTTGTTTGACCATAGTTTTTTGTAAGCTGTAATTAATAATTTCATTCTTTGCATCTTTGCAATAATAACTGCCGCATGTACGAAATTTTCTTCCATAAATTCAACGAAAAAGTTCCCTTAACAGCGGAAGAAGAAGAATTTGTAAAACAATACCTTACTCCAAAAAAGCTACGTAAAAAACAATACTTACTTCAAGAAAGTGATGTGTGTAAACACATTTGCCTGGTGGAAAAAGGAGCTTTGAAAGCATACCTTGTAGATGAAAAGGGTGATGAGAACATTACAGCATTTGCGTTGGAAGGCTGGACAATTGCTGACCTCTCCAGCTTTCTTAAACAAGAACCGGCAACACTCAATATTGATGCTTTGGAAGACTGTGAGCTGGTGCTCATCAGCAAGTCATCGCATGACGAGTTATTGCAGAAGATGCCGAAGTATGAAACCTATATCCGCATGTTGATTACTGATGCTTACATGGCTCTGCAACAGCGTACAACCAATATGCTCCATCTTTCTGTAGAAGAACGGTACACGGCATTTACTCAAATGTGCCAAAGCATTTTTCAACGGGTTCCCCAACACATGATTGCTTCTTTCATGGGATTATCGCCCGAAACATTAAGCAGGATTAGAAGCCGTATTAGCAGCAAAAAGTAAATAGTCTTCTCAAAAAACGTTGACAAAAGTCAATGCTTTTCCTTGCTCAAAATCAACCCTATTTCTTGCTTATACGCATTGGAACAGGGCACCCTGTATGGGTAGCTTTGTGGTATCAAAAGCAAGAAATATGAGCACAAAACAAACAATAGCAATTATCGGAGCATCCGGAAACATGGGTTCCAACATTGCTAAAAATCTTTCAACTGGCAACAACAGGCTTCTTCTCTTTGCAAATGAAAAAGAGAAGGTTGAAGCAGTAGTAAATGACATTAAAAGCAGCAATGCTTCAGCCGAAGTAGAAGCCCTGGAATGTCCTACAAATGCTAGCTGGGAAGCAGATATAATAATTCTTGCTGTTCCCTACCAGGCAGAAAAAGAAATAGCTGAAAAAATCAGGGAAGTAGCCAATCAAAAGATTGTAATCTCTATCGCCAACCCTTTAAATGAAACATATAATGGATTAGTAACAGCGCCGGATACAAGTGCAGCAGAAGAATTAAAAAAGCTGTTACCTAATTCAAAAGTGATTAAAGCATTCAATACCACGTTCGCAGCCGATTTTGCCACACCTGTTATTGATGGCAAACAAGCAGATGCTTTTATTGCAGGTAATGATGAAGAAGCCTTACAAACAGTTACTGAATTAGTTACAACAGCAGGTTTTAATCCAATAATTGCAGGTGATTTATCTGTAAGCAGAACATTAGAGAACATGCAGCTTTTATTGATTCAGTTAGGTATGAAATACAATTATAATTGGCTGGCTGGCTGGAAAATATTACACAATTAATAATTTTTTATAAACAACAAACAAAATTAATATGAAAAAAATAACACTTATTCTTGCCGCATTTTTTACGTTAACTGCTTTTACTGTTGCTGTTTCAACATGGCAAAACGATGATGCGCATTCTCAACTTGGGTTTACCGTAACGCATCTTGGTATTGCTGATGTATCAGGCACTTTCAATGATTTTGATGTAACGGTTAAATCAGAAAAACCCGATTTTAGTGATGCAACTTTTGAACTAACCGCTAAAACTACTTCTATTGACACCAGGGTTGAAGCAAGAAATAACCACCTGAAAAGTGCAGACTTTTTTGATGCAGAAAAATATCCAACCATGAATTTTAAAAGTACTTCCATAAAAAAATCGGGTAAAAATAAATACAAGCTCACAGGTAATTTGAACCTTCATGGTATTACAAAGCAGGTAACAATGAACTTGAAGTACAATGGTACAGTAGTAAACCAAATGAGCAAAAAAGCGACTGCAGGTTTTCAAATTACGGGTGTAATCAATCGTACCGACTTTAACCTTGGAAATGGCTTTCCGCCACCAATGATAAGTAATGAAGTACGCATTAAAGCTGATGGAGAATTTACACAAAACTAAAACAAGTAAAAACTATAAGAATGAAAAAAATATTAAGTGTAAATAAAGCAGCTACCACAACCGATATAGCGTTGCTTGTTGCAAGAATAGGAATAGCAGTTTTAATGTTAACACACGGCATCCCAAAAATGATGATGTTGTTTTCAGGAACACCGGTACAGTTTCCTACCGTGATGGGCATGAGCGCAGAACTTTCATTAGGCTTTGCAGTGTTTTCAGAAGTAATTTGTTCTGTATTAATATTAGCAGGTTTTGCAACAAGGTTAGCAGCTATTCCTTTAATCATTACCATGCTGGTTGCAGTAGGTATCATTCATGCTGCCGATCCTTTTGGTAAGCAGGAACCTGGCTTGCAGTATTTGCTGGTTTATGTAGTATTGTTGTTTGCAGGTAGTGGTAAATTTTCCATTGATTATTTGTTGCAGGGCAAAAAGCCAACAGCTAATTATAGCATTTAAAAAATGATAATATCCAACTATATACATTTATCAATAAACTAAAATCTACATAAAATGAAAGTAGCATTAATAGGAGCATCTGGTTTTGTAGGAAATGCCATTTTAAAAGAGTTGTTGCAAAGAGGCCAGCAGGTAACAGCCATTGTCCGCAACCCGGAAAAAATAAAACAGGAAGAAAATTTAATAGTGGTTTTGGCAAATGTGTTGAATGAAACTGAAGTATCAAATGCAGTAGCAGGCCATGATGCTGTTATCAGTGCATACAATGCCGGATGGGCAAATCCTAATCTGTATGATGAATTTTTAAAAGGTTCAAAAGCCATACAAAATGCTGTTAAGAAGTCGGGAGTAATGCGATTGATTGTTGTTGGTGGCGCAGGTAGTTTATTCATTGGCCCCAACCAACAAATTGTAGATACCGAAGGTTTTCCTAAAGAATGGAAACCCGGCGCATTGGCTGCAAGGGATTACCTAAACATTATTAAAGAGGAAACCGAATTGGACTGGACATTTTTAAGCCCGGCAGTAGAAATGCATCGGGGCACATCAGGTATAAGAAAAGGGAGTTACAGAACAGGATTGGAAAACCCGGTATTTGATGCAAATGACAGAAGCGTAATTTCTGTAGAAGATGTAGCTGTAGCCATAGTGGATGAATTGGAAAATCCAAAACATATTCGTCAGCGTTTTACAGTTGCTTATTAAGCAGTAGTATTTTAAGAATTATATTATTACTTATTATGGGAAAATTATTTAGGTATGCAGCCTCCTTGCAAAATACCGGAATACATGTTGCCCGGTGGGGCATTGTAATTGTAATGTTATGGATCGGTGGGTTGAAAGCTTTTAAATACGAAGCCGTTGGCATCGTACCTTTTGTAGCCAACAGCCCTACCATGAATTTCTTTTACAAATATGATGTGCCAGAATATAAGAAACATATGAACAAAGAGGGAGAATACAAACCGGAAAATATTGCCTGGCATGAAGCAAACAATACATACAGCTTCTCTTACGGCCTGGGAGCCGCCATTGTTTTAATAGGTGTGATGTTTGCCTTGTATCCTATGTTTCCAGGCGTTTCTGCAGTAGGAAGTTTCCTAACAATTATTATGTCATTGGTCACATTATCATTTTTAATAACCACCCCCGAAACATGGGTGCCTGCACTAGGAGATACAGAACATGGGTTTCCTTATTTAAGCGGCGCGGGACGGCTTGTTATTAAGGATGTAATTATGCTTGGAGCTGGCGTTGCAACACTGGCGCATGCTGCAAAAAAATATCTGCCGAATAAAAGCAGATTAAGGGAATCCCCAATGCAAAATGTATAGATAACTTTAAAAAAATAAAACATGCAAACAGAGAAAAAAAATATGATGAATTGTGATATGGAAACAGGGATTTGTGAAATACCGCAACCTTCCGATAAACACAGCGATGATAAAAGCAATAAACCCGTTAAGCTTTTATACTTTACCGATCCTATTTGTTCCTCTTGCTGGGGCATAGAACCGCAACTGCGAAAATTAAAACAGGAATACGGTGAATATTTCGACATAGAATACCGCATGGGTGGTTTACTAAAAAGCTGGAGCGAATATGGAGGGAGCGATGTAAACGGGCCAGAAAGTGTAGCACAACATTGGGAAGAAGCAAGCGCCTATTACAATATGCCTATTGATGGAGATGTATGGAAGGAAGACCCTTTGCATTCGTCTTATCCTCCTGCCATTGCTTTCAAAGCTGCGCAACTGCAGGATAACCACAAAGCAGATCGCTTTCTGAGAAGGATAAAAGAAATGGTATTCATTGAGAAGAAAAATATTACCAAACCCGAACACCAGGTACAGGCAGCTAAGGATGCAGGTTTAAACAGTATTCAATTCGAATATGATTATGCCCATAAGGCAAAACAATTATTTGAAGAAGATCTGCTAATGGCAAAAGAATGGGGCGTAAAAGGATTTCCTACCATTTATTTTATTGACGGGGAGGATAACCGTTTTAAAGTGTATGGAAGCAAACCTTACCAGGTGTATGAGCAGGCATTGCTGAAGTTGATTCCCGGTAAAGTAACGAAAGCAATACCGTCATCTTATGAAACTATTTTAAAGGGATACGATACTGTTACCTTAAAAGAGTTTGCTGTATTTTATGATAAAAGTGTTGAGGATGCCGAAGGAATCTTGCAGGAGCTTGAAGAGCGAAAAAAAGCGAAGCGGATGGTTTCAAAAGCCGGGCATTTGTGGAAAGTAACCAGCTAAAAAAGGTTTTGCCAAAAAACTTTATCTATGAAAAGAGAACAATTTATTAAGACAATCGTAACTGGAGTAGCAGGCATGACAACATTATCAGCATTCAGAAATTTTACCAATGGTTTAAATGAACAGGAACAGCTAATGCCCGTGCTGTTCATTGGCCATGGTTCACCCATGAATGGAATTGAAGACACTGCATTCAGCCGCAGATGGACACAGATGGCAAAAGAAATTCCAACACCCAAAGCCGTGTTGGTAGTATCAGCACATTGGTTTACCAAAGGCACGCAGATAACGGCGATGGACTTTCCAAAAACCATTCATGATTTTGGTGGTTTTCCGCAGGAGCTTTTTGATGTACAATACCCTGCACCGGGTAATCCTGCATTGGCAAAAGAAACAGTTGAATTATTACATTCAGCAAAAGTAGAGTTGGATCATGACTGGGGCCTTGACCATGGTACTTGGACTGTGGTAAGACATATGTATCCGGAGGCAAATATTCCGGTGCTGCAGTTGAGTATTGATTATACCAAAGGGCCGCAATACCATTATGACCTGGCGAAAGAACTCCACGCATTAAGAAAGAAAGGCGTATTAATTATAGGCAGTGGTAATATGGTTCACAATTTAAGAATGGTGGCCTGGGACAAACTAAACGATCCTGAGTATGGCTATGACTGGGCGATAAAAATGAATGACAAGTTCAAAGAATTAATACAAAGCGGAGATCACAAACCCCTGATCAACTACAGCAGTTTAGGAAAGGAGGCCATGCTTGCTATTCCTACACCGGAGCATTACCTGCCACTGATGTACAGTTTAGGTTTAAAGAGTGGCAAAGATGAGGTTTCATTTTTTAATGATAAAGCAGTTGGTGAATCGCTAACGATGACGTCGGTTAAACTAAGCCAAAAATAATTGAATAACTTTCATATAATTATTCACAACTAAAATACAATCATGAAAAGATTAGAAAACTAAGTAGCCATTGTAACCAGAGGCGGTTCTGGTGGGTGCATTTAAAATTGTCGCACAGTACCTATCGTTCCTATGGAACGAAAATTTGCCTCTTTCGCAAATTCTACCCGCCAGTCGCCCCTTTGGGACGTTTCGTGGGTAGAAAAGAACAAATTAGAATGCTTTCGTTCCGTAGGAACGATTGGTGAGATAGAATGGACTGCGACAATTTTAAATGCAGCCGTTTTGGTATTGGCAGCCTCAGATCATTACTATATGCTAACTTTCGCTAACTTTCAATTGCAATAACTATTAATGACCTTTTATAAACCAATTAAAGGACTATAAAAAAATAATAAACCTATAGCAGGATTATTAAAAATATGGTCAACTTTTTTCAGGGCGATACATTATACCTTCTCTTATTAATCAATAATATGGCAAAACCAATAAAACATTTTCCCCTTTACCTGCTCTTCGCAATTGTATTTCTCTCTTCCTGTGGAGGAGATGATAAGAAGGCAGCAGGTCCGGGCGGGGCACAAGCTAATGCGGCAAAAGACTATCCTGTGATTACAATTACGCCACGAACCACTACGCTTTACAGCGAATTTCCCGCTACTATTGAAGGGCAACAAAATGTGGAGATACGCCCAATGATAGATGGCTATATTGATAAAATATTTGTGGATGAAGGCGCAACAGTAAGAAAAGGCCAGCGGCTTTTCCAGATAAGGGCACCTCAGTATGAACAAGAAGTGCGTACCGCACAAGCCAATATAAAAATTGCACAGGCCAATGTAAACGCTGCAAAAATGGAAGTGGAAAAAGTGCGTCCGTTGGTTGAAAAAAATATTATCAGCAAATTCGAATTGCAGTCGGCACAATTTGCTTTACAGGCACGGGAGGCAGCGTTAGCGCAGGCAAACGCCAGCCTTGCCAATGCCAGAACAAACTTGGGCTATACTTTCATATCAAGCCCGGTTAATGGCGTAGTGGGAACCATTCCTTATAAAATAGGAAGTCTTGTAAGCGGCAATACAGCACAACCACTTACCACCGTTTCAAACATCGGAAACATCTATGCTTATTTTTCTATTAATGAAAAACAAGTGCTCGACTTTTCAAAAAATACAAAAGGCGCTACATCAGAAGCGAGGCTATCCACCATACCCCCGGTGTCACTCATTCTTGCCAACGGTGTTGAGTTTTCGGAGAAAGGCCGCATTGAAACCGCAGGTGGTTTAATCAATACCGAAACTGGTTCATTAAGTGTTCGGGCTACTTTCCCAAACCCTGGTAATATTATACGAAGTGGCAGCAGTGGTTTGGTACGCATACCATCAACAGTGGAAGGCGCAATTCTTGTTCCACAAAAATCTACTTACGAAATTCAGGGTAAAACATTTGTGTACATCGTGGGTGACAGCGCCAAAGTTAAAAGTGTGCAAATAAAAATAAGACCTAATAGTGGCGGGCAATATTATGTAATTGAAGAAGGCTTAAAAGCAGTTGATAAAATTGTATTGGAAGGTGTGTCGGGCTTGCGTGAAGGCGCACCAATAAAACCAAGAGAAGTGAGTGTTGACAGTGTTTACAGGCAAATGCAATAGGATGTTTACTGCCTTCATCCATTATTACAGTATTCATGCTTTGTTGCTCTTTTTTAAAAGATATTTATGATTAAACGCTTTATAGAACAGCCTGTACTTTCAACAGTTATTTCCATATTGATTGTTATACTTGGTGTGCTTGGGCTTACGTCTTTACCCATTGCACAGTACCCCGAAATTGCACCGCCAACAGTCATTGTATCCGCTAATTACCAGGGCGCCAATGCTGAAGTGGTTTTGAACAGTGTGGTAATTCCATTGGAAGAACAAATAAATGGTGTGGAAGGCATGACCTACATAACGTCTTCTGCAGGTAACAACGGAAGTGCAAGAATAACGGTCAACTTTGCATTGGGCACTAACGCAGATATTGCTTCGGTAAATGTGCAAAACCTGGTAGCCCGTGCCACTCCCCTTTTACCACAGGAGGTAACCCGTGCTGGTGTTACTACACGCAAAACCCAAAGCAGCAATCTGGTAATTTTTTCTCTGTACAGTTCTAACCCTGCCTACGACCAAACCTTTTTGCAGAACTATGCGGAGATAAACCTGGTGCCATTGATACGGCGTGTAAAAGGCGTGGGTTCCGCTACAGCATTCGGGCAAATGGATTATAGCATGCGCATCTGGTTAAAGCCAGATGTAATGGCAACATACAGGTTAATACCCTCCGACATTAGTGCTGCCCTTGCAGAACAAAATATTGAAGCAGCGCCAGGGCAGTTTGGCGAACAAGGCGGCCAGTCTTTTGAGTACGTTATAAAATATTCCGGACGGTTAAAGAATACAGAAGAATTTGGTAATGTCATTATCCGGTCGGTTGGTAGCGGTCAATTATTACGGTTAAAAGATATTGCCCGTATTGAGTTAGGTGCGTTGAGTTATGCCAGTAATTCCACCACCAATGGCAAACCTGCGGTGGGTGTGGCCATTAGTCAAACAGCAGGCTCTAATGCCAAAGAAGTAATTGACGGAAGCCTGAAAATTTTAGAGGATGCTTCAAAAAATTTCCCTGCCGGAATTGATTATGTCACACTCTCCAACGCCAACGATTTTCTGGATGCCTCTATCAGTAAAGTAATCACCACATTGATAGAGGCTTTCCTTTTAGTGTTTCTTGTTGTGTTCCTTTTTCTACAGGATTTTCGTTCAACACTTATACCTGCCATAGCCGTGCCGGTGGCAATTTTGGGAACCTTTTTCTTCCTGCTGATATTTGGTTTTACTATTAACCTGCTTACATTGTTTGCATTGGTATTGGCCATCGGTATTGTGGTAGATGATGCCATAGTAGTAGTGGAAGCCGTACATGCCAAACTAGACCAGGGCTATACTTCTGCTCTCAAAGCCACACAGGATGCAATGGGTGAAATTACAGGCGCCATTGTATCCATCACATTGGTGATGGCGGCGGTGTTTGTTCCGGTAAGTTTTATCACAGAGTCCGCAGGGGTTTTTTATAAACAGTTTGGTTTAACCTTAGCAATCGCTATCATACTATCGGCAGTAAATGCCTTAACACTCAGCCCTGCTTTATGCGCCATCTTTTTAAAACCTCATAAAGAAGAGGGTCATAAAAAGAAAAATTTATTGAAACGGTTTTATGGTTGGTTCAACAAGGGCTTTGATAAGACAACAGCAAAATATAAAAAGTCAGTTGGCTTTCTTGCCCGCACAAAATGGGTAGCATGGTCAATCTTATTGGTCTTCGTTGGTATATTTTATTGGCTGATGACAACCACGCCAACTGCTTTTGTTCCCGAAGAAGATATGAGTGCGGTGATGGCTGATGTGTCTTTGGCTCCATCGGCTTCAGCCGAAAGAACCGCAGTGATAGCAAGTGAAGTGGAAAAGATAGCGAGGACCATTCCCGAGATAACTACTATATTAAAAATAACGGGGCAGGGAATGATAAGTGGTGCCGGAAGTAATAATGCCATGGTGATTATGCGGTTGAAGCCCTGGGACCAACGTACAGGAAAAGGGCAGGATGTGCAGGCAATTATTGGTAAACTGTTTGCAAAAGTATCGGGCATCAGAGATGCAAGGGTTATCTTTTTTGCACCGCCAACCTTGCAGGGTTTTGGTACTTCGGCGGGTTTTTCTTTTCAACTGCAGGATAAAACAGGTGGCGATATTGCCAGCTTTTATAAAGTGAATACTGATTTTCTGGCTGCGCTAAATGAGCGTCCCGAAATTCAATATGCATCCACTTCTTTTAATCCCAACTTTCCACAATACATGGTAAATGTAAATGTGCCAAAAGTAAAAGAAGCCGGTTTAATGGTTAGCGATATACTCGGTACGTTGCAAGGTTATTATGGCGGTGTTTACTCATCAAATTTTAACCAGTTTGGAAAGCAGTACAGGGTAATGTACCAGGCAGAGCCGGAGTTTAGAACAAATCCTGAAAGTTTGAATAATGTATTTGTTAGAAACGCCGCCGGAACAATGGCACCCATCACCGGTTTTATAACACTGGAAAGAACCTACGGGCCGCAATCTATTTCAAGATTTAATCTTTTTACATCTATTGGTATTACCGGTTCTCCCAATGCGGGCTTTAGCTCCGGCGATGCCATTAAAGCGGTTGAAGAAGTGGCTGCACAATCTTTGCCTGCCGGTTACGGTTACGAGTTTTCGGGTATGACAAGAGAAGAAATTTCAGCCGGTGGGCAACAGGTATTTATTTTTCTGCTTGTTATCCTGTTTGTGTTTTTATTACTCAGTGCACAATACGAAAGTTATGTGCTTCCTTTTGCCGTGTTGCTGTCGTTACCTATCGGGCTTGCAGGTGCTTTTATTTTTGCAAAACTCTTTGGCATTAGCAACAATATTTATTTGCAGATTACCTTAATTATGCTGGTGGGTTTGCTGGCAAAAAATGCCATTCTTATTGTTGAGTTTTCTCTGGAGCGAAGACGAAACGGTATGCCGCTTGTGCAGGCAGCATTGGAAGGTGCAGAAGCCAGGTTGCGCCCCATATTAATGACATCATTCGCTTTTATTTTTGGATTGGTTCCATTGATGTTTTCTTCCGGCGCAGGCGCTACTGGTAACCGTTCTATAGGTACGGGAGCTGTTGGCGGCATGTTAATTGGAACTTTAATTGGTGTGTTTATTATCCCTGTTTTATTTATTGTTTTTCAGGCGTTACAGGAGCGAATGACCGGAATACCAAAAGAACCTTTGATTGGAGATGATGATAGTAATTTGATGCCCATCATTTCGCCGACGAAGTAGCAATTGTAAAAAGTAATTGCTGCAAATCAACCGCAATTGCTTTGATGAATAAAGAACATAGCGTACAAATGAGTCCCGAACCAGTACTCAAAGCATTTCTCGGGATCTGCGATGACACAACAGACGATGATAACAGATATGAAGCCGGGAACAAAAAAAAAATATCGCTTGTGTCGTTGCATTTTAAATAGGTGATTTCAATGATAAGAATATGAACAAAAAGATTGTTGGATATATAGTTAGTGTAATATTTGTAAGCATTGCAATAAGCTCATGTAAAGTAACCAAGCCCTACCAGTTGCCTGCAGTAAATACTTCAACCCTTTATAGAGATGTAGCGGCAACAGATACCAGCAGCATTGCCAATCTTCGATATACCCAAATATTTACCGACACTGTTTTGCAACGGTTGATTGCAGATGGAATTGCCCGCAATCTTGACCTGCAGATGGCTTACACCCGCATACAACAGGCGCAGGCTTACTACCTGCAAAGCCGGGCTGCTTTTTTACCATCGGCAGATGCAAATGGATCCATTGGCAGGTCTAAATTTTCTGCAGGCCAGGGTTTTGGAGCACGGCCACCTATAACGCAATATCAGTTGGGTGTATCATCAAGTTGGGAAGCAGATATATGGGGCAAATTGAGCAGCAGCAAAAGAGCCAACCTTGCCAGTTTATTACAAACGGAAGCTGCATCAAAGGCGGTGCAAACAGGCCTTGTTGCTAACATCGCCAATTTTTATTTTGCATTACTTGCATTAGATCAGCAACTATCCATTACACAACAAACGATTATTAATTGGGATACCACGGTGCAAACCATGCGGGCTTTAAAAGAAGCTGCCAGGGTAACCGAAGCCGCAGTGGTGCAAACAGAAGCGCAACGGTATGCTGCCGAAGTAACCATACCCGATTTAAAACAAAGCATAAAAGAAACAGAAAATGCATTGAGTATTTTAGTAGGCCTTTCGCCGGGAAGCATTAATAGAAGCCGGTTAGAAAACCAATCTTCAATAGCAGTTTTACAAACAGGCGTACCTGTTCAATTACTTGCTAACAGGCCCGATGTGCTGCAGGCAGAATTAAACTTTAGGTATTTTTTTGAGTTGACAAATGTTGCCAGAACCAATTTTTATCCATCGCTGACAATTACCGGTTCTGCAGGCCTGTCATCGCTTTCATTTGGGCAACTATTTAATCCCACTTCTCTTGCAGCAAGTATTGCTGCAGGATTAACGCAACCGGTATTTAATCGCCGCCTGAATAAAACCCGGCTAGAAGTGGCAAAGGCACAACAGCAGGAAGCCATACTCAATTTTCAAAATACTTTATTAAATGCAGGAAGGGAAGTATCGGATGCTTTGTCATTGCATGAAACAGCATTGGAAAAAATAGCAATCCGTACCAACCAGATGACAGCATTGCAGAAATCTGTTGACTATACACAGGAGCTTATACGCAATGGTTTTGGCAACTATGTCGAAATCATCACCGCACGTCAGAGCCTGCTGCAGGCGGAACTGGGAGGAGTGAATGACCGGCTGCAACAATTGCAGGCAACGGTTAATTTGTATCGTTCGTTGGGTGGTGGATGGAGATGATTGGTAAGAAAAGAATTATTTGATCTAAAATATTTTACGAAGCTTTCTTTTATGAAAAAAATATTTCAGTGGTCTTATATAGCACCCGTTATTGCCTGGATTTTCTATCTGCTGGCACCAACTAGTAGTAGTTTTTTACTCAACTTGTTGGCCATTGTCGCTTTAATTGTTGGAGTGCTTTCGGCAGTGCATCATGCAGAAGTAGTAGCCCACAAAGTAGGCGAGCCATACGGTACCATTATATTAGCGGTAGCCGTAACACTCTTAGAGGCTTCCATCATTGTTTCGTTGATGTTAACCGGAGGCCCGGGTGCCGACACCTATGCAAGGGATACATTGTTTGCCGCCGTCATGCTTATTCTCAATGGCATCCTCGGTATCAGTATGCTTATTGGAGCATTGAAATTTAAGGAACAAAGTTTTGAATCAAAAAGCGTAACAATTGCCCTGGTAAGCCTGGTATCAATCCTGGTGCTTTCCTTAGTGCTGCCAAATTTTACTACAAGTATTTCCGGCCCTTCTTACAGTACCCCACAGCTTATTGCCGTGGCCATTTGTTGTGTGGTTATATACGGGTCTTTTATATTTACACAAACCATAAGGCATCGCAAATATTTTTTGACCGAAACAACCGGTGAAGAAAAAGCGGTAACAAGAACAGAAGCCATCATCAGTTTAGGTTTGTTACTTGCCTGTTTAGGTGTAGTTATTCTATTGGCCAAAAAGCTGTCACCAGTTATTGAAAGCGGGGTAATTGCAGCCGGCTTACCAACAGCATTAGTGGGGGTAGCCATTGCAACTGTTATTTTATTGCCGGAAGGTATAGCCGCCATCCGTGCTGCCAGGCGCAACCAGTACCAGGCAAGCATTAATCTTGCATTGGGGTCGGCTTTAGCAAGTATTGGTCTTAGTATACCTACTGTAGTTGTTGTTTGTACAATAATGGATTTACCGCTTGTTCTAGGTTTAGATATGAAGTCGATGGTTCTGCTTTTTCTTTCTGTATTTACAGTTATGCTTTCATTGAACAAAGGACGAACTAATGGATTATATGCTACCGTACTTTTAGTTAACCTTGTGATGTATATTTTTACCATTATATTCGCATAAAGGCTAGTGTTTATTTCATAGTGTCCTTGACTTTTGTCAATAGTATTTCTTGCTTTAACTCAATGTGGAGTTAGATGGGTTACGGTAGCTTTAACCTATCAAAATAATTTTATCACTCATAAAAAAAATATCATGAAAAATTTTGAAAACAAAGCCGTTATCATTACTGGTGCTGCCATGGGACTTGGTCTTGCTGCCGCAAAAGAATTAGCTTCTAAAGGAGCAAATCTTTCATTGGTTGACTACAACGCAAAAAGTTTGGATGATGCCAAAGCGGAAATCAATAAAGAATTCCCCGCTGTAAAAATCATCACTGTTGTTGCAGATGTTTCCCAGGAAGATGCCGTAAAGAATTATGTAGAGGAAACCCTAAAAGCTTTTGGCCGCATTGATGGATTATACAATAATGCAGGTATTGAAGGCAAGCAGGCAGGCATTACAGACTATGATGTAAACATTTTTAAAAAAGTAATTGATATAAACCTGATGGGTGTTTATTACGCCATGCGGTATGTTATTCCTGTTATGCAAAAACAAAAATATGGCCGCATTGTAAATGTTGCATCTGTTGGCGGCATTCGTGGAGTGCTAAATCAAATGCCTTATGTTGCCAGTAAACATGCGGTTTCCGGCATGACAAAAAATGCCGCTCTTGAATACGGCCGGGATGGAATTAATACAAATGCTATTGCACCGGGCGCAATACTTACACCAATGGTTGCAGAAGCCTTTAAACAAGTTAACCCGAATGACCCCAAAGCGGCAGAAACAGAATATGCTCAACGCAACCCAACTAAACGATTGGGATTACCACACGAAGTTGCTAAGCTGGTTGCATTTCTTTTGAGTGAAGATGCATCTTATGTAAACGGACAGACTATTGCTATTGATGGAGGGGAGTCGAATGTTTATGGTAATGTGTAAATAAAATATTAATCACATTAAAAATCAAACTAAAAATGAAAAAGCTAACAACAATCAAATCACTTGCAGCACTCTTGGTAGTAGCAGCAATAGTAACTTTCGCAAGTTGCACAAGCAACAGCGGAAATTCTTCTAACCTTCAAGCCAGGGTTGATTCTCTCCAAAATGAACTTAAAAAATTTACCGACGAAAAAGCCCTCACAGAAATGCGGCTTGTACGGTTTGACTCATTGGACTTTGAGTTTTACAGCAACCAGGATTGGAAAAATTTCAACATCAGTCATGCTGATAACATCAAAGTAATTTACCCGGATGGAGCAATAACAGAAGGATTAGCACCAAACCACATTAATATGATTGCACCCCAATTTGTGTTTGCTCCCGATACAAAAATTAAAAATCACCCTGTTCGGTTTGGTAGTGGCGATTGGACATGTGTAATTGGCGAAATGGAAGGAACATTTTCTGCACCAATGCCCATTGGAAACGGCAAAACAATTGCGCCAACCGGCAAAAAGTTTAAGCTAAGTATGTCAACAATTGGTCATTGGAAAGATGGTAAGATGTTTGAAGAATATTTGTTTTGGGACAACCAATCATTTATGAAACAAATTGGGTTAGCTCAGTAAACAAATCATTAGAAATAAAAAAGAAAAATATTAATTTTCAACTGTATAAATTACCCAAAAATCAAAAAAATGAAAAAATATAAAATTGCAGTGATCGTAGGAAGCCTTCGCAAAGAATCCTTTAACCTTAAAACAGCTAAAGCATTGATAGCCCTTGCACCTGAATCATTATCGCTTGAACTATTAAGTATAGCCGATCTTCCCATGTTTAATGAAGATCTGGAAGCAACGCCGCCAAATGAATGGGTAACATTCCGTGAAAAAATAAAAGCTGCTGATGGACTACTTTTTCTTACACCGGAATATAACCGTTCGGTTCCCGGTGTTTTAAAAAATGCCATTGATGTAGGTTCTCGTCCTTACGGGCAAAATTCCTGGGACGGAAAACCCGGTGCTATTGTAAGTATTTCAATCGGTAACATCAGTGGTTTTGGTGCCAATCATCACCTGCGCCAGTCGCTTGTTTTTGTTAATGTGCCTACCATGGCGCAGCCCGAAGCATATATAGCAGACGCATCAGGATTGTTTGACGACAAGGGAAATCTTACTAAGGAATCTACCAAAGGCTTCCTAACAAACTTTATGTCGGCTTTTGAAAAGTGGGTGGATACGAATGCGAAGAAATAGCAGAAATAACAGTGTTAGCAAAGCACACCAGAAATATTTAATTTCGAAAATTTATTAACAACTAAATTTTAAAAATATGAAAATTCAAGCAGCAATTTCACATGGCGCAGGTGAACCTTTAAAAATTGAAGAAGTAGAACTAACTGCACCTGGTGCGGATGAAGTATTGATTAAAATAGTTGCAACAGGTGTATGCCATACAGATGCAGAATCAATTAACGGAAGGGGAGCTCCATTCCCTGCGGTACTTGGTCACGAAGGAGCAGGGATTGTTGAAAAAGTTGGTGCCGGTGTAACGAATATACAACTCGGCGATCATGTGGTACTTTCCTTTGCGTATTGTGGTGAATGTTCGCAATGTTTAACCGGTCATCAGACTTTATGTGAAAGACTGGTAGAGCTAAATTTTGGCGGTAAGTCAAGAGATGGTAACAACCGTATTCATCAGCATGACCATTCGCTTTCTACCTTCTTTGGACAATCTTCTTTTGCAACCTATTCCATTGCACACAAAAATAATGTCGTGAAAGTAGATAAGGACGTTGATTTAGCATTGTTAGGGCCATTGGGATGTGGTATTCAAACCGGCAGTGGTACCGTAATGAATACTTTACGTCCCGAACCCGGTACATCCATCGCCATTTATGGAGGAGGTGCCGTGGGTTTAAGTGCGGTAATGGCAGCTAAAATCATAGGGCTAAAAGATATTATCGTAGTGGATCTTCATAAAAATCGTTTAGACCTGGCAATGGAACTCGGCGCAACGCATGTACTAAACGGTAAAGAAGTAAATGTGGTAGAAGAAATTAAAAAAATCACCAACGGGGGTGTTCATTATGCTGTTGAAACAACCGGCGCAAGTCCAGTGATTTTACAATCCATTCATGCCTTACGGGTTGCAGGTAAAGTAGCCATTGTTGGTATGGGTGGAGATGTTACGTTAAACATGACCAATGATATCTTAATGGAAGGTAAAACAATTATAGGTGCGTTGGAAGGAGATTCCACTCCTCAAATATTCATTCCAAAATTGATTCAGTATTACAAAGAAGGAAAATTTCCGTTTGATAAATTGGTAAAATTCTACGATTTTGAAGACATCAACACCGCTTTTGCAGAATCAAAATCCGGTGTAACGCTTAAACCTGTTTTAAGAATAGCTAAGTAATCAATAGGGTTAAATATTTCTATTTTAAAAATAAAGCCGCACAAATCATCGCTATCTGATTTGTGCGGCTTATACTATGCTTTTAAAACCGTTTAACGGTTTTGTGTAAAAAGCAGTAAATAAAGAAGCCCGTTACCATCACGTAATTGATGCAATCCATTGCGTTAATTGGTACAGGTTTAAAGCTGTTAGTTGTTCAATAAAATAAAAACAATGGATGGGAGTTATTATGATTTAATAAATAAAAATGAAAAAAATCCTTTCAACACTTTTAGTTATCACAACATTTGCACCCTGTTTTTCGCAGTACAAATTAGTGGCGTTAGACAAAGACCTAACTATGGTAATTTATCCGTTTGCCGTTAAATTCCATGCGTTCAAATCGCAAGGACAAGACCTAAAAATGGCCTATTTAGATGTTCTGCCAGCCAATGCAAACGGACAGACAATAATCCTGTTGCACGGCAAAAACTTCAATGCGGCTTATTGGGAACAGACCATAAAGGCACTGAACAAAAAAGGCTTTCGTGTAATAGCACCCGACCAGGTAGGTTTTGGAAAATCAACAAAGCCCACAAATTATAATTACAGTTTTCAACAATTGGCAGCCAACACAAAATCTATTTTAGACAGTTTGAAAATTAGCAAAGTCATCGTATTAGGACACTCCATGGGCGGAATGCTTGCCACAAGGTTTGCGTTAACCTATCCTGAAAAAACTGAAAAACTCATTCTTGAAAACCCGATTGGATTGGAAGATTATAAAATGCTGGCTACCTACCAAACCATTGACGCAAACTATGAAAGTGAACTAAAAAACACTGTAGAATCTTATCGCAACTACCAGGTAAAATTTTATTACGACAACAAATGGAAAACACAATACGACCCCTGGCTCAACCTATTGGCCGGTTGGACATTACATAAAGATTATCCCATCATAGCATGGAACGCAGCACTTACCACCGATATGATTTTTACTCAGCCAATAGTATATGAATTTAAGAACATTCAATGTCCCACACTGCTTATCATCGGTACCAGAGACAGAACAGCCATCGGCAAAGACCGTGCGCCTAAAAACATTCAACCTACCATGGGCCTTTACAACGAATTGGGCAAAAAAACACAGCAAGCCATTCCCAACTCAATATTAATAGAGTTGGATAACATAGGGCATCTTCCGCACATTGAAGACTTTGACAGATTTATAAAACCAGTGATAGAATTTTTAGAAAAGTAAAACTTATAAAATTGTTAGGTGCAAGTGTAGCAGACGACATAACAACTAACAAAAAAAATGAACGCGACAGAAGCAATAATTCCTTAAATTGCCTTTGAAGTAATTCTTGGCATTGACAATATTATTTTCATTTCAATTTTGACAGAAGGTTTTTATTTTGAAATTCCCAAAGGATATATTTATTTTTTAATAACATTTGCTTTTTTGGTGGAGGTAATACAAATGAAAATAGTAAAACAAAAATAAAATGGAATTATTACCAGTTGAAGAAATAAAAATTAATCAAACCAAAATAAATAAAATTGACCATCTGGTAAAGTCAATTTATAGACTAATTATATATAGCCGACACCATTTGGATGATGACCTTTTAGACACATATTTGACAAGTACTCAAGAACTGCAAGAACTTCTTAGTTTGAAAAACGCACAAATGGAAGCTCAAAATGAGGAGGAAGCAGAAGAATACTTAAAAAACTTAAAAGTATCACTGGAATTTGTAATTGAAGAAATAATAATGCACTTTAATTTTGAAAAAGAAGTGCAATTATTTCAACTTCTACGTTTAGTTTCTCCTGAAACTAATGTTATCCACCCAAATCGTTACAGACAAACCTTAGTGCAAATTGGAGGACATATTTGTCCAGACCAAAGCATTGTTCCGAAATTAGTTTCCGAGCTTTTTTATAAGATGCAATCCATAACAAACCCAATCATCAGAGCTATTTATTTTCATCACGAATTAATCAGAATTCACCCCTTTGTTGACGGAAATGGTAGAGTAACAAGAGTTGCTAATAACTGGATGTTGATGTATGATTTATATCCACCAATTTTCATCAACGATGCCCCACAGAAAAAAGAATACATTGCCACACTTTCAAAAAGTTTTAGAGAGCTTTATAATTCCCCTAAAAAATGGAATGAGCATACTGAAGCTTTTTTTGAACAAGAACTTGACCGTTTATTGGTTAATGCAACTTTACTGTATGATACAGTAAATAAAATTGGGAAAGAGAGAGAAAAAGAGAATAAAATGCATAGCTAATGGATATAGAAAGTGGCAAGACAAAAACAGGCAACTGAATGTTTAACGTTGGCAAAATAAAACAGAGAAATAATGATAAAAGTTGCTTACACAGTTCTTCACCCAAAAGACGTGGCAAAATCAATTGGCTTTTATGAAAAGGCATTTGAATTTACAAGAAAATTTGTAACGCCAAACAACGCTTATGGCGAACTTTTAACTGGCAACACAACTTTTTATTTTGCTGACAGATAATTTTTTATCCCACAACAATTATTTAATAAAATGGAAATAATAATTGCCCTTCTCACCTTAATTCTTTTAGAAGTTGTTTTAGGTATAGACAACATCATCTTCATCTCAATAGTCACTTCACGGCTGCCTGTACATCAACAAAAGAAAGGAAGACAGATTGGACTTTTGTTAGCTATGGTAATGCGCCTTTTACTGTTAACTGTTATTTCTTTCATTCTAAAATTGGAAGGAAACCTTTTCACAATTTACTCGATGGGTATATCGGGTAAAGATTTGATTTTAATAGCCGGGGGAGTATTTCTGCTTTATAAAAGTTCTTCAGAAATCCATCATAAAATGGAAGGCGACGAAGGAGACACATCAAAAAAAATAAAAGTTACTACTTTTTCAAGTGCAATCGGTCAAATTTTGATACTCGACTTGGTATTTTCTGTAGATAGCATTATAACGGCTGTTGGTATGGTAGATGAGTTATGGATAATGTACACCGCAGTAGTAGTAAGTGTAGGTGTTATGTTATTTGCAGCGGAACCAATCAGCAAATTTGTAAGCAAACATCCATCCTTTAAAATACTTGCGCTAAGTTTTTTACTGTTGATTGGCGTATCGCTAATTGGTGAAGGCTTAGAATTTCACATACCTAAAGGATATATTTATTTTTCAATGGCTTTTGCTATGCTGGTAAATTTTTTCCAAATGCGAACGAGCAAGCCAAATGGAACAGCCCCGGTACAAACCCACGAGCATTATCTGCCTAACGAAGGAAAACAATTGGAAGACGTATAAACTAAGTTTTATGAATACCTACTCAACGGTCACTGATACTTTAAATACGCTGAAAGAAGAAGGCTATGTTTTAGACTTTAATTTAAAACCTGATTGTGTAGAATGTAAATCTGCTGATATAGAATTGTATCCTGATGATTTTGTGATAGATAAATTCTACCGGTTTGAAGGAGCCAGCAACCCCGATGATAGTGCAATAGTTTACGCTATATCTTCAGAAGATGGACTTAAAGGCACAATGATGGATGCTTATGGTGTGTATGCTGATAGCCTGACAACTGATATGATACAAAAACTAAAAATTATAAGATAACAACACCAACGTTTTTATTTAACTTTCATTCAAATCAATTAATTCACTTTACAAAAAACCAACAATAATGAAAAAGAAAACCTTCGGCTTTATTTTTTTAGCCATGCTATTCAGCATACTCCTGATAGCCTGCACCGATAATCAGAAATCATCAACCAATACTGATGAAACAAAAACTGATAATTCAGCGACAGATAATAACGACCAATTAACACAGGAAAGATTAAGACGATTTGATAGTCTTGACTTCCAGTTTTATAACAACCAGCAGTGGGATAGCTTCGCCATTAGCCACGCTGATAACATTAAAGTTTATTATCCCGATGGCTCTGTTACTACAGGCATCTATCCAGATCATATAAATCAGTTGACGCCATTATTTGCCTTTGCGCCGGATACGAAAATTACGAAACACCCTGTAAGTTTTGGCAGTGGTGATTGGACAGCAGTTATTGGCGAAATGGAAGGAACATTTTCTAAACCTATGGACATTGGCAACGGTAAAACTATTGCACCAACCGGTAAAAAGTTTAAGCTAACTATGTCCACCATTGCACATTGGAAAGATGGTAAAATGATTGAAGAATATTTGCATTGGGACAACCAGACAATGATGAAACAAATTGGTTTAGCACAGTAAGTTTTCCCGAAAAAAGAAATCTCAAAAGCTACTTCGGTAGCTTTTTGTTTCTCAATTAATAAAGCATAAACACTACTTTGGAAGCACTCTTTACAACATCATTAAACTTAATCGGAACCTTTGCATTTGCAATAAGTGGGATAAGGTTGGCATCTGGTAAACAGATTGATTGGTTTGGAGCATATGTTGTTGGATTAGCAACTGCAATCGGTGGCGGTACTGTAAGGGATTTATTATTGGATGTAACTCCATTTTGGATGTTGGACATTAAATATTTTATAACAACAGCGGTGGCACTGCTTGCCTCTTTACTGTTCAAAAGCAAACTATTCAGATGGAGAAATACATTATTTCTATTTGATGCCATAGGACTTGGGTTATTTACAATAGTTGGAATTACGAAAAGTATTCAGGCAGGTTTGCCCTTTTGGGTTTGTATTGTGATGGGTACTATTACCGGTGCAATAGGTGGCGTAATCAGAGATGTTTTATTAAATGAAGTACCTCTGTTATTAAGGAAAGATATTTATGCGCTTGCATGTGTAGCAGGTGGTGTTGTTTATTTTGCTTGTATTCATTTCAATCTTTCAACGAATGTAACTGAACTTATCGCTGCGTTGACAGTAATATTTGTCAGAGTAATTGCTTTGAGGTTTCATATTCAATTACCGGTATTAAAGTCAATTGATACAAATGATAATTTGGCGGACAAAAAATAAATGACCAAAATTTAAGTTATGCTCGACATTGTAATTCAGGCAAGGGACGCAGCCATTAGCAAAGCAGTGAAAGTAAAACGCATTCTTCCATTCCGCCTTCGCAGAATGGTCGGTCCCTTTATTTTTATGGACCATGCCGGTCCCATTGCAAGCAGACCTTCCGAACCTTCTTCATTAGATGTTTTACCTCATCCACATATTGGAATTTCGACAGTAAGTTATCTTTTCGGCGGGCAGGTAACCCACAGGGATAGTTTAGGTGTAGAGCAAATAATTAGACCAGGTGAAGTAAATTGGATGACTGCCGGAAGTGGTATTGCACATTCTGAAAGATTTGAAGACCCTTCAGCACTTATAGGCGGATTAGAAATGATACAAACATGGGTAGCACTACCTGAAAAAGATGAAGAAACAGCACCATCTTTTACCAACTACATACCAGACCAGCTACCTGTAATTACTGAAAAAGGAATATGGATGCGACTAATAGCAGGCAATGCATTTGGATTAAGGAATGATGTAAAAACAAACTCCCCATTGTTTTATTTACACGTTGTAGTAGAGAAAGGGGCAAAATTCGGACTACCAAAAGAACATTCAGAACGTGGATTTTATATTGCAAAAGGAAGTGTAGAGCTTTCCGGCATTTCATACAATGCAGGACAAATGTTGGTGTTCAGCAAAGGTGTTAACCCCGTAATCATTGCAAAAGAAAACACTACCCTTATGCTTTTAGGTGGTGAGCCTTTAGGTGAACGCTTCATTTGGTGGAATTTTGTTTCATCACGAAAAGAACGTATTGAACAGGCAAAGGAAGATTGGAAACAAGGTAGAATTATACTACCCCCAAACGACAACAAAGAATTTATACCACTGCCCGATGATAAGTCAAAACCAGCCGGAAGTTCCCCACGACCCGAACCGCTTTCATAAACGGTTAAATGCTTAACACACTACGCAGAAATGCTTCAGTCAGATGAATTAGTATGACTTGTCCTGAAATAGGTTGACAGAAAACTGTTAACTTAATTTCACACAAAATGAGTCAAAAAAGAAAATCAAAAGAACAAATCGTAGCCGAGTATTTGACCGGCGACTATACTTACCGG
>Ga0138256_10000811_pt1 | contig 33707 bp, 24 predicted proteins | sample KNB2016incub_MG_FD_105486 | JGI IMG/M metagenome (GOLD analysis project Ga0138256, IMG submission 105486) | Active sludge microbial communities from wastewater in Klosterneuburg, Austria - KNB2014incub_MG | ecosystem: Engineered > WWTP > Activated sludge > Unclassified | place: Austria... | reverse complement strand
TTTTAATTTGGCCTGCTTGTTTGCAACTAATAGTATCTGAGCTAATTGAAACTGTTGGTTTAAGTATATCTTCGAAAATAGTAAACGATTTAGTACTTTCACAACCACTGGAATTTCTTACAGTAACACTGTATTGACCACCTTGATTTAAAACAGGATTGGCGCTATTGGAATTAAATTGATTTGGTCCTGTCCAAGAATAATTGATGATGTCTAAATCTGTTATAGTCTTCGGAGTTAAACTTGGTTTATTGCAATTAATTGTATCAGGTAATACATCTATGTTGGGTGGTAACGTATCTTGCTCTATTAATATAAATCCAGATTTTGGACAACCATTTTTGCCAATCACAACAACAATATATTCACCAGCTTCTGTAATTATAGGATTACTCAAAGTAGAATTAAAAGCATTGGGCCCAGACCATTGATAATTCAAATTGGGATTACCTGTAGGATTTAAGGTTATGGATTTAACAATACAATTCAGCGTATCAGATACCAAATTTAATTTTGGTGTATCAATGTCTTTATAAACATGTATTTGTGCTGATGCAAGACAACCATTTGATCCGGTAACAAATAATGTATAGTCCCCAGAATCACTCACCATAATTTGGTTTGTATTTCCTAAGCCACCACCTGGGCCTTGCCACTGGATAGACGAACCCATTGTGTTTGACCCACCTTGCAGTGTAATGGTAGATTTAAGACAAGTAATGGTATCTGTAGGCATAATAAACGCATCAGGAAGTTCAGCAGATCTTGGAACATATACTGAGTCCAATCCATTACATCCTCCTGACGTCTGGATGTTGACATAATACCAACCCGAATCCGTAACGCTTACTTGTTTTTGGGTAGACACAAAACCATTAGGTCCACGCCACAACGCAGTTCCAGAGGTATCAGTAATTAATTTAATAGTTACGATTGGATTTACACAATCAAGTGTATCACTAATAAAACCAATAGGGACATTCGTTTTAAAATTAATTAAATAGAAGGAATCCATGGTCGAACAACCTAAAGAATCTTGCACAGTTAAAACGTACCAACCTGTATCTTTAGCGAAAATCACATTTGCATTTGTTTTTTTACCTCCTGGACTCTTCCAAACAAAAAATGGTGCCGGGCTAATAGATTTTCCAACTAAAAATACAGAATCTTCCCCACAACGTATGGTATCCCCTATGATCTGAATATCAACATCCGTTCTTAAATCTTTGACGGTAACTTTACCTGTTGTTTTACATCCATAATCGTCTGTTACGGTTACAATATAATCTCCCGGCTCTTTTATATTCAAATCTGTGGACCGAGTAGATGTATAACTGTTAGGACCCGACCAATCAAACATTGGATTCGAAGATTTTGATTTTGCTTCAATAGTGGCCCGATCTAAAACACAAGTAAGGTCTGTATTTTTTAATTGCAGATCGGGTGGCTTTACACTTCCGTTTACAACTACCGTAACTGTTTTTTCACAACCATACTCACCAATAATTTTAAAGGTATATGTTCCTGGAGCATCAATAACTGGATTGGTTGTTTTGTCTCCACTCAAAATTTTTCCATTAGTAGTAGTCCATTCATATTTAATCAAAGGTCCAGAGGTTGAAGCTGAAGCGTCTAAGGTAAGCGGCCGGTTATTACAATTAATATCATCTGGCTTTGCCACATCAGCAATTACATCATAAACGGTAACAGTAACTTCATCCTTTTCAACACAACATTCTTTAACTGTAATGTCATCAATGGCACACATACTTGCAGGTCCTGATCCACTATAACTTGCGAGACAAATATTAGCTGATGTAGCATTACCAGAATTCCAAATAAAACTACCATCGGACTCAATACACAATCCGCTGATGGCGTCTACATTTCCAATTAAGGTTCCGTTGATAGACAATCCTATGGATGGCGCTGGTCCAAAAATATACAAAATACCAAATACCTTAAATTCAATCTTATAATCCGTATTTTTACTTGTAGGAATGGTCTGACACCAAATATTTTGACCCGATCCTGTAGGCGTGATTACAAGGGTAAAATTCCCAATAGCTGGATTGCATCCAAATGCCTGCGCTATTTGTGGTACACTCATAATCATGTATCCACCAGTAGAACCAATCAAGGCATTTACGTTGGTGTATTGGGTATAATTAGTTGTGGCCGGATTAATGACTCCGGTTTCAAAACCTCCATTGGTTATGAGATTACCAGAAGTACCCATTGCTGTCAATGTATAGGTTGTAGTTGTAGCAGGATTAGCTAATGGATTTACAATCTTTGTATTACTTAATCCATCAGGTGGTTCCCATGTAAGGGAAGAATAACCACCCGAGGCCATACCTTGTAAATTCTTAGGAATTCCTGCACATATAGTGATATCAGGACCTGCATTAACAACAATATTGCAACCATTGGCTGCTTTTGCCTGACTTGTATTTGATGTAAAAAAAGTTGTTGGTTGAATGATTTTTTGGCCCGATAAAGTCTGACACCCCAAAACAAACAAAACCAATAGTTTATATAATTGCTGCATACTTTTTTTATTTTTTTTCTAAACCTATTTATCTTTTTTTCTTCACTGACGGCAGTTACTTACGACTATTAAACTAATGACTTACTTTTTTCTTCAATGACGACTGTTTACTGACGACTAGATATTACTTACATAAAGTCACATCCCCTTTCAAAATATATTTTTTACCATTGAGAAATTCCAATTCAACCCAATACACAAATACACCAGGATTGCATCCTTTCTGTCTGGAATATCCATTCCAACCTTGATTCGGAATATTAGGTGAGCTGTTTGTAGATTCAAATACCTGATCGCCCCAGCGATCATATATTTGAAATTTCTTTATCAATATATTATCTTTTGATGAAGTATGTACATAAAAATAATCGTTAATTAAATCTCCATTAGGTGAAAAAACATTAGGCAACCAAGCTTCCGGAGATTTAACCTTTACTCGTATTCGAGAAGTAGATTCGCATCCATTGGTATCTATTACAGTAACTGAATATTCAGTATCTTCGAAAGTTGAAATTATAGGATTAGTACAATCCGTACAACTTAAGCCTAATGCAGGACTCCAAGTAATGGTTCTAATCATATTTGGCGCTAGATTTACATTCAGTTGAACTTGTTGAGTTTCTCCTAATTCCAAAGTCAATTCCGGAGAGAGATCTGTAATTACAAATGGTAATTGTATAATGTCAAAAGATTTTGTAAATTCACATCCGATGGTATCTCGTACTAATAAACTATAATTTCCAGGTAATAATTGATCAAAAGATGTTTTCTTAGTAAATGTTTTTCCATTGTCCAATGAGTAATTAAATGAACCGTGACCCCCAATAATATTTATAATTTTTGTGGAACCAAATTCCTTTCCGCATTTAGGCGATTGAGTATTTAGGTTTAGATCAACTATTAACAAACTATCTTTTTTAACTTCAACTAATGATGAAGTTCTGCATCCATTTAGTGTATCTTTAACTAATATGGAATAAATTCCTGAATTGGAAGTTGTCCATAAAGATTGATTAGATACCATCTGACCACCTAAATTATTCCAACTTATAATTTGATTGGGTTTAATACCGATTACTTGAATTGTTGCTAACGAATGTTTACAATCTATGCTATCAGCTGTTGTAATAAACCGAGGCCGGATCGTATCAATGGCAACCGTTATAATTCCCTTGGTAATACATCCATTGAGCCCTTGAATGGATAATTCATATAAACCTGGAATTGTAGTTGTTTCAACTGCTTTATTGCTTTTAAATTGATTTGGTCCATTCCATAAATAACTTAGATTATTTGTCGAAGTCTTAATTTTAAGATCAGCTACTGGAAAATTACAATTAATGGTATCATTGAAGACTTCAAGTCTTGGAGCAAGCGTATCAATTCCAACAAATATACTAATCTGTTCTTTGCAATGATTTACACCAGTTGTTGTTACTTGATATGTTCCAGGTAGTGAAGTTGTTAATTGTGCTTGATTATCATTAGTTCCGTTTGGTAATATCCATAAAAAGTTAATTCCAGTATTACTTTTAGCTTGAAGTGTTATTGTTTTTTTATTACAAGTGATTGTATCTGTGTTAGCCATTAATGTAGGCTTGATCGTATCCTGGGCAATAAATATTCTTGATGCTTGTGTACAAAAATTGATTCCTGTCACAATAATATCGTAGAATCCTCCCAGTGAGATGGAAGCATCTTTATTTGTGGAAGTAAAATTATTAGGACCCGACCATAATTGATTAAGTATTGCATCATTGGTTGTATAACCCAAAATAATATTTGTTTTCAGACAATCCAAAGTATCAGGTGTAAGTTTAAATTTTGGTGTAAGCGTATCCTGAATAATGGTTACCGTTTGCTCTGAATAACATTTTTGAGGGGTTTGAATTCTTATTGTATAAGTACCTCCTGTATTAATCGTAATTCGATCCTGACTAGAAGTAAATCCATTAGGACCTACCCATGAATACGATAATGAATCAAAAGAAGATTGCGGTGTGAGTGTGATTTGTTTTTTAAGACAATTCAAAGTATCATTATTCAGCGTTAAATCAGGTTTTCGAATATCCTGACTTATTGTTATCATGAATGAATCACTACATCCATTTGTATTTCTAGCATACAAAATATATTCACCGGCTGTTTTTATAAATGGATTGAGTACAGGTAATACATTACCATTCGGACCTTTCCAATATAAAGTTCCGTTATGATTTGAAATGGTAGCTTTTAATTGTATTGAATCTACGGCACAACTTAAAACATCATTTTGGGAAGATAAAATTGGTTTCTGAATATCTTGGATAATATTAACAGATACATCTGAAATGCAATGATTTGGTTTTTCTACTTGTAGTGTGTATAATCCTGGAACATTGATTTGAGGATTTTTTAAAATGGAATTAAAATTACCAGGTCCTGACCATTTGAAATTTAACCGAGTGGTGTCTCCAAGTGGATTTAAAATAACCTTGGTTTTAGAGCAGGTTAATGTGTCTGAAGAAACGTTCAATTGCGCTTTAACGGTATCAACCAGAACTTTAACTTGAATGCTATCCGAACACCCGTTAGATGACCTTGCCACTAATGTGTAGGTCCCACCATCAGATGTGAGTAATTGTTTAGTTTGAAATATATTTCCACTTGGATTTTTCCATATAATATTTGCAGAAGAGTCTGAAGTAAAACTCAACAAAGTAATTTGATTTTTCAGGCAATTTATAGTATCGTCATGAGATGTTATAATTGGTTTTTTAATATCTTGAAAGATTTCAAAATTTTGTTTTGTAATACATCCATTGGTTCCTTCCAATTCTATTTGATAAGTACCTGCTTGTGTTATTTTGTAATGTTGAGAATCCAATTTAATAATAGCCCCTGGTCCAGTTAATCGAATCAGGTCTGTGTTGTTTTTCTGATTTAAGAACAATGTAGCTGTGTCTTTGAGACAATTCATGGTATCCACACTATAGCTATATTGCGGAATTGTTTTGTCTAATTTAATTTGAAATGAATCAGTGCGAATACAACCCGATGGAGTTGTAGTAATCAAGTAATACGTTCCACTATCAGCCACGATCCATTCATCGCCTGTATTTGTTTTACCTTTCGGTCCTAGCCATTTGAAATTTGAATTTTTAATTGATGAATTTGCTTTAAGGATACTCGTATCTGATTTGCAATTGATATTCTGGTAATCAATGGTAACTTTTGGATTTTCTGAACGCTCCAAAACCTTTACGGAATCAATACCCTTACAGTTGTATTCATCGACAACAGTAATGATGTAAGTTCCCGCTTCTGTTACCACAGGATTTTGATCTTCGGATGAAAAACCCGTAGGTCCAGACCAAAAATAACGGACTTCGAAATTATTTGATTTGGCTTTAATTGTAGCAAAATCCTTTCCACATCCCAAGGTATCTGTAGTACTTGCAGTAACTTTTGGTGGTGTAATATTTCCTAAGACTTCGACAGTTACAGATTCACAGCAATTTGGTAACGGCGCACATACAGTCAATGTATACATTCCAGGTCCTTCAATTTTTGCTTGATTGGTTTTTCCACCTGATACTATTTTTCCGGGATTTGAGGTCCATTGATAGGTCCATCCTGGACCAGATGATGATGCAGAACCATCAAGGGTAATGACTGGTCGATCACAATTAACGATCTCTGGAATATCTATACTGGCAACAATATCAATTACATCTACTTCAACTGTATCACGTATTTCACATATTTTTTTCAAGCTGATGTCATCGACTGCAAAATCATTTCCTCCTGTAGCGGTATTTAGATTCACTATACAGATTTCAATGGATGTATTTGCACCAACATTGAATGTTGTAGTGAAATTTTGCCAATTACAAACAGCTCCTGAAGCATTAAAAACATTTCCTATAGGGTCACCATTCATTGAGAATTGTAAGATGGGAGGTGCTGCACTTACTACTGCCGTAATCCAAGCCGACAAAGTATAATCCATATCAGGCATAACATTAATGGTTTGGCACCAGACATTTTGAAGATTAGCAGCGCCATTAAGGACCATCATATTCCCTGAACCAGAAGTGTGGTCTCCACAAGGAGCAAATCCGGTATGACCAAATTGGGGATTAGTGATTACATCATAAGTTCCCTCACAATCCAAATAACCTGCTCCATAGCAAGACATAGTTCCGACCATATAGTCGGTATAAAAACCAACATTTCCGGCACTAAAGTCCCCATTGTTGATTAATTCGGTATTATCTGTACCACGAGCCACCAAAATGTAGGTTTCGGGTCCAAATACGGTTACTTTAGGGTTTAAAATTTTTGGATTACTGAGATTGGTGGGCGGCTCCCAATAATACTCAAATGGGTTTCCCGTTATTTTACCTTTAAAAAAATCCATATCTCCCTTTCTGCAAACGAGTATATCGGGTCCTGCATCAACTTTAAAATTGCATTGTGCCATTAGGCTTGGCATACTGGTTATAGCCATAAATAGCAATCCCAATAAATTCGATTTTACATTCATATAAAGACAGATCAGTCGGTAAATATAGGTTAATTGTTTGAATTTTGAATCCCGTATTTTAGAATGATGGTTTAGGTATAATTCTAATATTTAATTTACTGATTATCTAGTTTTTAACTCATAATTTGTGGATCAAACATATATACTTTATTATGATATAATAAAACTTCATATCTTTGGTTTTCAATAACGGAATCCATGGAGTTAGAACAAGCTAAAATACTCGTCATTGGCGGTGCTGGATTTATAGGAAGTTTTGTAGTGACAGAATTACTAAAACATCCGATAAATGAAGTTGTGGTTTATGATAATTTGGCACGTGGTAAGAAGGCTTATTTAACTGAAGCTTTGAAAGATCCACGATGCTCTTTCTATCCTGTAGGCGGCGATATACGTGAGATTGATATACTCAATGATGCCATGAAAGGCAAAGATTATGTGATATGTCTGGCGGCTATGTGGTTGTTACACTGTAAAGACTATCCACGCACAGCGTTTGATGTAAATATAGCAGGTACTTTCAATGTCCTGGAAGCATGTGTAAAAAATAATATCAAAAAACTCATCTGGTCATCATCAGCTTCCGTCTATGGAGATGCGGTAGAGTTACCTATGACTGAAGACCATCCTTTCAATAATAAGAATTTCTATGGCGCTACCAAGATAGCCGGAGAAGCTATGGCAACAGCCTTCCATGATCGATATGGACTTCAAGTTATTGGACTTCGGTATATGAATGTTTACGGCCCTCACCAGGACCAGACTGCGGCTTATACGGGTGTAATTCCTATTATGCTCAATAAGATCGATGCCAATGAACAACCCGTTATCAATGGGGATGGGAGTCAGGCCTATGATTTTATTTATGTAGAGGATGTAGCACGATTTAATGTCTTGGCTTTAAAAAGTGACATCGCTCATGGATTCTATAACGTAGGAACAGAAGTTCAGACAAGTATAAAGACCTTATGTGATCTCATCCTGGAGCTAAAACAATCCGATCTTAAAGTCATCTATAAACCATATAGCGCCGATGATGCAAGAGCTTTAGTTCAGAATCGAATTGGTTCGAATAAGAAGGCAAAAAAAGATTTGGGATTTGAACCTAAATATTCTCTGAGGCAAGGTCTTGGAATGCTTATCAACTGGAGAGCTCAGAATAATATTTAATTATTCCCTTTTGTAATGAAAAATATGAATATTAAGGAAACAGCAAAACAGACTCAAATTTCTTTTAAGGAAAAATGGCAAAACAATCCGGGAGTAGCATTTAAAAATACTTTAGATGAGAACTCAGATATTTATAATTGGATTCTGAAAAGAAATGGATTTGAAAATAATACAGAATTTAAAACCTATTTATCCTCATTTCATAGAATTCTAGATGCCGGGTGCGGAAATGGACGGGTCACTGCTTTGTTGCGTCTATTAACAGATGAAAAAACTACGGAAATCGTTGGAATTGATTTCTCGTCTTGGCTTGTTGCCAAAGAGAATTTAAAGGAATATAATAATATTCGAATTGAACAAGCTAATCTATTAGAAAACTTAACTCATTTAGGAACATTTGATTTCATTTATTGCCAGGAAGTATTACATCACACTGGAAATCCCTATCTGAGTTTTTCAAACCTTGTTTCATTACTAAATCCAAAGGGTGAAATTGCGATTTATGTGTACAAGTTAAAAGCACCAATTAGAGAATATACTGACGACTATATCCGTGATAAAATTTCTAAAATGCCCTATGAAGACGCAATGCGAATCTGCGATCAAATTACAGCATTTGGTAAGCAATTATCGAATTACGATGAAGAAATAACCATACCAGCACTGGATATTCTGGAAATTCCTGAAGGAAAATATACAATACAAAGGATAATTTATCATTTTTTTATGAAATGTTTCTGGAGTAATGAGATGTCTTTTTCAGATAATTCTGTAGTTAATTACGATTGGTACCACCCTCAGGATTGTAGCCGGCACAAGATCGAAGAAGTCCGTCAATGGTTCGAACTCCAGAATTTAATTATTACTCATGAGTGTGTAGATTTTTATGGGATTACAATCCGTGGAAAAATGAAAGATATTAAAGTTTAATATTAACCTATAGCGTAAAAGATGTGTGGAATTGCTGGAGTATTTAATTTAAATGGAGAACCCTTCAGTATGGGCTATTTAAAAAAAATGGCAGAAGTAATTGCACATCGTGGACCAGATGGTGAAGGTTTTTATATTCACAAAGGAATTGCTTTAGCACATAAGAGACTTTCAATACTTGATATTTCTGAAAAAGGAAGTCAACCCATGAGTTCCAAAAATGGGGAATGGATTATTATTTTTAATGGCTGTATTTACAATTTCATAGAATTAAGACAAGAGCTAAAAGCGAAAGGACAGATTTTCTTCTCAAATACAGATACAGAAGTTATTGTTGAAGGTCTTTCTGTTTATGGGGTTGAATTTTTTAAAAGAATGAATGGCATGTTTGCCATTGCCGCTTGGAATACAAAGTCAGAAACCTTATATCTATCCCGTGATCGTTTTGGTGTAAAACCACTTTATTATTGGTTTGATAAAAGAAAAATAGTTTTTGGAAGTGAAGTAAAAGCCATTTTACAACATCCAGAATATTCTATTGATGTTAATTTAGGGGCATTAAATGAATATTTTACTTTCCAAAATTTATTCTCATACAGAACCTTATTCAAAAATATATTCATGCTGCCACCAGCCAATACCTTAAAGATTGATAAATCAACAAGAGAGGTGACTCATCAAAGTTGGTGGAACTATGACTTTTCTTCCCCCGAAGAAAATATGAGTTTGGAATCAGCAATTGAAGGAACCAAATATTATTTTCAACAGGCAGTTGTTAGACAAATGATTTCAGATGTTCCTGTTGGCAGTTATTTGAGTGGAGGGATGGATTCTGGATCTATTGCATCCATTGCATCCAAACAAGTTAAACGACTTACAACTTTTACTTGTGGCTTTGATATGAATGAAGTTACTGGAGTAGAAGCCAATTATGATGAAAGACGTGATGCGGAGAGAATGGCTTCAATATTACACACCGAACATTATGAGCAAGTAATCAGTGCAGGAGATATCAAATGGAGTTTACCAAGGGTTGTTTATCATCTTGAAGATTTGAGAGTCGGAATGAGTTATCCTAATTATTATATTAGTAGACTTGCCTCCAAATTCGTAAAAGTTTGTTTGCAAGGAACTGGAGGAGATGAATTATTTGGAGGCTATCCATGGCGCTATTATAGAATTTTTCAATCGCTGGATAAGAGCACCTTTTATAGTAATTATTATGATTTCTGGCAAAGACTTGTTAGTGATCAGGACAAGGTAAATTTGTTCCAATCTTCAGTTTTCAATCAAATTGATATTAATGAACCAAGGGTAATATTTGAGCGTGTTTTTACTTTCAATGACAGATTGAAATATTCTTCACCTGAAGAACACATTAATAATTCGTTGTATTTTGAAATAAAAACCTTTCTTCCTGGCCTACTTATTGTTGGGGATAAACTGGCTATGGCAAATGGATTAGAAGAACGATTTCCATTTCTAGATAATGATTTAGTCAACTATGCACAAAAAATTCCAATCCGACATAAATTAGGTAATCTTGAGTTAATGAAAAAAATAGATGAGAATACTGCACACAAAAAGAAACTTTATCAGGAATATGATGATGGTAAAAATGTTCTTAGAAAAGCAATGGTTGAATTCTTACCGAAACATATTCTAGAAAGAAAAAAACAGGGTTTTTCAGCTCCAGATGAAAGTTGGTATCGAGGTGCAAATGCAGAATATGTAAAGGATATGCTATTAAATAAAAAAGCTAGTATGTCCGAATTTATTAGTCAAGATTTTGTAAGAAAAATTGTGGATGAACATATAAATCAAAGAATCAATCATCGCTTACTTATATGGAGCTTTCTGAATTTTGAATGGTGGTGCAAGATTTTTTTATTTAATGAAAAATTTGATTCTCAATGAAGGTATTGATTACAGGTTCAAATGGATTTTTAGGAAATGCATTATGCATTAATTTATTGAATCGAAATATTTCTGTAGTCGGAATCTCCAAAACTAAAACAACAATCAATCATTCCAATTTTACAAATATATTAGCAGATTTGAGTGAATATGATTTTACCAAATTATTACCTGAAGATATAGATGTCATTATTCATGCAGTCCAATCAAATCATTACAAAGATAACATTCTGGGTGCTGATGATATGTTTAAGGTTAATATACAATCTACTTTTGTATTAGCAAATTGGGCTTATAAAAATTCTATTTCCAAATTTATCTTTACTTCTTCAGGAAGCGTATATTCCTCTCAGAATGTTCCAATAGCAGAAAGCGAACTATGCATTCCAGATTCATTTTACGGTGCATCAAAATTAGCTGCCGAAAATATTTTAAGACCCTATCAAAATCATTATTCTATAACATCTTTTAGAATTTTTGGACTATACGGTCCTCTTCAAAAAAACAAATTAATTCCAAACCTAATTGAAAGAATCAAAAAAAAAGAATGTATTGATTTGGCAGGAGGCCAAGGAATGATATTCAATCCAATTTTTTTAACTGATTGTCTTTCTATACTTTTACAAGAAGTGTGTTTGAAAAATGAAAATCGAATGCAAATTATTAATTTAGCTGGGAAAGAGATTACAGATCTTGGAAAAATCGTTCAATATATTTCTAAAGAATTACATCTCGATCCAAATCTAAACATTAATAATCAAAAACCAATACAACTAATTGCAGATATCGAATTGTTATTAACGAATTATAATATTTCTGATTTTCATAATGTTGTGGAAGGTTTAGAAAAAATGATTTAAAATTAAACTTGATCTAACTGAAAATTAATGAAAATATTGCATTATGAAATGATTATGAATTCATTTGGACTAGCAATGGCCGAGAAAAGACTAGGACACCAATCTGTGGTTGTTGAACGAAAATCTGGATTTCACAAATTACCAGTCGATTATAATTTGCATTTAGATAGAGGCAACTACTTCAATAAATTTATAAAATTAATTCGATTCTTTATTTCAGTTAGGAAGAATTTTGATGTATTTCATTTTCAATATGGTTTATCATTTATTGATTTCGAAATTCAATTTTTTAATCATCTTGACTTACCATTTTATCCTAAAAATGTAAAGTTGATTTTTACCTATAATGGAGATGATGCAAGAATGTCTTATCCAATAATCGATGGCATTGATTTTAACCTCTATTTAAGTTCTTACATTGAAAACATGACACATTTCAATAAAAATAGACGTTTATCGAAAATTGAAAAAGTGGATCGCTATGCCCATCATATATTTTCAGTAAATCCAGATTTATTAAATTTTCTTCCAAGTCGAGCGGAATTCCTACCTTATACAATGTGTAATTTCTATACTATTGAACGTGTACAAAAAATAAATGAAACGAATACTTTTACAATAATTCATGCACCTAGCAATCGAATGGTAAAAGGATCAGAATTCATTGAACAAGCATTGAATGAAATTCAGAAACTATTTCCTTTTGTTAAGGTTGTGTATGTAGAAAACAAGTCTAATGATGAAGCTTTGGCAATTTATAGAACCGCTGATCTATTAATTGATCAAGTAATTATTGGATGGTATGGAGGATTAGCAGTAGAGTTGCTGAGAATGGGAATCCCAGTTGCTTGCTATTTGAGACAAGAAAATTTTCGTTTTGTTCCAGAAGAAATGATCAATGATCTGAAAGTTTCAATGATTCAAATTAGCCCTAAGAATATTTTTGAACCCATAAAAGAATTAATTCAAAATAGACAAAAACTTAATACATATGCTGAAAATGGATATCAATATGTAAGTAAATGGCATGATCCATTAAACGTGGCAAAAAAAGTTATAGAAGTTTATAATAGACCAAAACATAATTTATAAATTATAAGCAATTATGTACATGTATAAATTAGACAAGAATAAATTTATTGACAAACATGAGTTAACAAAAAGTTATATTGTATTATCATCAGAACACCATTTTGAAGAATGGAATTCCAAACAAGATGCTGCAATTGGTGAATAAGTACAAGAACTAGAACAAAGCGATCCACAAATTAATGATTGCTGTAAATTAGTAAAGGATTTTATTGTTAGTAATATTTATTGTAAACAAGGTTTAAACTTACTAGATGTAGGTTGTGGTATAAATATTAATTTTTCAAGCTATTTTAGTATTTTAGAAAATGATCATTAAATAAATAATAATGTATATATAGGTCTAGATCCACTTAACTAGAATGTAAAAAATAAAAAATAACCCTTTGTTTGTGTTAGAATTGAAGACTTAGCAGATTCATTGGATCCAAAATTTGATGTTTTTTTATTAGCTTCATGTCTTGATCATTTTGAAAATATCGCTAGTGTACTGGACACTGTAAAAAAATAGCTAAACCAAATGCACTTTGTCTTGTCTGGATTGGGCTTCATGATACGCCTATAATTGTTGAGCAGATTGGTGCACAAAAATTTCCTAGTTTATATAAATCACTTCATTTATTCCCATTTATTCAAGCTCTTATATCCTTTAATTTGGATTGCATCAGAAATCATTTTTTATTTCAAAAATAGAATAAAAACAGCAAAAATGAATATCACTAACACATTTCATTTTCATTATTTTACCCAAAATACAATTAAAGAACATTTAGTTAAATTTGGAAAAATTATTGACAGTAGAAGGGTTTTAGGTCTAATGGTTTTTTCTATACAATAACATTCAACAAATATAAATTTATTATATTAGACAGTCAAAATTATTAAAAAATAAAATTTGAAAGTCAATGTATAAAATATTTTTTAATTCTACTTTCCTTATTGATTTTAAAATATTTTTTTAAATATAATTTAGAATTAAATTATGGAAATATAGTAATTGCTATAATGGATGAAATCAATTATGGTTAGAAATAATTCATTTCTATTCACTAATTCCATCAAGGCTTAATTTATTTAACAAAAAGCATTAAATTTATATGTAAAAATTGAATTATTTGTTTCATTTAAGAAAATTTATCTCCTGCATTTAAATATCTAAAAAAATTGAATAAAAATTAATATGGTACATCATTTTACATGATTAAGTTATTATTAAAGGAATTCAAACTATTATAAAGAAAAATAATTTACAAATTTACAATATTTACTATGAGTTACAAACAATTCGTATTTACCAAATAAAAACGAAACGAAAATTTTACCCAAAATATCAAAACTTTCCTATAATTATTTATTACAAATAAAAATTAGTATTTAATTTTAATTTACAATAAACTTGAGTACTGTTTAAAAATATTTATCTTTGCCATATTATAGTAAATTATGAATAAGAAGGCTCTTTCTATTATATCATTACTAATATTGCTTGGCATAACAATATTACTTAGTATTAATTCAAACTGGCTAACTCAAATAAATGATAATGTAATATCTAAATTCAACTTCTCAACTATTTTTCACAAACAAAAAGAGACCCATGAAGAAGGTTCCATTTTTGGAGTTAAAAACAAACCATTAATATCTAGTCGATTCAGAAATTTATCTCAACTACATGAATTTGTAACGATTAGATACCAAAAAGATTATAGTAAATTGGATAGTATTGAGTGCCTCAACTCAGTAGTTCATTTAAGTTATAGAAGTAATGAAGAATTGATCAATCGATCAATGAGTGGTGGAGTAAGTCAAGATGTAGTGTTAGAAATTAAAAATACTAGTTTCATTAACCGATTAGAATTTGTATTAGCCAATTTAAGTTTAGTTAGACAAAGAAAAGAGTTAGAAAAAACATATATTTTATCACGTAGAAGACCATTTATTTTTGGACCTAATGATGTGACCTTTTATGACCTGGCTTTAACTTGTTTATATCACATCAATACTCCAACATTGGCTTTTAAAAACGTCAGAGACAGTTCAGATAAAGGTTACATTAATACCTTTAATCATATTACGGCACAAGCCATTATTACTTCAATTTATTCGGAAGATTTTGCCGACCTTATCGGAGATTTACATGAAAGATCGAATATGCCAGAAATAACTTCCGGTAGGTTTACTGTAAAGCAACTTGGAGATTCAATAAATAGTCCCCAAGATAATTATATAGACATAATCAACAATGAAATTGGTCAAAAAATTGGACTACAACTTAAAAAAAAATATAAATTGAGTAAAAATACTTTATTAACTCCAATTCTATTAGCTGCTTTTTTGAATGATATTCAAAGTTATTATATGTGGTCATTGGAAATTGGATTAGACATTTTTCGTCCAACGGATGATGTTGTTATTAAATTTGCAAACAAATTCAATTCCCTTTAAATTGGTTCTGATAATAATTTCTTAATCATTTTAGAAAAGTAAATTCATAGTTTTTTAGGGATTAGTTGATAAATAAATGAATCTTGTATAGTAATAGAATCGCAATGTAAAATGTACTTTTCCATCAATTTATTCACATTTTTATTGTCTTTTTTTAACAATCGCTTTTTCCAATTTGCATCGACAACTGCATAATTGAATATCGAATTGCCCATATTAGTTCTATATATATCAGCGTTTGTTAATAAAGTTTTAGAGAGATTGGTATTAGATAAATTAGTTGAAATCAATACACTATAGTTTAAATCAGATTCAATTAAATCTGCATTACAAAGAGTTGAATACATAAATGAAGTGTATTTTAAATTTGAATTCTGCATAGTGGCATCAGAGAAATCCGCACTATCTACTTTTGCCATTTGTAAATTTGCCTCATTTAAATTGGCTTTAGTGAGATTTGCAGAAGTTAAATTAGTGCCAATTAGGGATGCTTTATTTAAATTTGCCCCAAACATGTTAGCACCTCTTAAATCTGCATAATCCAAATTTATTCCCTGCAATTTTGCATTTTCTAAATTTGCATTTTTTAAATTAATTCCTCTTAAGTCAAAGTTATTGAATTCAACATTTCTTAGGTCTATCCCATAAAAACTAATATTACTAAATATTTTATGAACAATATTCGAATCCAATGTAGTTTTAAGTAAAGCAAGCAATAATAATTTCCTATCTGAGTTCAATATTGAATACTTATTATTTTCGATTTCCCACATAGCATGTATTTTCATAGTAGAACTTAATGAAACAATACGATTCATTTTTTCAATAGTAGTAGCAAAATCTTGATATTTTAACTTTGTTGAATCCAATTGACTTATTAAATTATACAATAATGAAATTTTATTTCTTTGATTTTCCAAATTAATGCTGAATTGTAATTCACTTAATTTTACCCTTTCATAATTTAATTCGTTTGAAGTAGTTCGTTTGCCTAAATAGTTTGTTAAATAAAATAAAAGCAATGAAATAAAAATAAACGAAAGTAAATATTTTTGTTTTGAAAATTTAAGTAATTGAGTACCTCTTTTATTTAAATTGATTGATTTTTGAAGTGTTTCTAATGAATTCAGCTTCAAAAAATGAATACAAGTATAAACAATAAAAATCATTCCAAAGCACACAAGAATTCCTATCAAATAAGTATAATTATTTTTGAAAAATGACAATTTTATAAAACCCAAGATCCAACCAAATATAATACAGGAAAAAAATAATGAAAATTGAACCAATTTTTGAAGCATATTTATAATAAATTGATTGAAATCAATATAAAAACAAGTCAATAATACAAAATTAATATTAAATTGTTAATCTAATTTATATATGTAGCTTAATTAGGATTTAATGACCAGCAAATTGTCAAATCAGTGTGAATTTTTAGAAATACACTCCTAAATTATAGAAATTTAATGAGTTCATTTAATTTAAAATTTTAGACATCAAAGCCGAAATATTGCCTATCCCTTTATTGAAAGTGCGAATAACGCTTTAAATCACATTGGACTTCAAGGTGAGTTTATTTTACAAAAAGAAAATAGATTTTAAAATATTCTTGCAAAATTTTGATAACTATACTATCTTTGTCCATTGACTTTGTCAGTATCTTACTAAGATTTTACCCAACCATTCTAATATGTTTTTTGTAATAAATTCTACTGTTTAAGAGCTATAGTCTTTATATCACTAATTTGTTTAAATAATATTTTCAATGTTTTCTTGAGTTTTGAATGTAATCCAATAAAAACATTAAAGTTAGCTGGTATTGAATTGGAACGCAAATTTAGATACTCTATGTAATTCAATTATACAACTTAACATGCAAGCTGATCTTCAAAGTTTTGAAATTTGCCAAGATTCGCTTTTATCATATAATTTATCGACCAAGAATTCTGTAGCTATTGAAGCATTAAAATTCAACATCCCGACCATATGTTCAACTTGTTCAAGCATACCAAATTCTTTAGCAATATTATCTCCTTCTTAATATAAAATAACTGAAGTACGTTCTCTTAATTGCCCTATCTATTGCAATTAAGTTTCTTGGATGACGTGGAATAAGTTAACAAATTTTGAATATTTTGGAATTGGAAACTCTGGCCAAGTTACTTTGCAAATGGATATAAATTCAGGCTTGCAAAACCCAATTTTGAATTCATTTCGACTTGCCACAAATTCTATTATTCCAAAACAAATTAATAATATGCCAACCCCTTGGATGCCAGGGAATCCTTTTATCAAAATTCTAAAACATAAACTTTTACTCAATAATTTGTCAAATCCTATGCCTGGTAGATTGAAGGTTTTTGATAACAATAATAATCAAATTGATATTTCAAATGTTTGTATTTTATTACAGGATCCTATTGAAGGTAATATATTATTTCCGACGATAATAACAAAAAGTGAAATTAATGTTAATGCTTTCGTAAGTTAAGTTCCATGTATTCAAAAGTTATTACCACTTGACAAGTTGCTTTGTAAAGGAGAACTAATTACTTTAACAAGTTCTTATCCAACATCCCAATGGGGTAAAGTAGTCATTGGTATTAGCATAATTGTCTCCAAACCTGGCTTAAATTGGGTTGAGATTAAAAAACTTTTAATCTGAGTCGCGATTCAATTCATATCTATTTTCAAAATACACCAAATTTAGAACTCGGTAAAGATATTCAAATTTGTCCTAACCGAAACGATACCATTTGTTCAAATGAACCTAATACATTCTGGCATGATGGATCTGTAGGACCCTATTATATCGTAAAAAATGAAGGTAAAATTATAGCACACATATCAAATTTTTGCGGAGAAGCTAGTGATTCGATTAAGTTAAGCTATTATCCGAATTCTAATGTTGATTTAGGACCTGATGCAAGCATTTGTGAGGGAACAATACTACCTTTAAACCCTGGTTCCACTTATTCAATATATTACGACATTACTTCAGGATCATCACACCAAATTAGCAAAGTTGGAATCTATTGGATCTGCATTATTTCTACTTGTGGATTTAACAGATCCGATTCAAATTAGAATGTTGAATGTTTATGAAAAAACTTATTTGCCAAACGAAACATTTGTATATGAAGGGATAAATATTAATCTTTCTATTTCAATTATTGACGAATTATGGAACAATCAATTTCTTAATAATATAGATATTAATAAACCCGGAACATATTGGTATGTTTTCGAAGATAATTGTAATAACCTGAAAGACACTATAGAAGTATATTATGATTCTATCCCAAATGGATTTCCTTCTGACAATCTGGTTTTTTGTGGTCAAGATGCTTTGAATTTTTCTACTGGAGATTCAAGAACAAAATGGTCAAATGGATCTATTGGTTCTGTCATTAACCTGAATAAATCAGGTATTTATTCCTACAAAATTTCCAATAATTGCGGGATCTTTACAGATTCAATTACGTTGGAATTTATTGAGGAAAATGGATTCTTTGTTCCAAATGTTTTTTCTCCAAATGGAGATCAGGTGAATGATGCATTTCCACGAACTCAAATTACTGAAGATTTTGGGTTAGAAATTCACGACCGTTTGGGTTCCCAGTTATTTAAGTCAAATAACACACATTGGAAAGGAACTTTTAAATCACAAGATGCTCTAATAGGATTATTTGTTTATATTTTAAAAATAAATTTTAAAAGTGGCGTACACTTTATGGGAATGTTAATTTAATTAGATAAGTATTTCAATACTAACAATTTATTGTTTAATATGTAATTGAGACATATATAATATTCAATTGTTACCAATACAATGCAGAATCCTATTGTAATGCAATGAATCCATCTATACAGTGTCAGTAAGATTTACTTTACCAGTATAGCTATTTCTTCTTCAGATAATAATCTATTATAAACACGCAATTCATCAATAGAACCAGTAATCTGTTGTGTTAAATTGTATGCTGTTCCCAACAATAATTCTGAAGCACCAATATTTGGTTGGCTATATGCCTCTTTTAATTGCGCATAAACTAATGAACCGTCAATGTATGTTCTTATTGTGTTTTTACTTGAAGCAACTACAATATGATGCCAACTGGTAGGATTTGATAGTCTATCAAAAGTAGAAACACCAAGAGCTTGATTATCAATACCAACACCATCAATTCCATTTCTGTTTGCAACTACTATATTGGTAGCACCATATTTAAGACCTAAATGGTGATATGAAAGTAGACATTTGTTGGTGCCGGTAATAGAATTAACTTTAAACCAAAAACAAATGCTTCTCTCTTCCAAATCAAATTGATCCGGTAAAGAAACATAGCTTGCTCCATTAAATTGTAAGGCTGAGTTATTATTATTATTTCTATCAACAGTGAAAGATGCTCCATTGTTGGCACCATTTAAATTGAGCGGTCCAATGTCATTTAAGGAATTGTTGAATGGATAATAAGCATATAATGCACTATCAAAATCTGAAATAGTTAAAACTTTAACTTCACATTCCTTTTCACAGCCCAATGTAAACACTAGACTAAATAAAAAACTAAAAATAATATTCCTCTTCATGATCTCATATTTGAAATCAAAATTATAATAATTTTTTATATTTACAAGAAAAAATTAATATTTCTAGTTCATAAATTTAATTATATATGTAATATTTTCATTATCATCAATTTATAAATTATTAACATTATTTAAACCAATTCCTAAAATAAATATTAAGTGAGGTATTCCTTTTTTTGTTCTATATATATTATTATTTCTTTAAATACATTTATAAAAAGTCAATCCATCATTAATGTGGACATTAATCATCCATTTCAAACTTATACAATAAAAGATGGATTAATTTCAAATAACATTTATGGTGTTATTCAAGACCAAAGAGGATTTCTCTACTTCTATTCTGATAAAGGTATAAGTAGGTTTGATGGACATCATTTTATTAATTTTACTTTGAAAAATGGATTAACAAGTCAGAATGTTTGGCTGTTGACATTAGACTCAAAAAACAGAATTTGGATTCATTCGCATGACAAGTTTCTTCATTATTTAGAAAATGATTCCATAATAAATGCTTATAGCTCTTCAAAGCAATTAAGTATTATCCATATTATTGAGAAAAGTCCAAAGGAAATGTTCTTTATAGCAACACAGAACGAAGAACTTTTAAATCATATTACTTCTGATTCCATGCACTTTGAAATTGTCAATCCAAATAAATTAGGATTTACTCATGAATATTTGTTTCCAAATTTTTCATTAAAATACAATAAGAAAGCTAAATCTGAAACCAGTTATAAAGATTTCGAAATTAAAAGCCATAAAAAAGAACAAATAAAAACTTTATCATGCTCTAAAAATGAATCTTTCTATAGTCCAATTTCATTTAATAATTATGTATTTTGTTCATCGAATCATGGCCTTATTGTTATTGACACTAATTTTATAACTAAAAGTTATTTATATAATTCTAAAAATGAAGTTAATAGAAGTATATTAGATATTAATAAAAATATTTGGGTTTGTACAAAGGAAGAAGGTGTTTATATCATAAATGAAAATAATTATAATGGAATAATTTCACTTCTTAAAAATGAATTCCCTGCAACTATAAGCTATTTCATTAATAATCATTTATATTTTCAAGACAAAATTGGAAATTTATTTATGTATCAACCAACTTCTAAAAATATAATTCAAATAGGTACATTTCCTGGAATAAACAAATTAAATATTTGGTTTAAAAATGAAATTATCATCAGTTCAACCGAAGGTATCTTTGTAATAAATTATGATGGTTTAAACAAAAGAATGATTAATTTCAATAATTGGAATAATAAAAATTTAAACTCTCCCACTAAAACATTAAAATATAAAAATGGACTTTTAGCATTTGATCATCCAAATCAGTTTTTTTATATAAATGAAATTGATAATAAAGTTGATGATAAAGTTATATGTCAAACTGATTCTCGTATTAAATTAATTTACAATGCCAATAATCTTATCTATTTATTAACAAACGAAGAAATTAACATATTTAATAAGGAATATTTGCTTCTAAATAAAATTGATTTAATTGCGAAATGTAATAGATCACTACCAACTTGTATTATCGATTTTTGCAATGAAATAATTTTTGGAACTGAAAATGCAGGGCTTTTTAAAATTATTAATAATGAAATAGTTTCTGTTAAGAAATGGAGTATTGAAACTAGTATTCATAATATTTTTCAATTTCATGATAACCTTATCGTGCATACTAATAAAGGAATATATATTTTAGATCCCTATAACAATTTTAATATTACTAAATCCATAACAAACGAACAAGGCATAACTCCCGAAGAAATAGTAGGAGTTTATCCTTGGAAGAATGAATTAATAATAGTCATGCCTAATGCTATTCATCATATTAATCCTGACAGCATTAAGGTTAAAACGTATAATTTAAGAATCACCGAACTTACCCAAAATAATAAGCAAATAACAATAGAAGACTTAAGTCAATTACCTCCTGGATTTAAGTCCATAAGCATTAGTATGTCGCTTTTAGACTTTCAAGTCAGTAAGGATGTGGCCTATCAGTATAATTTAAATGACAATGATTGGCAGACCCTTGCCGTTAATACTTTGGATTTATCCGATCTAGCTTCTGGCTCTTATAACCTAAATCTCCGAGCGATAAATAAATACAGCAATAAATTGTTAGATTCCAAAAAATTGAAATTAAATATACTTAGACCTTGGTGGAAAACTTGGCAATTTATTTTATTGATTAATGCATTTCTTATATCAAGTATTATTTGGGGTTATAGAAAATGGCTAAATCGTAGGAATGAAATTAAAATCAATATTCGCAACCTTGAGATCGGATTAAGGGAATATAAAATGAAGGCCTTGGAATCTCAAATGAATCCACATTTTGTTTATAATTCTTTAGCTTCCATTCAGTACTTTATCCAAGAAAATAAAAATGAGGAAGCTGAACATTTCTTAACAGAATTCGGGATTTTAATTAGATCATTTTTAACTGCATCCAGAAGTAGCCAGATCAATCTCAAAATAGAATTAGAATTACTTCAGAAATTTATTAATTTGGAACAGATTAGATTTAGCAAGCGTTTTAATTCTGAAATAATAATTGATCCAAAACTCAATCTTACAAAAATTTTTATTCCACCCCTTTTATTACAACCATTTGTTGAGAATGCTATCCAACACGGATTGTTCCATAGACTAGAAGGTGGAAAATTGAAATTAAATTTCGAGGCTTCAAATCGTGATTTAGTAGTAACCATTTCAGATAATGGAATTGGAACTGAAAAAAGTAAATCACTGAAAAAATTTAGCTTGAGTAATACAACCTCAGATGCCATGGAAATATTTTTAGAGAAATTGGAAATAATGAACAAATTAAAACCAAATAGTTTAGAATATTCTATTTCAAATTTAGATGACAACGAGCCATATTATGTTGGAACTAAAATTGTAATTATTTTCAAAAATATTATTGTGTTATGAAGAAATTAAGATGCTATTTAGTAGATGATGAAGAAATGGTGTTAAAAGCATTAAAAAATATAATCAATCGTCAATTTGAATCATTGGAAATCGTTGGCATGGCAAGATCTGTTGCTGAAGCAGAGAAAGGCATTAGATTAACAAACCCAGATGTCGTATTTCTGGATATTGTTATGCCTGTTGAATCAGGATTTGAACTGATAAAAAGGTTTGAGGTTATAAATTTTGAAATTGTATTTATCACAAGTCATGCTGAATATGCAATACAGGCATTTCAGAATTTAGCATTAGCTTATCTTCTTAAACCTGTAAGTATTTCAGAATTTAAAAAAATGCTTATCACCTTACATGAACGAATTGAATTAAAAGAAAAGAGTCGACTATATGAGGCTCTTATAGATAATATAAATTCAAAAAATGAAATAGATCAAAAAATTGCAGTTTTTGTAAATAACCAATTTTTGTTCATTCGTATTGGTGATATCATTCGAATTGAAGGATGGAATAGATATTCCAAAATTATAGTCAATAACAATAAATCTTATTTGAGTTCTTATAATATTGGAAAATATTCAAAACTACTATTGAAACATCAATTTTTTTTAAGTCACCGATCCCATTTAATAAATTTAAATTATGTAGAGTCCTTAAAATCTGAATTTGAAATTAGAATGACCGACAAATCAATTGCATTACTTTCTACTAGAAGAAAACCGGAATTTTTAGATTTTTTAAAAGTAAATAATTCCTAATTTTAATTCAACTCTATTTTAGTTTAGAAATAAAATTGCACTTAATAATTGTTGACTTGCTTTGGTGTCAACTTTAATATAAATGATTCTATGATCCTTACAATTTCAACTCCTTTCCAGCATAGAAGTCCAACACCTTGCGTTTAAATAATAAATCGTACTTAGCAATAATCAAATTTAATGATGCGCTTTGAAGTGCGTTCTGCGCCAGATTAAGTTCGAGTGTACTTGAAGATCCTATTTCGAATTTACGCTGGGTATTGTTTCTGGATAAAGTTGCGAATTCCACAGTCCTGCCTGCAGCCTCAAATTCCTTTACTGCAGCTTTAACATTGGCTAACGATTGTGCAATTTGTTGACTTAAGTTCTCTTTTTGAACCTGATAAAAGATATCTGATTGTTCGGTTTGAATTTTACTTCTCTGCACCGCTGCGTTTACTTTAAAGTTGTTGTAGATTGGAATCTGAATTGAAAGTCCTATGCCGTATCCAAGAAATTGATCGAACTGTTTTCCAAATGGAATGACCTCGGTCCCACTCACTACTGGATATAATTGTTCAAAAACTACCGATTTACCATCGATTTTTGTACCAGGATATACTTGATTCGTTAATGTATAACCCGTAATTTGTTTTGCAGCATCGGAATAACGCGAGCCTAAATATCCATTGGCTAAAATACTTGGCTTATATTGTCCTTTGGCTATCTTTTCATTAAATTTTGCTGCTTCCCATTTAAGATATGCCGCTTTGATTCCATGTTGCTCTTTCTCAGCATGGCTGAATAAATGTTCAAAGGTGTACGATTCCTGTTCAATATCTCTCAATTGATCATCCGTCAATTTTTCAAGCACTAAATTATATGAAGGATCTAACCGAAGTGTTTGCTTTAATTGCAACCAAGACAAATCTAATCCATTTTCAGCTCCCACTACAGTTTGTTCAGCTTTTGCTAATTGGGATTTTAAATCCAATAAATCGCCTTCTGGCTTAGATCCGGCTTTAATTAATTTTGTCGTTTGATCCAATTGTTGTTTCACCGATTCAAAATTCTGTTTGGAAATTTCCAATCGCTCCTGTGACAAAAGCACTGTTAAAAAATCATTCGCTACTTTAAGTGATATATCATTCACACTTTGTTGATAATCTTCTTTACTGGCTTCAACTTGCTTGCTATTAAATTTTATAGTATTATTGATTAATCCACCTTGGTAAATAGGAACATTAGTTGATAAACTATAATTACCTGAAAAAATATTCTCAGTTATAAATGAATTAGTTGTCGGATCAATATTTCTTCCAAAACTAACACCCGGATTTATTCCAACATTTAAATTAGGTAATCTGCCGAACTTGCTTTCTTTTAAATTGATGGCTGCACTTTTCACCGATAATTCACTTTGCTTCAAACTCAGGTTATGTTCTACTGCATGCTGTATACATTTTTTTAGTGACCAGGTCTCCTGACCACAAAGTGAATGACCTATAATCCATAAAACACAAAAAGTAATTTTTATCTTCATCGCTCCAACTTTATATCAACCATTTTAATTTGAAGTAAACCTACCTGCAAAAACAATTCTATCATTTCGATCTCCAAATCCTTTATAATAAACAAGTACAAAATAATCATTTTCTGTCTCATACCAGTCACCTTCAAATTCAGAAGTACTGATATTACCTTGATCATCTAATGTAGCATACATGTAATTAAAATATGAATTTTTAAACAAAAACGAACCTAAATAGGCTCTTTTTGATTCATCATAGGTCATTTTAAATTCATCCTTTAATTTCCAATCAGAAAGAGCTCCATATATGTATACCTCTCGTTCGTCATGCCGACTTGTCTTTATACTTGGATAACACCAAACATATTCTTTTATATAATTATCTCTGGCATATTCAACATCATTTTTTGAAATATAAAATCTTCCATTGATATCTATATCAGAAAAATAATTTCTGCCTGCGCGAATTTCATCAGGAACAAAATAACAATTATACTTACCGTCCCTTTCATCCCAATAAGATATTCCAAAAGTCTTTTGTTGTACTGATCTAATATCCTTGTATCTATATTCCTTCATCGCAGGAAATATTATTTCGTCTTTTCTGACATAATTAAATTTATCACTGGAATAATTAAAAGGTTCTTTTAGGATAATTCTGGTATTCGGATTTCCATTTTGAAAAATTTCAACTTGTAGTTCTTGTAAAGGATTCAAGACTTTATAAGGATACGGAGCTGTAATATTCATTTCTATGGCCTGATGGGAATAATATTTGGCTATATCCGCAGCTGATACAAATTTAACATCCACTCTGAATCTATTTTGAGCCACATAAATCTTCCTGGTAAAAAGCACATTCTCATCTTCATCATATACTATGAGCAAATAATTTCCAGTTGACTTAAGGTTCAATTCAGTACTCGGAAAATTAATTGTGTAGTGGATATAAGGTACAAGCGTTAATTGTGATGATTTGTAATTTGTAATGAGTTGCTCATTAATACCCTCCAAATATTCCAAAGGATCCAAGTCTACAGGATTCCAATTTCGATCATACAATAATAAACTATATGAAATTCTGCGAGGCTTGTTTTCCAATAAATCAAAATGAATATTAAATTGATATACGGAGTCTAAATAAAATATGGGTAGCGATAAAGTGGAATTCACATCTTGAAAATAAATCGATCGCACTGTTGGTATATAATTGGAGTCACTTGCAATGATTTGACCATTGCTATTTTGTCCTTTCAGCATATGAAATGAACCCATCATTAAAACAAAAAAAATAGAAGTAAATCTTAACATGTATCCCCTTATGTTTGATGAAATGGCAACGAAAAAATGAATAATAAATTGCATGCGAATACTAATTTTGATTGGCCAATTGTCCACATGCGGCATCAATATCTTTTCCTCGGCTTTTTCGAACTGTAATCATTATTCCTCTGGCACCTACCCATTTTGCAAATTCATCGATTCGGTCTGATGTTGATTTAATATAATCTATTCCCTTAACTGAATTATATTCAATAATATTAACCATTACCGGGAACTGACTGCAGAGTTTTACCAAATTTTTTGCATCCTCAATATAATCATTGTAATGTTCAAATGCAATGTATTCATAACTAATTCGATTCCCTGTCTTTTGGTGAAAATATTTCAAAGCACCCATAAGTGAATACAAATTATTACTATCGTTTATGGGCATCATTTCACTCCTCTTTTCATCATTAGAGGCATGTAAGGACAATGCTAAATTCAACTTGATATTCTCATCTGCTAATTTATAAATCATTTTTGCAATTCCTGCTGTAGAAATCGTAATTCTGCGAAATGACAAATTGGGACCAGAAGAAGAAATCAATCTACGTACACTTTGCACTACGTTTTTATAATTGAGCAATGGTTCACCCATGCCCATATAAACTACATTGGTTAAAGCTTGGCCATAGGTCTCTAAGGCAATTTTATTGACTTCAATATATTGGTCAAATATTTCTGCAGTTGTAAGTTGACGAATCAGTCCCATTCTACCCGTCGCACAAAAGGTACAGGTCAGACTACATCCCGCTTGTGAAGATACACAAACGGTAAACCTATTTTTATCATCTACCGGAATTAAAACAGATTCAATTTTTTGACCATCATGCAATAAAAATCTGAATTTAATAGTACCGTCTGAACTGCGTTGTATTTTGTCGGTAATCAACTTATGGATAGTAAAATGCTCTTCCAGTAATTGTCTTCTTTCCAAACTAAGATTGGTCATTTCTTCAAAAGATCGAACTGCATGTTTCCATAGCCAATCTTCGATTTGTTTAAAGCGATATTTTTCAAAACCTAATTCGGACAACCGCAGTTTAAGTTCGTCAGAACTTAAAGTCAAAATATCTTTTTTTTGTATAGTTTTCACGAAAATGGATTATTGAGTATAGTGTAGTTTGCTTAGATTTGCCAAATTATGGTCAAAACTAGGGATAAATCCGCGGATTCAATAGGTTAATGGCTAATTACTTTGATTTATGAAAAAAGGGCTGTTTATACTGTTTATAGTTGCATTATGGTCATGTAGTACAACAAAACCATCCGAGGTATTTAATTCTGCTCATTTAGGACCTAATCCAGATTATTCTTTAGCACAAAATTGGGCTGCATTACCATACCGATTGGATTTTGCGGACCGGACTCCCAAGGGATTTATAGACAAGCAAAATCAAGCAGATGTAGATGTTTTTTTCTTATATCCAACCACTTATGTTGGCAAAAAACATCAAAATAAATGGAATGCCTCTGTGGATGATCTTAAACTTAATAAAACTACTGATGAAAGTTCCATCCTATTTCAAGCCAGCATTTTTAATGCTTCAGGAAAAATATACGCTCCAAGATACCGTCAAGCTCATTATCAGGCCTTCATATCTGAAGATAAAAATTCAGCTTCTCAAGCTTTGGATGTAGCATACCAAGACGTTAAAAACGCTTTCCAATATTATTTGGAACATTATAATCATAACAGACCAATAGTTTTAGCGGGTCATAGCCAGGGTGCATTGCATTTAATCCGACTATTGAAAGAATTTTTTGATGATGGATTGTTAAAAAATAAATTAGTGGTGGCCTATGTGGTTGGCTATCCAGTTCCAAAAGATGCATTTAAACATTTACAAGTATGTCAGGACGAACATCAAACCTCTTGTATATGCAGTTGGCGAAGTTATAAAAGAGGGTATGAACCTAAATGGCTTGGCCTGGAAAAACCAATGATGATTACAAATCCATTGAATTGGAAAACCTCAGAAGACTTGGTACCTAAAGATAAAAATCTAGGTTTGGTGGTAGATATGAAAAAGACTGCCATTCCTTCTGTAAGTGCCCAAATCTACAAAAACATACTATGGACCAGCAAACCAAAATTCAAAGGCAGTTTTCTCTATCGAACCTCGAATTTTCATCGGGGAGATTTTAATTTATTTTATGTTAATGTTAGAAATAATTTAGATACCAGGGTTTCAAGTTTTTGGAAATAAAAAATGCCAGCCCGAACCTGAATATTTTTAAAGATTTATTCGATTAATTGGTTTCCAATAAACATTTCACTTCTGCTACTAGGATAGCAAGCATTATGATTCTTCCGGTATCAGTTATTGCAATATCCTGATCATCTGATGGACCAATAGAAAGTTCGATAAATTCATAAAGGTCCTTTTCTTCAGATTGATTCAAGTAATGATCTATACAGGTTTCAAAATCTTTATGATCATTAATAAATTCCCAAACTGATTCCTCTACTTTAACAATAAATGCTTCATCCAATTCCGGAAGTGCTCTATACTTGGACACTGTATGATAAATAATTGCGAATAAAAATAAGCAATAATCCATTTCATCATCAGTAAGCAATGAAGCATGTGTTCCTGCTAAAATATCTATTAATATTTGGTGACTATTTTCTAATGCTTCAAATGCCGCATCTACAATCTTGGGATCATGTTCAAAATTAGCAATAGTCTGGTCTAATTGATCGTGTGTAATCATTGGTATTATTGTTTAAAGTCTCTTGATGCCCATAAATAAAGACAAGCTAAAGTGCGGTAAGGTCTCCATTTTTCGGCAATTTTTAACATTTTTTGCTTGAGTTCTTTTTTCTCTAATTTTAACTTATAAGCATTTATAATAGAGGACTGAATTCCAAAATCATCTACAGCAAATACATCCTGTCGTCCAAGACAAAATATAAGTACCATTTCAACTGTCCATTTTCCAACTCCTTTGATCTGAGTCAGTTCTGCAATAATCTGTTCATCACTCAAACCAATAAAATCTTCGTTTTGTCTATTGTTTTCTTCAAAATACATGGAAATATTATGTATGTATTGAGCTTTTTGGAGCGATAAACCAACCGATTTAAGTAAGATAGGTTCAACATTTAATATGGCTTTTGAACTGGGGAAAGTCCCATCAAAAAAATTGATAAATCGATCGAGTATTACTCTGGCAACTTTAGTGGATAGTTGTTGACTCACTATAGAGCTAATTAAATGTTCTCTTACCTGACCATCAAATTCAGGAAATGTAACATGATCTTTAGGCAAGTTGCCTATGATCTTCTTCAATTTAGCATCCTTCAATAAATGACTATGTGCCTTCATTTGGGCAAATTTAATCTAAATTGACTCATTTGGCGTACGAATATTATCAGTGGTCATTCCAATTAATGTTTAATTATTAATTTAATGTAGATAAGCAACAAAATTTAATAAAAGTGAATCAGGAAATTATGTATCTTTAACATCAAATAAAATCAATTATGGCAAATGTAGCTCCATTATTACCTTATAGCGGACCTTTCGACAGTCCTGAATTACTGCATCTGTTGCGCCGAACATTATTTGGCGTATCAAAAGCTGACTTAAATTTTTTTAAAAATAAGTCCCTGAATGAGGTTGTAGATGCCCTATTGACGTTTAACAACACGGTTCCACCACCTATAAAATACTATGGATTAAGAGTGAATAACTTGCCTGATCCTTCGATGTTAGATACAGAGGTTAAATATGGAGAAACTTGGGTAAACACTCCAATTAATAATCAAACCAATAGTCCTGATGGCTCCAGAAGGGAAAGTATAAAAGCTTGGTGGATGGGTCTTATGATACATCAGGATAGAAATTTACGCGAGCAAATGGTTTTGTTTTGGCACAACCATTTTTCTACAGAAGCTAATGAAATTGGTAACTCATTTTATTCTTATTTTACCAATGTTTTGTTGAGAAAAAATTGTATCGGAAATTTTGAAACATTCCTCAATGAAATTACTCTAGATCCGGGAATGCTTAGATATCTTAACGGATATGTAAATAAGAAATCTGCTCCGGACGAAAATTATGGTCGCGAGTTGCAAGAATTATTTTCAGTTGGTAAAGGCCCAGGTTCCAATTATACTGAAGATGATGTCAAAGCTGCTGCCCGCCTACTTACAGGTTGGAGTATTACTACCACAACAAAAGATGCACAAGGCAAAACTGTCAATATTATTCCAAAAATAAGTTTTAACCCTGCGAATCATGATATCGCTGATAAAAAATTCTCTTCCTTTTATAACAATACAACTATTAAATCATCTGCTACAAACGATGAAGCTGGTGCTAAAAAGGAAATTACTGAACTTATTAAAATGATTTTAGCTACTGATGAAGTTTCTAAATTCATCTGTCGAAAGTTATATACTTACTTTATCTATTATGAAATTTCACCTACTGTTGAAGTTGAATTGATTGAACCATTAGCTTTGATATTTAAAAATAGTTCATACGATATAAAAACATTACTAAAAGCATTCTTTACATCAGATCATTTCTTCAAACCAGAGAACAGAGGTTGTCTAATCAAAGATCCTTTGTGTTTTGTAATATCTAAAGTACGTCAATTTGGAGTTGTAATTCCAGATGCTACAAAATTCGAAGCGCAGTACTATTTTTGGTCTACATTTAAGAATTATGCTAGAAATATGGGTCAGGATATCCTCGATCCCCCAAATGTTGCTGGATGGCCTGCATACTATCAGACTCCATCATTTCATGAAATGTGGATCGATACGGCAACTTATCCAGAAAGAAAGGTTTATTATGAGAATTTGTCTAAAAGTGGAATTAATTCCGGTACGTATTATTTTGACGCCGCAAATAAAAGCATACTCATCAAAGAAGATCATCTTGGATTTGTAAAATCATTGGATACACCGGAAGATCCCAATGCACTTATTGATCAATCGGTAGAACTACTTTTTGGTGTTCCAATATCCCAAACGGTAAAAGATCAACTAAAAACATCCTTCTTACTTCAGGGTCAAGTAAGTGACCATTATTGGACTGATGCCTATTTATTATATGTATCTAATCCTTCCACAACAGATCCAGCTGCTAAAAAGGTACCTACAATTCTTAGAGATCTATTTTTGGACATGCAGTCTGCTGCTGAATTCCATTTGTGTTAATTCATTCATCATCCAACAAAATTTACTACAATGAAAAGAAGACAATTTATACAGTCAGTACCGGTAGCTATAGGTGGTATGTCAGTTACATCTTATGCTTCGACTCCAATGCTTTCAGCCTTGACTTCAGCCCTTTATGATACCGATCGTGTCTTAGTTATCGTTCAAATGAGTGGCGGAAATGATGGATTAAATATGGTGTTTCCATTAGATCAATATGATACTTTGTTGTCTCATAGAAGTAATTTGTTGATGGCTCAAGATAAAATTCTAAGCTTATCGGGGACAAACGGAAAGACTGGTATTCATCCAGCCATGAATAGATTCAATGAACTATGGGATGAAAAAAAATTATCAATCGTTCAGAGTGTTGGTTATCCAAGTTTTAGTTTTTCCCATTTTAGAGCTACGGATATATGGATGTCAGCTTCAGATTCTAAAGAATTTTTAAATTCTGGCTGGGCTGGAAGATATTTGAATTATGAATACCCCAATTACCCAGTTGGATTTCCAAACCCTACTTTACCTGATCCACTTGCCATCCGAATAGGTGGAAGTGTCGGTCTGGGATTACAAAACATGGGAGTGAATATGGGTATTTCCATAAATAATACAAATGACCTACTTAATTTAACAGGATCTATATACAAAGATCAAGCTACTAGTGATTTTAAGGGAAAGGAATTACTTTATGTTCGTGAAGTCCAAAGACAAACGGATAAATTTGGTGATTCAGTTTCAGCTGGAGCTATGAAAGGTAAAAACTTATCAACATTGTACCCTACCGGATCTGCACCAGGAGCTTCTTTATCCAATGCGCTCAAAATTGTCGCTAAACTCATTTCAGGAGGATTAAAGACTAGAATATATTGGGTAAGTACAGGTGGATTCGATACCCATTCTAACCAAGTTTCAACCACTGATAAAACAACAGGAAATCATGCCAATCTCTTAAAAGGGGTTTCAGATTCTATCCATGCATTTCTTGATGATTGTAAATTACTCGGTGTTGAAGATCGAGTAGCTGGAATGACATTTTCAGAATTTGGAAGAAGAATAAAAACAAATGCATCTATTGGAACTGACCATGGAGGTGGCCAACCCATGTTTTTATTTGGTAAGAAAATTGTACCCGGTTTGGTAGGAAAAAATCCAACGATTGATCCTGCAGCAACGGTTAATTCCAATATTCCTATGCAATATGACTTTAGATCAGTGTATGCCTCAATCTTACAAGACTGGTTCTGCGTACCAAAAGATGACTTGGAGAATGTATTGCTTAAAAACTTTCAAGCTTTACCTTTATTTGATCCTTCTGGTTGCATCCCTACAGATGTTCATGATCAAAATAATAAAGCCGGTGAAAATCTGATTTATGCCTATCCAAATCCATTTACTACGACTACTAAAATTAAAATAGAAACCAAAGGAGATCATACATCGGTTCAGATATTCAATAATGAGGGAATACTCGTAAAAACCTTATATGATGGAATATTAGAAGCGGGTAAATATGATCTACCATGTGATTTGGAAGATGCACCTGCTGGAACTTATTACGCAAGAATTCAAAACGGCAAACTTCAACAAGTTAAACCAATAATGAAAATGAGATAAGTGATACCTTGCTTGAGTTTTTTTTAAAATTTGAAACTCAAATTTGGTTCGTTTTATTAGCTTTGCCAAATGGCTAATAATACATCACCTCATATACTAAATACTTCTGCTACTCTTTTAGGCTTCTGCCTATTTGTCATTACTTCCTTGCATATTTCGGTGTAATGGACATTTGTGGTGTTTTTTAGGAGAACCTTTAGTCAAGTGGACAAAAATGGTGTTCTTTTTTTACCAAGGTTATTTAATATTATTTAACTTATAGATCTTTGTATTATT
>Ga0138256_10000810_pt1 | contig 33756 bp, 28 predicted proteins | sample KNB2016incub_MG_FD_105486 | JGI IMG/M metagenome (GOLD analysis project Ga0138256, IMG submission 105486) | Active sludge microbial communities from wastewater in Klosterneuburg, Austria - KNB2014incub_MG | ecosystem: Engineered > WWTP > Activated sludge > Unclassified | place: Austria... | reverse complement strand
CCGAGACCGACCTGCTCAATCGCCGCATCGTGACGATTGCGGTGAAGGACTGGGCCAGTTTCGAGGCATGGGCCAGTGCGCCTGCGAGGGAAGTCCCGGCGCTTCGAAAACTGTCCAGGACTCGCCCCGTCTGGCAGAAGTGAGCTCAGACACAACTGCCGCCTTCACACCGCCGCGACCCCTGGCGGCCGATGACGACGCGGCGGCGTTCGATTGTGGGCGCGACGCGCTGAACCACTGGTTCCGCCGCCACGCCTGGCGCAACCAGGAACTGGGGGTTTCGCGGATAACCGTGATCTGCGATGCGGAAGTTGGCAGCATCGTCGGCTACGTGAGCCTGTCGACGGCGCAGGTCGAGCGAGCTTGGTTGCCCAAGGCGCAGCAACGCAATCGACCCGACCCGTTGCCCGCGATCCTGCTGGGCCAGTTGGCGGTCGACCTTCGGTGGCAGGGGCAGGGCATTGCGCGATCGCTGATGTTCTATGCGCTCACAACGGCGGTGCGCCTGTCCGACCAAGTCGGCTGCTTCTGCGTGCTGACGCATCCGCTGGATGACGATGTGCGGGCGCTCCATGCGGCCTTCGGATTCGAGGACCTTCCGTTCGATCCTGCGCGCAGCATGGCGGTTCGGATCGCGGATCTGGTTCGCAGCGGTTTTGGGACAGCTGACTGAGCTTGCATCTCCCGGCTCACTGGCTTCAATGCGGCGTGACGAGCCATTGCGATGCTGACCGGATCGCACCAGAATGGTGGCTGTTGCTGGTCTCATGAAGTCCCGCGCGGACTGGGGGAACAGACAGGGGAACAGCGCGAGATGCTTCCTGTATTCTCTCAATGAGACCAACAGCTTAGGTCGCCGTTTTGTATCCCATCAGCCACCCCACTGTTTTTCCTTTTAGATCAATAGCTTAGAGCGATACGATCCCTTCCGTGGGCCAAATTTGGGCCAAATCTGAAATCGGATGGGGTGGGAAGCGGCGCTTTGAGGGGTTGTCTTTAGACCCTGGTCAGCCTTGCAGGTGGTCCCCGGACCGTGTCCTGAGGGTCTGCAACGCTGCCCCGGACGCCGCTTGCAGAGAGCCGCATCAGCCTCTTCGGGCAGCGGTTCGGCGCACCGGAGTGGCGGGACCCTGAGCGGGTCAGCGAGGTCAGCCAGATCGGTCGCAGCGGGGCTCACGCGTTGGCCACGGCTTGTGTGCGGCGAGCAGCCAGCCTTCGACCGGCCGCGTCAGGTCGGCCCGGTCAGGTTTGTGGCTTGGCTGCGGCGTCCCGTCCGGCCCCGGCCTTCGGGGCGATCGCCGCTTCCAGCCGCTCCATCTCCCGGTCGTTCTGCTCCCCGTCCAGCCACTTCGCGTAGGTGCGGTGGAACATTTCCACCGAGTGGCCGAGCTGGCGCGCACAGAACGCTGCGTTCATGCCCGCCGCAAGGGATACGTTTTCCGGGAACAAGGTCACACACGCGTGACCGATTCAGGCGACCTCTACCTTTACCGTGAAAGCCCTCCGAGGTAGCGACGTGAATATGCCTGCCGACGAGCAGCATCGTTTGAAGTACCGCTGGGCCCGGCCCCAGGATGTCGGCGGTGGATCAGACGGCGGGGCGAGCCGCCGGCGTGCTGGTTGCAGGCCACTTGCCGATGGCCCTGAGCTGCTTGATCCAGCGCAGTGCGTTCTTCTTCGCGCTGATGGCCGCGTAGTCCTCGGCGCTCACAGTTTCTGACCCACGTGTGCTCACCGGACGGAAGCCGACCCACGGCGTGCGCAGTAGTTCGTGCCGCGACGGGAGGTCGAGGGGCGAGTCGGCCAACTCATGACTGGTTGGGCCGCAGCGCGCGTATAGCCTAGCCGCGAATCGTTTCGATGAAAGTCCTCGAAGGACAACGCAGCAGGCGTCCAGACTCCCCAGCGCAAGAAATAGTCCTTGTGCATCAACTACTGATGAGGACTTTCCTGAGAGACCTCAGTTCGCAACGCGCAAGGCCAGTGCTTCTGCTGCCAGCGTGTTGATGCTCTTACTGTGTGTGAATGCCGGCAAGCAGGTGCTGGCGGCCATGATGGAGGCCGATCGGGTGGCGCTGTGCGGCGCCAAGAACGTGCCCGACGCGATCCAGCGTCGTGCTGGGCGGCCACCTGTTCGCGCTGCGCCACTTGAGCGACAGCATCGACACGCAGCAGCGCCAGCTCGCCGAGATCGACGCCTACAGTGGGGCCTGCACTCATATGAGCAGGCGGCAATTAGGGCCGCTTTAGCCGGCTAAAGGACTTCCCGATTGCGCGCGAGCATATTCGATCTTTGCCACTTGCGCCGCTGCACGGACAGCAGATCTCCACGCCCGGCGCTGAGAACAAGGAAGCGGGTCACATGGACATGACCATCCGGCAGGCAGGCGAGCGCGGGCTCGCCGCCGCACCTGATCTGACTCTCGATCAGCTCAGTGCACTGATGATCGATGAAATCGGCGTCGGCCTCATCGTCTGCGAGCTTTCGGGCGTCGTGCGGCTGGCGAACCGAAGCGCCGAACAGGAACTCGCGTGCGGCACCTGTTTGCACCGGGTGGGCCGGACGCTGCGATGCGCCGGTGAGTCGAATCCGCCGCTTGACGGCGCCATCGGATCTGCCGGGCGCTCGCGTTGTCGGCATCTGGTGGAACTCAGCGCCGGCGCCCGTCGACTGCTGGTGTCCGTCGTTCCCTTTCCGCTGAGTGACTCGCACGAACCCCTGGTGATGATCATGCTGGGCAGTCGGGACATTTGCTCGACACAAGGGCTGGAACTGCTGTCGGCCATCCACGGCCTCACGTCGGCCGAGCGCCGCGTGCTGGCCGATCTGCTCCACGAGCAGACGCCACGCGAGATCGCCAAGGCCCACGGCGTTTCGCTGACGACGGTGCGCACGCAGATCGTCTCGATCAGAGACAAGTTCGGTGTACACAGCATCGAGGCGCTGCTGCGCCGCGCGGCCGAGCTTCCGCCTGAACCGGGCGTCCCGCAGCGCTAGGTCGATGGATCTGCAGGCGGCACCGCGTCACTCGGGCAGGCCGGCGCGGCGCATGCCATCGAGGATCCGTGACAAGTGCGACGGCTGCAGCGGGACCCGGGCGCCGAACGTCGAGATGCGGAAATCGGGCTCGGCGCGAAGGAACGCGTCGGCTTGCGCTTGCGCCTCGGTCACCTGGCCCGCCAGCGACAGCGCAGCAACGAGCAGCCGCCACGCCGCCCGATAGCCCGGGTTCAGCCGCCGCGCCTTGGCGAGCCACGTCACCGCCTCGTCGTCGCGTCCCAGCATGAGGCACGCGGTGCCATGCGTCGTGCAGAACGCAAACGTGAACGGGTCGAACGGGCTCAGGCGCATCGCAATGGCGACGCGACGCAAGGCCTCCTCTGCCTCGCCACCATAAGCGAGTGTCGCGGCGCTTCGACCCCATGCCACCGTGCACCCCGGGTGTATCGAAAGCGCCTGGCCAAAGAGATCCATCGCGGCGTCGAAGTTCCTGCAGACATAGGACTCGACATGCCCAGCCACCGACAGCGCCAGCGCGTCGCGGGCATCCAGTTCGATCGCGCGCCGCGACAACTGCACCGCCAGCCGTCCATCCTCACTGCCTTGCGGGCTGCGCCCTTCGCCCAGCTTGAGGCTGTGCCACCACGCCAGGTGGGCGTGCGCGCGCGTGTAGCCGGGGTCGATTTCGATCGCCCGGCGCAGCAGGTCGCCTGCACGCTCGAAGCCGCCGTCGGAGAAGCTGTGCATCACGCCGAGCGCGCGCAGCAGGCAGTCGTAGGCGCTCAGGTTGCGGGTCGGGCGCCTGGCCGCCGAGGCGATCTCCGCTTCCTCGACTCTGGCGTCGATGGCCGCGGACAGACGGGCCGCGATGCGCGTCTGGAACTCGAACAAGTCCTCGCCGGTGCCTTCGAAGTGGTCGGCCCAGAGGTTCCGGCCCGTCGCGGCCTCGACCAGTTCGGCGCCGATGCGCAGTTGCTTCGCCAAGCGGCGCACGGACCCGTAGACGAGATAGCGCACACCCAGCTCGGTGGCGATCTGCTGCGGCGAGCTCGTGCTGCCGCGGTAGCGAAGGCTCGAATTGCGTGCGATCACGAACAACCCGTGATTGGCCGAAAGCAAGGTGATGATTTCCTCCGTCATGCCGTCGCCGAAGTAGGCGTCCTCGGCGCGATGGGTGTCGAACGGCAGCACCGCCACGGCCGGCCGGGTCGACGACGGCACGACCAGCGGTGGCGTACCGCTGACCCGCGTGGCCGGCAGCACCAGGCGGTAGCCGCGCCCTGGCAAGGTGACGATCGCAGCGGGTCCCAGCAGTTTGCGCAGCGCCGAGATCTGCACCGAGAGGTTGTTGTCCTCGATCTCGACATCGGGCCAGACGGCATCCAGCAACTCGTCCTTGGTCGCGACGCGGTCGCACCGCTCTACCAGGGCCAGCAGCACATCGAACGCGCGCGCGCCGACAGCGACCGGAGCGCCATCGATGCGAAGCTGACGCTCGGTGGGCCAGATCTCGAAGCTGCCGCAATCGAAGAGATCGGACAAGGCTCACCTCTGTTGTGCACAGGCCTGGATGATCGACATCTGCATCGGCGAATGCAAGGCCCGCAAGATGGCCGGTCGAGGCGGCGCGCCGGCTCGGGCGTTCACCGAGCCCCGGGCGTGTTCCGGCGCGTCCCTTCAAACGTGGGGGTGTGCGCGTTCCGTCCTACCGCGGTATGAGGCGGCAGATGTTCGGAGTGACTAATCTCCAGCTCACGGGGGCGCCCTGAGACATCCGGCGCAACCTGCTTCCATCCACGGATGTCCTGTCGAGGATTAGCAATGAACACATTGACGAAGACAGTATTGTCCCTGGCCATCGGCATCGCGACGACGGCGCAGGCCCAGCAGGTGATCGTGATCGAAGGGCAACGCGAAGTCGTGGACCCATCGGCACTGATCGGTGAGGACAGCGGGTCGTTCCACCTTTCGCGCCAGTCCGCGGCGACGCCCGGCATGGGCACCGTGCCGACCGACGCGCGCCGCAGCGCGATGACCGACGCGCTGGTGCTCGAAGACAGCGGTGCGGCCTACTTCGCGAGCTTGCCGCTGGGTCCTGGCGTCGACCGCATCGTGGTGGTGGCCGATCTGGATCAGGCCCGTGCCAGCGGCCAGCTCGCGGCCCTGGTCAGCGAGGACAGCGGTTCGGCCTGGCTTCAGCGCTCGCGCAGCAGCGTGACGACAGCCCGCATCGACGTCGGCCCCGACCTCGGCGACCGCCTCTTGCGTGGTCAGGCGCTTGCGGCGTTCGAGGCACCTGCAAGTTGAATGCCGATGGGGTCCGCCACCGCCAGGCAACAGGTTTGCGTGGTGGCGGGCAGATCATGGCGGACTTGAAATGGAGACTTCAATGAACACCAGACCCTGGTTGTCCCTGATGGCCACCGTGCTGCACGGGCCACGCTTTGTCGCCGCCAGACCCGCTACGACGTCAGAGCGTGCGTGGACCCCATGGCAGCCTGCGCCCACGCCCACGCCCACGCCCACGCCCGCGAGCCGTGCGGTGGATATCCAGTTCAACGGTGTGGGGCCCACCGAGCTCTGGTCGTCGGTGGCGACGCGCGCAATTCACCGCGTCGAGGAGTTCGTCATCGTGTTGATCATGTTGCACTTCGCTGTCGGCATGTTGGGCATTCTGTTCGGTTTGTAGTCGCCTGCTGTCGGGCATCCGGCGACAACCCGATGAGTGTGGAAGAACGAGCCGTCAGGGCGCGACCGGGCCTGGCCTGAAGTGGGCCGGTGCTGCGGGCGCGACGAGGGCAAGCGGGTCAGGCGGCGGCTGCGCGCACTCGGCGTGCCGCGGGACATTTCCGAGATGTGCCTGAACCACAGGCTGTCCCGCGTGTAGGGCATCTCTACGACGGGCACACTTGCTTCGAGGAGCGAAAGGACGCACTGGCGAAGTGGGCCGCTGTCCTTCTGGTATGCGAGGACGTGAAGCGGAAAGGTCGCGCCCGAGGCGTGACCTGCTGGAGGGCTGCGGACCTTCCCGTTGGGGTGGCGGTCATCTTCTGCACGGCGTTGAAAGACGGGGTCGACGTGGTGCGGTTGCTTCAAAGCGGTTGCGATGTGGATCCGGCTTTGGGCGCAGGCGGCTCGTGATGTCGCAGAGAACCGACAATCAGCCGACGAGCCTGAAATCGGATGACCCTGTCGAATGCGCCTGCTCCAGTACAAGGACCTGAACCTGCGCCGAGTCAAGGCCGCCTTCGACAAGGTCAAGGCCGCCATCGAGGCCGGCGACTTCAGCTCGGCCGACGTCAAGAAGCTGCACGCCGGACCGTACTACCGCGCCAGGCTGGACTATGCGAACCGGCTGCTGCTGCAGTTCGCACGCATCGACCGCCCCGAGTCCGAAGGTGGCACCGAGACCGTGTGCCTGGCGCTCGAGGTGATCGAGAACCACGCCTACGACCGCTCGCGCTTCCTGCGCGGCTCGGCAGTCGACGAAGCCCGCATCGAGCGCGAACCGCCCACCGACGCGAAGGCCCCCGCGCTGAGCGCCGAAGCCACGCCGCTGCGCTGGCTGGGCGCGGGCCGCACGCAGTTCGAGCTGCTCGACAAGCCCATCGTCTTCGACGAGGCGCAGGACGAGGCCTACCGCCACCCCGCGCCGCTGGTCGTCATCGGTTCGGCTGGCTCGGGCAAGACCGCGGTCACGCTGGCGCGGCTGCGCGAGGCCGAGGGCCGGGTGCTGTACGTCACGCTCTCGGCCTACCTGGCGCAGAGCGCCCGCGCGCTGCACGCCGCGCTGGGCTTCGAGAACCCGAAGCAGGAGGTCGACTTCCTCAGCTACCGCGAACTGCTGGAAACGCTGCACGTGCCGCCGGGCCGCGAGGTCACGCTGCCGGTATTCGCCACCTGGTGGCAACGTGTCGAGCAGGGTCAGCGCCAGAGCCTGCGGCTGCTGGGCGAGCTCGACGCGCAGGCGCTGTTCGAGGAATTCCGCGGCGTCATAGGCGCACAGCCCGCGGGCCCGCTGTCGCTGGCCGACTACCTGGCCCTGGGCACGCGGCAAAGCCTGCTGAACACCGCGCAGCGCGAGCTGGTGCATGGCCTGTTCCAGCGCTACCGCGCCTGGCTGGCCGAGGCCGGGCTGCACGACAGCAACCTGGTGGCGTTCGAGTGGCGCACCCGGATCGCCGCGAAGCAGCCGCCGGTCTACGACTTCGTCGTCATCGACGAGGTGCAGGACCTCACCCCGGTGCAGCTGGCGCTGGTGCTGGCGCTGCTGAAGCACCCCGGGCATTTCATCCTGTGCGGCGACAGCCACCAGATCGTGCACCCCAACTTCTTCAGCTGGGCGGCGCTGAAGAGCCTGTTCTGGCAGGGCCTGGCCGGCGATGCGGCACAGCGCCAGCCACTGAAGCTGTTGCGGGCCAACTTCCGCAACACGCGCGCCGTCACCCTGCTTTCCAACCGGCTGCTGAAGATCAAGCAGGCGCGCTTCGGCTCGGTCGACCGCGAGAGCAACTTCCTCGTGCGCAGCACCTCGGCCGTGGCCGGCGAGGTGCGCCTGCTCGACGCGAAGGAGAAGACGCTGGCGCAGCTGGATGCAGCCACCCGGCAGTCGGCGCGCCACGCCGTGATCGTGCTGCGCGACGAGGACAAGCCCGCCGCGCACCAGGCCTTCCACACGCCGCTGGTGTTCAGCGTGCACGAGGCGAAGGGCCTGGAGTACCCGCACGTGCTTCTGTTCAGGCTGGTCTCCAGCCAGCGCCAGGCCTATGCCGAGGTGTGCGAGGGCGTCACCGAGGCCGACCTGCAGGGCGACGAGCTCGACTACCGCCGCGCCCGCGACAAGGCCGACAAGTCGCTGGAGCTGTACAAGTTCCAGGTCAATGCGCTGTACGTGGCGATGACGCGTGCGGTGGAGACGCTCACGCTCGTCGAGCAGGACACCGGCCACCCGCTGCTGGTGCTGCTGGGCATGCGGCTGGGCGAGGCGCAGGCGCAGCCGGTGGCGAAGTCGAGCGTGGACGAATGGGCGCAGGAAGCGCGCCGCCTCGAACTGCAAGGCAAGGCCGAGCAGGCGCAGGCCATCCGCGACACCTTCCTGCAACACAAGCCCGTGCCGTGGACGCCGTGGAGCCGGGGCTTGGTCGAGGCACTGGCGCCGAAGGCGCTGGACCCGAAGAACCCGAGCAGCAAGCCGCGGCAGACCTTGTTCGACTACGCCTTGTGGCATGGCCAGCACGAATGGGTGCAAGAGCTCGGCGAGGCCGGCTTCGCCCCGGCGCGCGGCCTGATGGACGAAGACGGCTTTGCCGGCGCCGGCACGCTGCTGCCGCCGCGCTACGGCATCGAAGGCCCCTGGCTGGCGCGGCAGCAGCTGGTACGCCGCACGGTGGCCGCCGTGCAGCAGCGCCACCTGCAGCCCTACCAGGCGAAGAACTTCAAGGACCTCCTGCGTGCCGCCGACACGCACGGCCCCGACCACGCCACGCCGGTCGGCGCCACGCCGCTGATGCTGGCCGCAGCGGCCGGCAATGCGCCCTTGGTCGAGGCGCTGCTGGCCAAGGGCGCCGATCCCGCGCGCCGCGACGAATACGGCCACACCGCCTGGGACCACGCCGTCGGCCGCGCCATGCGCGAGGCTGCGTTCGCGGCCAGCGGGCTGCCGGCGCTGTTCGAGCTGCTGGCGCCGCCGGCACTGGACGTGCAGACCGACGGCCGGCTGGTGCGGCTGGAACGCCATCAGGGCGAATACTGGCTGCTGACGCTGATGCTGGCCGGGCTGAAGACGCAGTGGTCGCAGTGCGTCACGCGCCGGCTGGACCCGTATCGGTACCTGTCCGGCTTCTTCGCCGACCAGCTGCACGACGTGCTGCAGGAACTGCCGGCGTGGTTGTGGCCAGCCGCGCGGGCCAAGCGCACCTATGTCAACCAGGTGCTCGCCCGCGCCGAGGTGCACGGCAGCTACCAGCCGGCGCGGCGCCTGTGGGTGCGCACGAAGAACGGCCACTACTTTCCCAACCCGCAGATGCAGCTGCGCGCGGCTGAGGCTGCCGACTCGGGCTGGCAGCCGATCTACGAACGGCTGGCGCTCGACTGGATCGACCGTGGCTGCGGCCGCGAGATCGACCACCGGCCGCGGCCGGTGGAATCGATGCAGTGGGTGAGGGAGGCGCTGGAGCGGGCGGCGGAGCCCGAACCCGCGCCGGCCGACGCGGATGGGCAGCAGCGGCTGTTCTGAGAGGCTGAGAGTCCTTCGCCCATGCCCGCCTTGCACGCCACGGTTCAAACCGCTTCATACGACATGGCGTCGATGTAAGGGCTGCGGGCTCGGGCGCAAGCCCCGCGCCCGCGGTCATGTGCAGGCGTCGCGCCGGTCCGCCGGCTTGCGTGCGATCAATGCCGCGACGCGGTGGCCGTCTACGCTGTGCAATGGCAAGTGCACGCGAGGAGGGTTTGCCATGCCCGGATGGGTCAGGTTCGGCATGTTCGCGCTGGCTGCGGTGGCCGGCCTGCTGCTGGCCGCGGTGGCGTTCGTCGCGCTCACCTTCGACGCCGAAGACTTCAAGTCGCTGGCCATCGAGCGCGTGCAGCGCGAGTACCAGCGCACGCTGGCCATTGCGGGCGAGGTCGAGTTGCGCTTCCTGCCGCGCCTGGAAGTCGAGCTGGGCGCCGTTTCACTCTCCGAGAGCGGCCGCGGGGAACCCTTTGCCTCGGTGCAGTCGGCGCGCGTGTCGCTGGCGCCGTGGCCGCTGCTGCGCCGGCAGCTGGTCGTGGACCGGCTGCAGGTGCAGGGGCTGCGCGCCACGCTCGTGCGCCACGCCGACGGGCGCACGAATGTCGACGACCTGCTGGGTGAACGCGGCGCGCCGGGCGCCGCGCCGGCAGCCCCCGGTGCGGCCGCGGCCATGCGCTTCGACGTGGCCGGCGTGAGCGTCGGCGACGCCGCGATCACCTTCGACGACCGGCTGCAGGGGCGCCGCTTCGTGCTGTCGAAGGCCACGCTGGAGACCGGCCGCCTGGCGCCGGGCATGGCCGGCGAGTTGCGCTTCACCGGCCACGCCGCGAGCACACAGCCGCTGCTGGACGTCGACGTCGAGCTTTCGGGGCGCTGGCTGCCCGAGCCCGGGCAAGGCCGTCATGTCTTCAGCGACATCCGCGGCGCGGCCAGCGGGCGCCTGGGTGCGCTGGCCGGCGTGAAGCTGCAGCTCGCGGGCCATGCGCGCGTGGCGCTGCAGTCGCGCGGCGTTGAACTGGAGGGCGTGGAACTCGTGCTGCAGCTGCCGCTGGCGCAGGGCAGGCTCGACCTGCAGGTGCAGGCGCCCAGGCTCGGTCTGGGCGGCCGGGGCGAGGCGGGCGGGGCGGACGAGTCGGGCATGCGAAGCATCACGGCCGCGGCCATCGTCGCCAGCGCGGTGCTGCAGTTGGGGCCGGGGCAGGCTGCGCTGCGGGCACGGTTCACGCTGCCGCCGTTCACGGCCTCGACGCCGCGCATCAGCCTGCCCGGCGTCGCAGGCGAGCTGAACGTGGAAGGCGGAGCGCCGCACGCGCAAGCGCGGGTGTCGGCCAACTTGCACGCCGACCTGCAGGCGCGCACGGTGGAACTGGCGCAGTGGATGACCACGGCCACGCTGCCGGGTGCGCAGGGCGGCACGGTGGCGCTGAATGCGCAGGGCCAGGCCCGCGTGGCGCTGGATACCGAAGCGCTGGACGTGCAGCTCGCCGGGCAACTGGACGAGAGCCGCTTCGAAGGCCGCTGGGGCCTGCGCGGCTTCGGCGCGTCCGCGCATGACTTCGAGCTCGAGGTCGACCGCATCGACCTCGACCGCTACCGCGCCGCCGGCGCACCGGCCGCCGCCGGGCCCGAGGCCGGTGGGGTCGATGCGCCGCTGGATCTTTCCGCGCTGCGCGAGCTGAACGCGTCCGGCCGCGTCCGGGTGGGCACGCTGAAGGCCGTCGGTGTCGCGGCGCAGCAGTTGCGCGCGGACCTGCGCGCCGGTGCCGGCCGGCTGGTCGTGGGGCCGCTGACCGCCGAGCTGTACGGCGGCCACGCCAGCGGCAGCCTGACGCTCGAAGCCGGGTCGCCGCCGCGGCTGGCCACGCAGCAGGCCTGGTCCGGCGTCGCGCTCGGCCCGCTGCTGAACGACGCGCTGGGCAGGGAGACGCTCACCGGCCGCGGCACGCTGACGCTGGACGTGGCCGCGCAGGGCGCCACCGTGGCGGCGCTGAAGCGGGCGCTGGAAGGCAGCGCACGCATCGAACTGCGCGACGGCTCGGTGCGCGGCATCAACGTGGCGCAGGTCGTGCGCAGCGCCGCCGCCTTGCTGGGCCGCGGCATCGACGCGCAGACCGGCACCGGTTCGGCCGCCGAGGCCACCGACTTCAGCGAGCTGACAGGCAGTTTTCGCATCCGCGGCGGCGTGGCGCACAACGAAGACCTGCGCGCCAAGTCGCCGCTGCTGCGCGTGAGCGGCAGTGGCGACATCGACGTCGGCGCCGGCCGGATCGACGTCCTGGTGAAGGCCACGGTGGTGGAGACGCTGCAAGGGCAGGGCGGCCCGGAACTGCAGTCGCTGCGCGGCCTCACGGTGCCGGTGCGGCTGGTCGGGCCTTTGGACGCCGTGGGCTACCGCGTGGACGCGGCCAGCCTGCTGCGGGATTTGGCGCGCCGGAAGCTGCAGGACAAGCTGGAGGACAAGGCCCGGGGCACGCTGCCCCCGGCGCAGCAGCAACTGCTGGAGAAGTTCAAGGGCTTGTTCGGCAAGTGAACGCGGTCCGGCGCGGATGTGCCGGCCATCGCCGGGGCGGATGCGCAGCGCCCGTACTTTCCGCAGCTTGCCCCACCTCGGCCCGCCACCTAGACTGCGCCGCACCATGCAAGCCGCCCAGAACGAACTCGTCACCCGCATCGGTCCCGGCACGCCGTGCGGCGAATTGCTGCGCCGCTACTGGCAGCCGGCCGCGCTGCTCGACGAATTCGACCCCGCGCTCGACCCGGCCATGCACCAGCGGCCGCTGAAGGCGGTGCGCCTGCTGGGGCAGGACCTGGTGCTGTTCCGCGACGGCGGCGGACACTGGGGCCTGCTCGACCGCGACTGCCCGCACCGCGGTGCCGACCTGAAATTCGCGCGCCACGAAGCCGACGGCATCCGCTGCCCCTTCCACGGCTGGAAATTCGCCGCCGACGGGCGCTGCCTGGAAACGCCGGCCGAGCCCGCGGGCAGCACCTTGTGCCAGCGCGTGCGCCAGCGCAGCTATCCGGTGCGCGTGCAGTCCGGGGTGATCTTCGCCTACCTCGGCCCCGAGGGCAGCACGCCGCCCGAACTGCCGGCCTTCGACTGCTTCACCGCACCGGCCACGCACAGCTTCGCCTTCAAGGGCCTGTGGCACTGCAACTGGCTGCAGGCGGTGGAGGTGGGCATCGACCCCGCGCACCCTTCGTTCCTGCATCGCATGCTCGACGACGGCGACGGCAGCGAAGCCGCGGCCTTCGGCCGCCAGTTCCGCGCCGCCAGCGTGGGCGCAGTGCACGGCCAGCGCTGGCCCATGACGCGCGTGATGCGCGAATTCTGCAGCCCTGAAATCCGGCACGAGGAAGTGGCGCCGGGGCTCACTCGGCTGACCACGCTGCGCCGCATCGACGACGAACTGACGCACGTGCGCGTCACGCATTCGGTGTTCCCGCAGACCTTCGTGATTCCGCTGTCGGAAACCGTGACCATCACGCAGATGCACGTGCCGGTGGACGATACGCGCACCTACTGGGTCTCGTTCTTCACCAGCTTCGCCGGCCCGCTGGACAAGGAGACCATGCGACGCCAGCGCCTGGCCGGCGTCTCGCTGCCCGACTACGTGCCGAAGAAGGGCCGGCACGACGACTGGGGTTTCAACGCCGAGGAGCAGCGCACGCGCACCTACCTGGGCCTGGGCGAGGAGGACATCAACCTGCACGACCAGTGGGCGGTGGAAAGCATGGGCGCCATCCAGGACCGCACGCGCGAACACCTGGGTACCAGCGACAAGGTCATCATGGCCAACCGGCGGCTGCTGCTGAAGGCCATCGAAGCGGTGCAGTCCGGCGGCACGCCGCCGATGGCGCTGGCGGCCGACGCCGCCGCGGCGCTGCACGGGCCCGATACCATGGACTGCATCGCGCCGGCCACCGGCTGGCAGGCCTTCTGGCAGCAGGCGGCGGCGGCCAGGCGGACCGGTGCGGCCTGGCTGCGGCCGGCGCAGCCGGCCCAGACCACGGCATGACTTTCGCGGCCCGCTGCGGCGTGCACGACGCGGCCCGCGCGGCCGCCTGCGACGCGGTGCTGGAGCGCGTGGCCAAGGAGCATGTGGAACAGGTGCGCGTGGCCTGGGCCGACCTGCACGGCAGCTTGCGCGGCAAGACGCTGGTCTGCGGCTTCGACGCGTCGCCGGTGACGCAGGCGCTGCAGTCCGGCGTCGGCATGGTCAGCACGCTGCTGTTGAAGGACACGTCGGACCGCACCGCGTTCAAGGTCTTCGAGCCCGGCGGCGCCGGCCTGCCCGCCGGCTTTGGCGCCGCCAACAACCTGGTGCTGCTCCCCGACCCGGCCAGCTACCTGGCCCTGCCCTGGGCGCCGGGCACCGGCTGGATGCGCGCCGAACCCTGGTTCGACGACGGCACGCCGGTGCCGGCCGACCCGCGGCGCGTGCTGCGGCGTGCGCTGGCGGTGCTGGGCGCGGCGGGCTTCGGCCTGCGCTGCGGGCTGGAGGTGGAGTTCCACATCTTCCGCATCACGGCAGAGCGGCCGGCGCTGGCCGACGCTGCCTGGCCGGCCGAACCGCCCGCGGTGGCGCTGCTGCATCCGGGCTACCAGTTGCTGTCGGAAAGCTGGGCCGACCAGTGCGCAGAGCCGCTGGACATCGTGCGCCGTACCGCGCTGGCGCTGGGGCTGCCGCTGCGGTCGCTGGAGATCGAATTGGGCCCGAGCCAGTTCGAGGCCGTCTTCGGCCATACCGATGCTCTGACCGCAGCCGACCAGATGGTGCTGTTCCGCAATGGCGTGCGCCAGGCGCTGCGGCGCGCGGGCTACCACGCCAGCTTCGTCTGCCGGCCGCCGTTCGAAGGCGCGGTGGCCAGCGGCTGGCACCTGCACCATTCGCTGGTGCACGCCGACGACGGCCGCAACGCCATGGGCCCTGAAGCCGGTGCCGGCGCTGCCACCGCAGCGGAGGGCATGGAGGCCGGCAGCGCGCGCCACTGGCTCGGCGACGCCGGCGCGCACTGGCTGGCCGGGCTGCTGGTGCACGCCCACGGCATGGCCGCGTTGTGCGCGCCCAGCGTCAACGCCTACGGCCGGTACCGCGGCAGCGTGATGGCACCGCAGTCGGCGCAGTGGGGGCGCGACAACCGCGGCGCCCTGCTGCGCGTGGTGGGCAGCGGGCGCGACCTGCGCATCGAGAACCGTCTGGGTGAGCCGCTGGCCAACCCCTACCTGGCCATCGCCTCGCAGATCTGGGCCGGGCTGGACGGCATGGCGCGGCGGCTGGAGCCGCCACCGGCCACCGATGCGCCCTATGCCGCGGGCGCGGCGCTGCTGCCGGCCACGCTGGCCGAGGCACTGGACGCGCTGGCCGCCAGCAGCGTGCTGCAGCAAGGCCTGGGCGAGCCCATGGCGCAGGTCTTCCATGCCATCAAGCGGCAGGAGCTGGCCCGCCACGCCCAGGCCGAAGACGCGGCGCTGTGGGAGCGGCGCGAATATTTCGGCCGCTCTTGACATCTTCACGAGGTCTGCGGCGTCGCCCTTCGAACATGACCGAAGTCACCGTCTTCCTCGACCGCCCCGACGGCGTTCGCCTCACCGTGGCCGGGCGGGCGGGCCGCAGCCTGATGCGCGCCGCGCAGGCGGCTGGCGTGGAGGGCATCGCGGCCGACTGCGGCGGCGTGCTCAGCTGCGCCACCTGCCATGTGCTGGTGGCGCCGGAATGGGCTGCGCGCCTGCCACCGCCCGAGCCTGACGAACTGGCCATGCTGGAGATGACCGCTGCGCCGCACGAAGCCACCAGCCGCCTGTCGTGCCAGATCGTGCTCGGCGCCGAACTGCAAGGCCTGGTGGCCCGGCTGCCCGACACACAATACTGAGAGAACCGGGCCGGGCCCGGTCCCGCTGGAGGCGCTGTCTTGAAAGTCCTGGAATTCCTGGCCAAGCTGTGCGCGGTGGCCGCGGGCGTGCTGCTCACGGTCATCACGCTGATGACCTGCGCCAGCGTCATCGGCCGCAACACCACGGGCTGGACCATCGTGGGCGACTTCGAGCTCTCGGGTTCGGCCGCGGGTGCCGCCATCGCGCTGTTCCTGCCCTGGTGCCAGGCGCGGCGCGGCAACATCATCGTCGACTTCTTCACCGCCAAGGCCGGCGCCGCCACGCGCGAGCGGCTGGACCGCGTGGGCGCCTTCCTGGTGGGCGCGGTGATGGCGCTGCTGGCCTGGCGCACCACGATCGGGGGCTTGAGCGCCTGGAACTCGCAGTCCGGTTCCATGATGCTGGGCTTTCCTGAGTGGGTCGTGTACTGCGCCATGGTGCCGCCGCTGGCCCTGTGCGCGCTGATCGGCTTCATGCAGGCGCTGCGCGGCTTCGCGCGCCGGGAGCTCGCATGACGCCGGTGCAGCTGACCGTGGCCATCTTCGCCATCATGGTCGTGCTGATGGCGCTGCGCACGCCGATCGCGGTGGCCATGTTCGTGGCCGGCGCGGTGGGCTACGTGGCGCAGGCGGGATGGCTGCCGCTGGCCAGCTTCCTCAACACCCAGGCCTTCGCGCGCTTCGCGAGCTACGACCTGAGCGTCATTCCGCTGTTCATCCTGATGGGCAATTTCGCCACCCAGGGCGGCATCAGCAAGGCGCTGTTCGAGGTGGCGGCGGCGGCCATGTCGCGCTTCAAGGGCGGGCTGGCGATGGGCGCGGTGATTGCCTGCGCGGCCTTCGGCGCCATCTGCGGCTCGTCGGTGGCCACGGCCGCCACCATCACCTCGGTGGCGCTGCCCGAGATGAAGCGCCACGGCTACTCGGGCCGCCTGGCCACCGGCACGCTGGCCGCCGGCGGCACCTTGGGCATCCTGATTCCGCCGTCGGTGCCGCTGGTCATCTACGCCATCCTCACCGAACAGAATATCGCCAAGCTCTTTGCCGCGGCCATGATTCCGGGCGCCATCGCGATGCTGGGCTATGTCGCCGCCATTGCCATCTACGTGCGGCTGGTGCCGGGCCAGGCGCCGGAGCACGACGACGACGCACCGGGGCTCAGCGTCCGCGCGGTATGGGGCGTGCTGCCCATCCTGGTGATCTTTCTCATCGTCTTCGGCGGCATCTACGGCGGCCTGTTCACGCCCACCGAAGGGGCCGCGGTGGGCTCGGCGGCCACCTTCCTGGCGGCGCTTGCCAAGCGCGAGATGACGTGGAAGAAATTCGGCCACTGCTTCTACGCCACGGCCGAGGCCTCGGCCATGATCTTCATGATCTTCCTCGGCGCCGACCTGATGAACTCGGCGCTCACGCTGACCCAGGTGCCGAACCAGCTGGCCAATCTGGTGCAGGGCTGGGGCCTGTCGCCCTTCATGGTGGTGGCGGCCATCGTGGCGCTGTATATCGCGCTGGGCTGCCTGATGGACGAGTTGTCGGTGCTGCTGCTCACGATCCCCATCTTCTTCCCGGTGGTCATCGGCCTGGACTTCGGCATGCCGCAGGAGAGCGTGGCGCTGTGGTTCGGCATCGTCGTGCTCATGACGGTGAGCTTCGGCCTGCTCTCGCCGCCGGTGGGGCTGAACGTCTACGTCGTCAACGGCATGGCGCGCGACGTGCCCATTGCCGAGAGCTACCGCGGCGTGCTGCCTTTCCTGGCCAGCGACCTGGTGCGCCTGCTGCTGCTGATGTTCTTCCCGGTGCTTTCGCTGTGGTTGGTGCAGTTCGTGGGCTAGGGACAACCATGACGGCAGCCGGGCCGCGCAGCCGTTACTTTCCTGCTCTTTCCCATCCTCCGGAGACCACACCGATGAAACGCCGTTCCTTCGTCCAGGGCGCCGCTGCCGCCACCGTGCTGGGGGTGCCGCACCTGTCGGGCCTGGCCCAGCAGAGCGTCACGCTCAAGTTCCACACCTTCATGGCGCCCATGTCCAACGTGTGGCTGCTGATGCACAAGCCGTGGATGGAGAAGGTGGAGAAGGAATCCGGCGGCCGCATCAAGTTCGAGGCCTACCCGGCCATGCAGCTCGGCGGCACGCCGGTGCAGTTGTACGACCAGGCGCGCGACGGTGTCGTGGACATCGTCTGGACGCTGCCCGGCAATACCGCCGGCCGCTTCCCGCGCATCGAGGTCTTCGAGCTGCCGTTCACGATGAACAACGCCGAGGCCACGTCCAAGGCCTACTGGGAGTATTTCCAGACCCAGTGTCCCGACGAATTCAAGGAAACGCAGGTGCTGGCGCTGCACGTTCACGGGCCGGGCCTGTTCCACACCGCGGCCAGGCAGATCAAGTCGGTGGCCGACCTGCGCGGCATGAAGGTGCGTGGCCCGACGCGCCAGGTGACCAAGCTGCTGGGCGCGCTGGGCGCCATTCCCGTGGGCATGCCGCTGCCGCAGATCCCCGACGCGCTGAGCAAGGGCACCATCGAAGGCTGCGTCATCCCCTGGGAGGTGGTGCCCTCGGTCAAGGTGCACGAGCTGACCAAGTTTCACAGCGAATTCCCGGCCGGCCGGCCGGCGCTCTACACCACCACCTTCGTGATGGCGATGAACAAGGCGAAGTACGAGGGTCTGGCGCCCGACCTGAAGAAGGTCATCGACGCCAATTCGGGACTGGCCACCAGCGGCTGGCTGGGCAAGACGCAGCAGGCCAACGACGTGCCCGGCCGCAAGCCGGCGGTCGACCGCGGCAATACGCTCTACACCTTCACCGCCGAGCAGACGCAGGAATTCGTGCGCAGCTCGCGACTGCTGGAAGCCGAGTGGACGGCCGACATGGACAAGCGCGGCTTCAAGGGCCGCGAACTGCTGGCGACCGCGCAGTCGCTGATCGCGAAGCACGGCAAGGCCTGATCGGCGGGCCGGCCCTGCGGCGGGTCAGCGCAACGGGGCCGTCGCCTCGACCCCGGCCGCGCGGCCCAGCCACGCCGCGCCGCGCACACCCGAGGCGTCGCCGTGCCGGGGCGGCAGCAGCCGCGTGCGCACCGCGTCGCTGCCGGCGCCGAAGATCCATGGGCTCCACAGCGCGGGCACCTGCTCGTACAGGTGGCGCAGGCGCGACAGGCCGCCGCCGAGCACGATCACGTCCGGGTCCAGTAGGTTGATCACCGCGGCCAGCGCCTGCGCCAGCCGCCGGGCGTGGCGGTCCAGCGTGGCGCGGCAGGCGGGGTCGCCTTGCGTGGCACGTTGCGCGATCTCCTCGCCGGGCAGCGCTTGGCCGGTCACGTGCTCGTGGTCGCGCGCCAGGCCCGAGCCGCTGACCAGCGTCTCGATGCAGCCGCGCTGGCCGCAGTAGCAGTCGAAGACCGGGTCGCACCCGGCCTCGGCCCAGGGCAGCGGGTTGTGCCCCCATTCGCCCGCCAGCCGGTGCGGCCCTTGCAGGACGCGACCGTGCACGGCAATGCCGGCCCCGGCGCCGGTGCCCAGGATGGCGGCGAAGACGACTGCTGCACCCGCGCCGGCACCGTCGGTGGCTTCGGAAAGTGCCAGGCAATTGGCGTCGTTGGCCAGCACCACCGGTTGCCCGCAGGCGATCTCCAGGTCGGCCTGCAGCGGCATGCCGTTGAGGCAGGTGGAATTGCAGTTCTTCATCAGCCCCGAGGCGGCCACCGCGCCGGGCGTGCCGACGCCGATGCTGAACGGCACCGCGGCCGCCGTTCGCGCCCGCGCCACCAGCGCCGCCAGCACGGCCACCGTGGCGCCGTAGTCGCCGGCGGGCGTGGCCACGCGCTGGTGCCAGGTCTGGCTGCCGTCGCTCGCCAGCAGCGCGGCCTCGATCTTGGTGCCGCCGAGGTCGATGCCCAGGGCCGGACGGGCGGGGCGCATGGTTCGCGACCAGCTCTCAGAGCGGCTCGGTGCGTTCCCGCAGCCAGGCCAGCGCAGCGCCCGCCACGCGCGGTGCCAGGCGCTCGCGCACGGTGGCGTGGTAGCGGTCGAGCCAGTCCGCCTCGTCGGCGCGCAGCAGGCTGCGGTCGATGCAGCGTGTATCGATGGGGCACAGCGTCAGCGTCTCGAATTCGAGGAATTCACCGAAGCGGCCGCCCTCGGGCGTGGACGCGGGCACGTTGAGGACCAGGTTCTCGATGCGCACGCCCCACGAGCCCGTGCGGTAGACGCCGGGCTCGATGCTGGTGATCATGCCCGGCTCCATGGCCATGTTGGCGTCGGGAACGGTCTTGCTGATGCTCTGCGGCCCTTCGTGCACGTTCAGGAAATAGCCCACGCCGTGCCCGGTGCCGTGGCCGAAGTCGATGCCTTCGGCCCACAGCGGCACACGCGCCAGCGCGTCGAGCATGGGGCCGAGCGTGCCGCGCGGGAAGCGCGCGCGCGACAGATTCATCGTGCTCTTGAGCACCAGCGTGTAGTCGCGCTTCATCGCGGCGCTGACGTTGCCGATCGGCCACACGCGCGTGATGTCGGTGGTGCCGCCCAAGTACTGGCCGCCGCTGTCGATGAGCAGCAGGCCGTCGCCTTCGATGAAGGAATGCGACTCTGCCGTGGCGCGGTAATGCGGCATCGCGCCGTTGGCGTTGAAGCCGGCGATGGTGTTGAAGCTCAGGCCCACGAAGCCGCTGCGCCGTGCGCGAGCAGCGCTCATGCGCTCGTCCACGGTGAGTTCGGTGATGGGCTCGCCGCGTGCCAGCGCGGCCTCGAACCAGGCGTAGAACTCGCACAAGGCGGCGCCGTCCTCGGCCATGGCCTCGCGCACGAAAGCGGCTTCGGCCGCGCTCTTGCGGCTCTTCAGCAAGGTGCTCGGGTTGATGGCCTCGATGACAGGCGTGCCCAGGCCGACCTGCGCGCGCAGGCCCTGAGTCACGCGCTTGGGGTCGACCAGCAGCCGGGCCTGCGGCCCCAGTGCGGCCAGCGCCGCGCCGGCCTGTTCGTAGGGTGCCAGCTGCAGCCCGTCGGCGGCCAGCCGCGTGGCCAGCGTCGCGTCGACCTTGCCCTGGCCGACGAACAGCTTGCCGCCGGTCATGTCCAGCAGCAGGTGGGCCAGGAAGACCGGGTTGTAGCTGACGTCGCTGCCGCGCAGGTTGGTCATCCAGGCCAGGTCGTCGACGGTGGAGACGAAGTGGTGCGTGGCGCCGTGGCGGGCCATCGCCTCGCGCACCGCAGCCAGCCGCTCGGCGCGCGGCTGCGTGGCCTGCGGCGGCGCATGTTCGTAGACGGGCTCGGCCGGCAGGGCGGGGCGGTCGGGCCAGATGGCGTCGAGCAGGTCGACGTCGGTGCGCAGCTGCACGCCGGCGGCCTCGAGCGCGGCTTGCAGTGCGCTGGCCGACGCCAGGCCGAGCACCTGGCCATCGACCGCGACCACGGCGCCGCGCGGCACCTGCTGCGCCAGCCAGTCGATGTGGGCGGCGGAATGACCGGTCGGGATCTTCACCAGTTCGATGCCGGTGCCGGCGAGTTCGGCCTCGGCCTGCACCCAGTAGCGGCTGTCGGCGAACAGCGCCGCGCGGTCGGCCGCCACCACCAGCGTGCCCATCGAGCCGGTGAAGCCCGACAGCCATTCCCGCCCCTGCCAGCGGCCGGGCAGGTATTCGCTCAAGTGCGGGTCGGCCGAAGGCACGAGCAGCGCGTGCACGCCGGCGCGGGCCAGCACCTCGCGCAGTTGCGCGATGCGCAGACGGATCGGGGAGGTGCGGGTGTCCATGTCGGCTTTCGGCGGCGCGGGAGAGGCAACGATTCTAGGAGTCTGGCCGCAGCCTTGCAGCGGTGAAAACCGGGCTGTTCAAGGCGCCGGCACCGTGGAACAACCGGAGCTCCTCGTCCTGCATGGAGCCCGCCATGGCCGATCCGCAAGCCGCCACGCTGACCCAGTTGCGCAATATCCAGGCCCGCACCGGCAAGACGGTCGCCGAGCTGCTGGCGGCGCTGGCCGCCAGCGGCCAGGTCAAGCATGGCCAGAGGCGGGCCTGGCTGATGGAGCAGTTCGGGCTGGGCTACGGCGACGCCAATACCCTGGCCTTCTTCGTCGACAAGCCTGTGCCCGACCTGTCCGGCGCAGCAGCCGCCACGCTGCCGGCGGTGCAGGCCGGCGACCCGCTCGACGCCCTGTACACCGGCGCCAAGGCGCACCTGCGGCCACTGCACGAAAAGGTGATGCAGGCCGTGGCGGCGCTCGGGCCTTGCGAGCAGGCGCCCAAGAAGACCTATATCAGCCTGCGCCGCAAGAAGCAGTTCGCGATGCTGGGGCCGGCCACGAAGGACCAGGTCGAGATCGGCCTCAATGCCAAGAGCCTGCCGCCGCATCCGCGCCTGAAGGCCCTGCCGCCGGGCGGCATGTGCCAGTACACCGTGCGCCTGGGGCAGACCCAGGAGGTGGACGAAACCCTGACGGGCTGGCTGCGCGCCGCATACGACGCTGCGGGTTGATGTCGAGCAATTTGCCGCGCGCTCCTGCCGCGCGGCAACGTCACCCGTCGATGATGCCATGCGGGTACACCGGCCGGCTGATAAGCTCGCCCGGCTGGAAACCACTGTCACAGAGAACCGCATGCCCGCACTGCTGCCCGACGTCGACCCCGACGGCCTGCTCGAATATTCGGTCGTCTATACCGATCGCGCGCTCAACCACATGTCCAGGCGCTTCCAGGGCGTGATGCGCGACGTGTCCGCCACGCTCAAGCAGGTCTATGCCGCTCAGGCGGCGGTGGTCGTGCCGGGCAGCGGCTCCACCGGCATGGAAGCGGTGGCGCGCCAGTTCGCCACGGGCAGGAAGGTGCTGATCATCCGCAACGGCTGGTTCAGCTATCGCTGGAGCCAGATCTTCGAGATGGGCGGCATCCCGGCCGCGACCACGGTGCTCAAGGCCAGGATGGTTTCGCCCGCGCACCAGGCGCCGTTCGCGCCACCGCCGCTGGACGAGGTGGTGGCCACCATCCGCAGCGCGAAGCCCGACCTGGTGTTCGCGCCGCACGTGGAAACCTCGGCCGGCATGCTGCTGCCCGACGACTACCTCACCGCCGTGGCCGCGGCCGTGCACGAACACGGTGGCCTGTTCGTGCTGGACTGCATCGCCAGCGGCGCCATCTGGGTCGACATGGCGGCCACCGGCGTCGACGTGCTGGTGAGCGCGCCGCAAAAGGGCTGGAGCGGCCCGCCCTGCTGCGGCCTGGTGATGCTGGGCGCGCGGGCGCTGGCGCGCATCGAAGCCACCACCAGCACCAGCTTTTCGCTCGACCTGAAGAAGTGGCTGCAGATCATGCAGACCTACGAAAGCGGCGGCCATGCCTACCACGCCACCTTGCCCACCGACGGCCTGGCCAGGCTGCGCGACGTGATGCAGGAACTGGCGGCTTTCGGCTTCGACCGGGCCAAGGTGGCGCAGCAGCAGCTCGGCGACCGCGTGCGCGCGCTGCTGGCGCACGAAGGCATCGCCAGCGTGGCCGCGTCGGGTTTCCAGTCGCCGGGGGTGGTGGTCAGCTATACCGACGACGTGGAATGGCACAGCGGTCGCGCGTTCGCCGCGCTGGGCCTGCAGATTGCCGCCGGCGTGCCGCTGGCGGTGGACGAGCCGGCGGACTTCCGGACTTTCCGCATCGGCCTGTTCGGGCTGGACAAGCTGATGCACGTGGACCGCACGGTGGAGAACCTGGACCGCGCGCTGAGCGCGCTGCTGTAGCGGCAACGCCGCGGCAGCCGTCTACAGGTCGGTGCGCAGCTTCCAGATCTCGGGGAACAGCACCACGTCGAGCATCTGGCGCAGGTAGCCCACGCCGCTGGTGCCGCCGGTGCCGCGCTTGTAGCCGATGATGCGTTCCACCGTGGTCACGTGGCGGAAGCGCCAGAGGCGGAAGGCATCTTCCAGGTCGGTGAGCTCCTCGCCCAGCTGGTACAGGTCCCAATGCGTCTCGGGCGCGCGGTAGACGGTGAGCCAGGCGGCCTCGACTTCGTCGCTGGCCACGTAGGGCCGGGTCCAGTCGCGGTCGGTATGGCTGGCCGGCACGGCCAGGCCGCGGCGCGCCAGCAGGCGCAGCGCTTCGTCGTAGAGGGAAGGCGCGCGGTACGCCGCCTCCACGTGTGCCAGCAGGTCGGGCCGGTGCGCGTGGGGTTTGAGCATCGCGGCATTCTTGTTGCCCAGGCTGAATTCGATGCAGCGGTACTGCCAGCTCTGGAAGCCGCTGCTGTGCGCCAGATAGGGCCGGATGGCGCTGTATTCGGGCGGCGTCATGGTGGCCAGCACGTCCCAGGCGTGCACCAGTTGCTCCATGATCTTCGATACCCGCGCCAGCATCTTGAATCCCGGCGCCATGCGGTCGGTGGCGATGGCCGCCACGGCCGCATGCAACTCGTGCAGCATCAGCTTCATCCACAGTTCGCTGGTCTGGTGCTGCACGATGAACAGCATCTCGTTGTGGTCGGGGCTGAGCGGATGCTGGGCGCTGAGCACGGCGTCCAGGTGCAGGTAGTCGCCGTAGCTCATGTCGGCGCTGAAATCCAGCTGGGCGCCGTGGTGGCCGGCGCCAGTGCCGCTGTCGGGGTGGATCGGGCAGCCGCTCATGTCACGAGTCCTTCAGGTCACCGCTTGGCGCTGGTTGAATTCGGGGCGCTGCCATTCGCCGCTTTCGAGCACCTGGCGCAGCTGTTCGGCCGCGTCCCAGGCGTCGACGAAGCGCAGATACAGCGGCGTGAAGCCGAAACGCAGGATGTCGACCGCGCCCGCAGGGTGCGAAGTGTCGCCGGCGCGGAAGTCACCGATGACGCTGCGCCCGATCAGCGCCTGCACCACCGGGTAGGCGATCTCCGGATGCGACAGGCAGACCTGGCTGCCGCGCTGCGTATCGTCGCGCGGCGATACCAGCTTCAGGCTCGGGCAACTGGCCTGCACCTGTTCGGCAAAGAGCCGGGTCAGCGCCAGCGACTTGCGGCGCAGCGCGGCCATGCCGCCCAGGGGTTCCGCCGCCAGCACGGTGTCGACGCCGCATTCCAGCGCCGCCAGCGACAGCACCGCCGGCGTGCCGCACAGGTAGCGCGAGATGCCGGCCGCCGGCCGGTAGCCGGGCGTGAACTCGAACGGCGCCGCGTGCCCCATCCAGCCGGCCAGCGGCTGCCAGAAGCGCTCGGCATGCCGCGGGTGCGCCCACACGAAGGCCGGCGCGCCGGGACCGCCGTTCAGATATTTGTAGCCGCAGCCGATGGCGAAATCGGCGCCGTCGGTGTGCAGGTCCACCGGCACCGCGCCGGCGCTGTGCGCCAGGTCCCACACCGTCAGTGCGCCGGCGTCGGCGGCCGCGCGCGAGAGCGCCGCCATGTCGTGCATGCGACCGCTGCGGTAGTTCACGTGCGTGAGCATCAGCACGGCGCAGTGCTCGTCCAGCGCCGCGGGCAGTTCGTCGGCCTCGACGAGCAGGAGTTCGTACCCGCGCTCGCGCGCCAGCGACTCGGCGATATACAGGTCGGTGGGGAAATTGCTGCGCTCGGAGACGATGCGCTTGCGTTTCGGCGTGTCGGCCTGCGCCATCGACAGTGCCGCGCTCAGCACCTTGAACAGATTGACACTGGTCGAGTCGGCCACCACCAGTTCGCCCGCACCGGCGCCCACCAGCCGCGCGATCTTGTCGCCCACGCGCTGCGGCAGCTCCATCCAGCCGGCCGTGTTCCAGCTGCGGATGAGGTCCACGCCCCATTCCTGCTGCACCACCTGCTGCACGCGCGCGGCGGTGGCCTTCGGCAGCACGCCGAGCGAATTGCCGTCGAGGTAGATCAGGCCCGGCGGCAGGCTGAACTGTTCGCGCAGCGGCGCCAGCGCATCGGCGGCGTCCAGCGCCAGGGCTTCGTCTCGGGTCATGGCAGTTCCCTCAGCACCGCGCGCACGGGCGAGGCGTCGGCGGTGGTCAGTTTCAGGGGCAGGGCGATCAGCTCGTAGTCGCCCTCGGGCACGTCGTCGAGGACCAGGTTTTCCAGCACGCGCAGGCCGCGGCGGCGGATCACCTGGTGGCTGTCGAGGGTCTTGCTCTCGGCGGGGTCGATGCTGGCGGTGTCGATGCCGATCAGCACCACGCCCAGGTCGGCGAGGCGTTCCACCGTCTCGGGCGCGAAGGCCGCCAGGTCCGGGTCCCAGCGGTCCACCGGTGCGCGGGCATAGGTGCGCACCAGCACGCGTTCGGGCAGCGCGGCCGCGGCATGCGCGAAGTGCTCCCAGCGCAGCAGCGGCCCGCAGCCGATGGCATGCACCACGCGGCAGCGGCCGAGAAACGGCTCCAGCGCCACGGCGCCGATGGCGGCGCCGGCATCGTCGTAGTGCAGCGGCGCGTCGGCATGGGCGCCGGTGTGCGGACTGAGCGTGATCGTACTCACGTTGACCGGGCAGCCGGGGCCGATGCGCGCCGCCCACACGCTGCGGTAAGGCGCATCGCCCGGGAACACCGGGGCGCCGGCCCACACGGGTGGCGAGATGTCCCACAGCCGGGGTCGGGGCCTGTCCATGGCGGCCATCATAGCCGGCGCCCGCATTTGGTTGACAACTAAACTATCTCGCCGAAGAATGCCGCTCCATGCCGCCGGCCACCCCGCACAGCGCCCACGTCGACGGCTTCGCGCGCGACCGCCTGCCGCCGCCGCACGAACTGCCCGAATTCCTGTTCGACCGGCCGGAGCTGCAGTTCCCCGACCACCTGAACTGCGCTACCGAGTTGCTCGACCGCTGGGTGGACAGCGGGCAGGGCGGCCGCCTGTGCGTACAAGGCCACGGCCTGCGCTGGACCTACGCCGACCTGCGCGCCCAGGCCAACCGCATCGCCCGCGTGCTGGTCGAAGACCTGGGCCTGGTTCCAGGCAACCGCGTGCTGCTGCGTGGCGCCAATTCGCCGATGCTGGCGGCCTGCTGGTTTGCGGTGGTCAAGGCCGGTGGCATCGCGGTGGGCAGCATGCCGCTGCTGCGTGCGCGCGAACTGGTGGCCATCGTCGACAAGGCGCAGGTCAGCCATGCCTTGTGCGACGCGCGGCTGGCCGACGAACTGGCCCTGGCGCTGCCGGCGTGTCCGAGCCTGAAGCAGGTGCTGCATTTCGCGGATGGCCGCGGTGGCGGTGAACTGGAAGCCCGCGCTGCGGCCAAGCCCGCCGATTTCGCCAACGTCGACACCGGCGCGCAGGACACCTGCCTCATCGCCTTCACCTCGGGCACCACTGGCGTGCCCAAGGGCACGATGCATTTCCACCGCGACCTGATGGCGTCCTGCGCCTGCTGGCCGCCGCACGTGCTGCGCGCGAATGGCGACGACATCTTCATCGGCAGCCCGCCACTGGCCTTCACCTTCGGCCTGGGCGGGCTGCTGCTGTTTCCGCTTTCGATCGGCGCTTCCACGGTGCTGGTGGAGAAGACCGCGCCCGACGCGCTGCTGCCGGCGATGGCGCAGTTCCGCGCCACGGTGTGCTTCACCGCACCCACCTCGTACCGCGCCATGGCCGCGCACATCGGCCAGAACAAGGCGCAGCACGACATCGCCTCGCTGCGCAAGTGCGTCTCGGCCGGCGAGGCGCTGCCCGCGGCCACGCGGGCGCTGTGGAAGCAGGCCACCGGCATCGAGATCATCGACGGCATCGGTTCCACCGAACTGCTGCACATCTTCATCTCGGCCGACGAGGCCCATGCCCGACCCGGCGCCACCGGCGTGCCGGTGCCCGGCTATCGCGCCGTGGTGCTGGGCGACGATGGCCAGGAACTGCCACGCGGCCAGGTCGGCCGCCTGGCGGTGAAGGGCCCGACCGGCTGCAAATACCTGGACGACCCGCGCCAGGCGAACTATGTGCGCAACGGCTGGAATCTCACCGGCGACGCCTACCTGGTGGACGACGACGGCCAGTTCGTCTACCAGGCGCGCACCGACGACATGATCGTGACCGGCGGCTACAACATCGCCGGCCCCGAGGTGGAGAGCGCGCTGCTGCTGCACCCGGCGGTGGCCGAGTGCGGTGTGGTCGGCGTGCCCGACGAGGCGCGCGGCAGCGTCGTGAAGGCCTTCGTCGTGCTGCGACCGGGCTTCGAGGGCGACGCCGCGATGGTGAAGACGCTGCAGGACTTCGCCAAGCAGACCATCGCGCCGTACAAGTACCCGCGTCAGATCGAATTCCGCGCCAGCCTGCCGCGCACCGAGACAGGCAAGCTGCAGCGCTTCCGCCTGCGCGAGCCGGCATGAAATTCCTCGCCACGCGCGTGGTGCGCTTCGCCGACTGCGACCCCGCCGGCATCGTCTTCTACCCGCAATACCTGGTCATGCTCAACACCCTGGTCGAGCAGTGGTTCGACGAGGGTCTGCGCATTCCGTTCGCGCAGTACATCGGCACGCGCCGCACGGGGCTGCCAACAGTGCGGCTGGAGGTGGACTTCACGGCCATCAGCCGCCACGGCGACACGCTGACGCAGGAACTGGGCATCGAAAAGCTCGGTCGCAGTTCGCTCGTCCTGCGCACGCAGTTCAAGGGGGGCGACGAGCTGCGGCTGCGCGTCCGCCAGGTGCTGGTCTGCACCTCGCTGGAGACGCACCTGCCTCAGGGCTTCCCCGACGACGTGCGCCTGGCGATGCAGCCCTTTCTGGACCAGGAGACCCCCGCATGAAGGTTCTGCAACCCAAGGGCTGGGCGCCGCCGCGCGGTTATGCCAACGGCGTGGCCGCGTCCGGCACGATGGTCTTCGTCGCCGGGCAGATCGGCTGGAACGAACAGTCCCACTTCGACAGCGACGACCTCCTGGCCCAGGCGCGCCAGGCGCTGCTCAACGTGCGCGCCGTGCTGGCCGAGGCCGGCGCGCGGCCGGAACATATCGTGCGCATGACCTGGTACGTGATCGACAAGCGTGACTATCTCGCGCGCGGCCGCGAGATCGGCGCCGTCTACCGCGAAGTCATCGGCCACTACGGCGTGGCGATGACGGCGGTGGAGGTGAACGCGCTGATGGAAGACCGCGCGCAGGTGGAGATCGAGGTCACCGCCGTCGTCCCGGGCTGACGCCGAAACGAAACGGGCGCTCAGCGCGCCAGCGGCAACCCGAACAGGTCGGCCAGCGCCTGCCGGTACTGCGGCTGGCCCACTGAATTGGTATTGTGGTGCGAGCCGCCTTCCACCAGCACGAAGCGTTTGGGCGCGCTGGCCCGTTCGTACAGCGCCTGGCCCAGTTCGGGCTGGATCAGCCGGTCTTCGCTGCCGTGCACCACCAGCACCGGCGCGCCGACGCGGCCGATGCGCTCGGCGGCGTCGAAGCGCTGCGTGATCAGCGGCGACACCGGCAGCCAGCCCCACTTGAAAGTGGTCACCACTTCGGGGATCGAAGGAAAGCTGCCTTCGACGATGAGCCCGGCCTCGTCGGCCACCTCGTGCGCCAGGTTCACGGCAATCGCCCCACCCAGCGAGTGGCCGAAGACGTAACGCGCGGCCTGCGGCTGCTGCGCGGCCAGCCAGTCCCAGGCGGCCCGTGCATCCTCGTAGGCCAGCGTCTCCGACGGCAAGGTGTTGGTGCTGCGGCCGAAGCCGCGGTAGTCGATGCCCAGCACCGCGAAACCCAGCTCGTGCATGCGGCGCATGCGGTGCGCGCTGCCGCGCACGTCGTAGCGCGCGCCGTGCAGGTACAGCAGCACCGGCGCGTCGGCCCGCGCCTGAGCCAGCCACAGGCCGTGCAGGCGGACCTTTTCGCCTGTCGCGCGCGAATGGAAGTCGATCCAGGCATCGTCCATGCCCTCGGCGGCGGCCAAGCCGCCCCACCAGGTGCGGTCGCTGGGCTGGAAGATCCACTTGCGCTGTTGCTCGTCGAGCGTGTTGCAGCCGGCCAGCAGGCTCAAGCCCAGGCCCACGGCCACCACGGCCCGCCAGGGGATGCGGCGATGTCTGACGGGGCGCGGCGCTGCAGAGAACATCCTGCGGATATTCGCACGCCGGCGAAGAGCCGTGTCGGTGCATGGCCATCCGGCGGGAGTGGCGGTCGTGAAACGGTGGTGCTTTGCGGCGGTTGCCGCTGCTCGCCGCCCCTATTGAACCATCGCGCCGTTTGTGTAGGCTCGCCGTTGTTGCCGGAAATCGACCCCCGGCCGAGCCCGTGCCGTGGCGCGCGCCACGTCACCGGGCGCCGGATGACCCTTCAACTGACCCGCGAGGAGGTGCGATGAAACCCGTTTCCGAACTGCTCAAGAAGCGCGAAGGCACGCTGTGGCACGTGCGCCCCGACGATTCGGTCTACTCCGCACTGCAGTTGCTGGCGCAGCACGAGGTGGGCGCGCTGGTGGTGATGGACGGCGGCCGTCTGGTCGGGATCGTTTCCGAGCGCGACTACACGCGCAAGATCGCCCTGCAGGGCCGCAGTTCGAAGGACACCACGGTGGCCGAGATCATGACTGCCCAGGTGCTGACGGTGGCGCCCGGGACCGGTACGCGCGCCTGCATGGCGCTGATGAGCGAGAAGAAGGTCCGTCACCTGCCGGTGGTCGACAAGGGCACGGTGCTCGGCATGATCTCCATCCGCGACATCATGGACGACATCATTGCCGACCACGAACGGACCATCGCGCAGCTGGAGAGCTATATCTCCACCTGAAGCGGCCACGCCGGCGGGGCCGGATCCCGACGATGGGCCACGATATGCTCACGGGCCCATGAGCCTGCCTGAAGCCATCGAGACCGCCGTCCAGCGCGAGATGCTGCAGGTGGCGCTGCACAACTCGGCGCGCAGTGTCATCCTGCTGACGGTGGCGGTGGCCTTCGTGGCCTGGCTGGGGTGGCAGGGAGGGCACGGGTGGTCGGCCGGCATGATGGTCGTCATGGGTCTGGGCGTGGCCGGCTGGCGCTGGGCGCTGAACCGCCGCCATGGCAGCCAGACCGCGCTGGCGCCGGAACAGATCGCATCGGTGGTGCGCCAGCTCGAAGGCAATGCGCTGCTGGTGGGCCTGATGTGGTGCTTGGCCACCGTCGTTATCTATCCCACGCTGCGCGGCACCACCGCCACCGTCTACGTCGTCATCGTCGCCGGTTCGGTGGCCACGGCGGCCTTCTTCATGTCGATGGCCGGACGCAGCTTCCTGCTGTTTAGCGTGCTGCAACTGGGTTCGCTGATGGTGGTTTCGCTGATGCCGGGGCCGGCCAGGTCGGTGCCGCTGGCCGTGCTGGCGGTGCTGTTCGGCATCACCATGCTCCGGGCGACGCAGGAATTCCGCAGCACCACGCTTCGTTCCATGCGCCACAGCCTGGAGGCCGACGAGGCGAATGCCTCGCTGGTGCGCGCCAAGGAGGCGGCGGAAGCCGCCAACCTGGCCAAGTCGCAATTCCTGGCCACCATGAGCCACGAGATCCGCACCCCGATGAACGGCGTGCTGGGCGCGCTGGACCTGCTGCGCCAGACGCCGCTGGACCTGCGCCAGCGCCGCCTGGTGAAGACCGCGGCGGCCTCGGGCGAGTCGCTGATGGACATCCTGAACGACGTGCTCGACCACTCCAAGATCGAGGCCGGCAAGCTGGTGCTGGCCGAGACGCCGATGTCCCTGCATGCACTGGTGGCCTCGGCCACGGCGCTGTTCCGCGGTCATGCCGAAAGCCGCGGCCTGACGATCACGCTGCAGATGGGCGAAGGCGTGCCCGACGGCGTGGTGGGCGACGCGCCGCGGCTCAAGCAGGTGCTGCTCAACCTCATCGGCAACGGCGTCAAGTTCACCGAGAAGGGCGGCGTGACGCTGCGCCTGAGCAGCCAGCCCGCGGGCGAGAAGGCGGCGCGCGTGCGCTTCGAGGTGCAGGACACCGGCATCGGCATTCCGGCGCAGGCGCAACAGCAGGTGTTCCAGCCCTTCCACCAGGTCGACAGCACACGTTCGCGGCTGCGCGGCGGCACCGGGCTGGGGCTGGCCATCAGCCAGCGCATCGTCGAAACCATGGGCGGGCGCATCGAGGTGTCCAGCCGGCCCGGTGCCGGGTCGGTGTTCGGCTTCACACTCAGCTTCCCGCTGGCGCCGAACATGCCGTTGCCGGTGCACGATTCCGACTTCGGCAGCCTGGATGCCGGCGCCACCTTCACCGGCGTGGTGCTGCTGGTGGAAGACAACATCGTCAATCGCATGATCGGCGCCGAGATGCTGAAGTCCTTCGGCATCGACGTGCTCGAAGCCGAGGACGGCGCGCAGGCGCTGACCGTGCTTTCGCAGCAGCACGTGGACCTGGTGCTGATGGACATCCAGATGCCGGTGCTCGACGGCTATGCGGCCACGCGCCAGGTGCGCGAGCGCGAAACCCGGCTGCGCCTGCCGCGGGTGCCGATCGTGGCACTCACCGCCAACGCCTTCGACGAGGACGCCGCACAGTCGCTGGCCGCCGGCATGGACGCGCACCTGGCCAAGCCCTATTCGCGCCTGCAACTGCGCGACCTGTTGCAGCGCTGGTTGTAGGCTCCAACCAGCTACAGGCAGCCAAGCCCTTGCGCGGATCCGGCTCCGCCGGTCCGCTGCAAGAGCCCCCTCGGGGGGTGGCGAACGCAGTGAGCCTGGGGGCCTTATAACGCCAGACGGCGCGACTGCATCAGCAGCAGACCCTCGAAGATGAGCGTGTCCACGGTCTCGAACGGCAGGCCGGTGATGGGCGTGAGCTTGACCGCGGCGCCGCCGGTGATGAAGAGCATGGGCTCCTGGCCGCAACGCGCCAGCAGCCGCCGGTACTGGCGTTCGATGGCGCCGGCAATCGCATTCGCGCCGCCGCTCATCAGGGCATCGCTGGTGTTGGTGGGAAAGTCGACCACCTCGCCGGTGGGCACTTTGAGCCCGGCGGTGCCCATCTCCAGCGCGCGCAGCATGGCGCCGAAGCCGGGCAGGATGAGGCCGCCGAGGAAGCGGCCGTCGCCGTCGAGCGCGTCCACCGTGACCGCCGTGCCGACCATCACCACCAGCGCCGGCCGCGCCTGGTGCGTGGCCAGCACGCGCGAGTGGGCCCCGGCCAGCGCCACCCAGCGGTCGGCGCCCAGGCGGTTGGGGTGGTCGTAGCCGTTCACCAGCCCAGCCTCGTGGGCTGAGGGCACGACCCAGTGCGGGTCGATGTCCCACAGTTCCATCTGCTGCTCGACGCGGCGGCGCACCGCGTCGCCGGCGACGATGCAGCCCAGCATGCTGGCCGGTTCGGGCAGGTCGTGCCAGTGGCGCTCGGCGAGCTCGTCGATGGTCTCCAGGAAGACCGCGCCATGGCGCAGCAGCGTGGCGCCGGGGTGCGGCGCGGCATACAGCGCCCATTTCAGACGGGTGTTGCCGACGTCGATGGCCAGGAAGGTCATGGCATGGATGATGGAGTGGTAGAGGTCCCGGGCGGGATGCGGCGCGAGCGTAGCAGCGCGACGCCGCCCGGGCGCGACTGATGCGTGGGGGAAAACCACGACGGCGCAGGCAGCGGCGGCGGCCGAGGCGGCCATGGCATGATCAAAAACCCACACCGGCGGCAACGCCCCTCCCGGTCCGCTTCGGCCCGGGGGCGTTGCGCCGCAAGGAGCGCAGCACCATGACCGACCTCTCCGCGGAATTCAAGGCCCTGGCCGCCTACCGGCCGACGCACAAGGTGCGCTTCGTCACGGCCGCCAGCCTGTTCGACGGCCACGACGCGGCCATCAACATCATGCGACGCATCCTGCAGGGCATGGGCGCCGAGGTCATCCACCTGGGGCACAACCGTTCGGTGGACGAGATCGTGACCGCGGCACTGCAGGAAGACGTGCAAGGCATCGCCGTCAGTTCCTACCAGGGTGGCCACGTCGAATATTTCAAATACATGGTGGACCTGCTGCGCGAGCGTGGCGGCGCGCACATCCAGGTCTTCGGCGGCGGCGGCGGCGTCATCGTGCCGGCCGAGATCCGCGAGCTGCAGGACTACGGCGTGACGCGCATCTACAGCCCCGAGGACGGCCAGCGCATGGGGCTGGCCGGAATGATCGGCGAGATGGTGATGCGCTGCGACGTCGACCTGTCGGGTTATGCGCCGGGCGAGGTGAGCGCGCTGCAGGGTCACGGCGAAACGGCCTGGCGTGCGCTGGCGCAGGCCATCACGGCGCTGGAAGGCGGCGGCGCCGGCGGCGATTTCAAGGCCGCGCTGGCCGAAGCGGCCGGGGCGAAGCGCATCCCCGTGCTCGGCATCACCGGCACCGGCGGCGCCGGCAAGAGCAGCCTCACCGACGAACTCATCCGCCGCCTGCGGCTGGACCAGGGCGATCAGCTGCGCATCGCCGTCGTCAGCATCGACCCCAGCCGGCGCAAGAGCGGCGGCGCGCTGCTCGGCGACCGCATCCGCATGAATGCTGTTCAGCCCTGGGGCGCCGGTCCGCGGGTCTTCATGCGCAGCCTGGCCACGCGCGACTTCGGCAGCGAAATCAGCCGGGCCCTGCCCGACGTGGTGGCCGCGTGCAAGGCGGCCGGCTTCGACCTCGTGGTGGTGGAAACTTCGGGCATCGGCCAGGGCGACGCCGCCATCGTGCCGCTGGTCGACGTGCCGATGTACGTGATGACGCCCGAATTCGGCGCTGCCAGCCAGCTGGAGAAGATCGACATGCTCGACTTCGCCGAGTTCGTGGCCATCAACAAGTTCGACCGCAAGGGTGCGCTCGATGCGCTG
>Ga0138256_10000809_pt1 | contig 33763 bp, 38 predicted proteins | sample KNB2016incub_MG_FD_105486 | JGI IMG/M metagenome (GOLD analysis project Ga0138256, IMG submission 105486) | Active sludge microbial communities from wastewater in Klosterneuburg, Austria - KNB2014incub_MG | ecosystem: Engineered > WWTP > Activated sludge > Unclassified | place: Austria... | reverse complement strand
TTTATCACGATGGCGATACGGACACGCTCGTGTGGGCGACGCGGGAGGACAAGATTGTGAGCGCGTCGCCACGATATGCGAGGGAGGAGCTGCTTGGCTCTGATCCTGGCGACGTTGCGCGGCAGGGGTTTGGGCGGGGGCTTTGCGTTCTGTCAGAGACGCTGGTTGCGGCGGGGGCCTCGCCGGCGACGGTTGCGATCCACGATCTTGAGGCTGGGCGTGTGGTGGAGACTTTGAATCTCTCGATGGATGTCCGGCATGCCGTGCACGGGCTGGCGGTTTGGCCGTTCTGATGAGAGTGCGACCCCGCAGGTGGCTGCGAGGCGTCGATTGGTTGGATTTCCGGAAATGTGGTGCGAAGGCGGGCCACGTGCGAACGCGCAGCCGCTCCGTCTTGCGCGCAAGAGCGCGCAATCCACCTGCCCTGGTCCTTCGGACGGAGGGGCATTCCCAGTTGTGACTAAGCAGCTGCGTTTACTTCCCGGTTACAATAACGAACAAAGTAAACTCGAACAAAGTCCAATAGAAAATTGCACAAAAGTGGATCGACTTAGCGATTGCTTAGCTTTGCTCATGTAGCTTCACCAATAAGCCGACAAGAGCGGCAAACAAAAACGATGGTGGTGGTGATGTTGAACGCTAAGGTCCGCGAAAGCGGCGTTGAAGAGAACGTTGAGCAGTCTTTCCTGAAGGCCCTGTCGCTGCTGGAGCAGGCTCATCGCCGTCTCCACGACGTGGTGAAAGACAATCTGGAACGTAACGGCGAGCGTTCGCTGACGGGTGTCCAGGCGCTGCTGCTTTATGAAATCGGCGAAAGCGAAACCCCGGCCTCGGCGCTGCGCGCTCGCGGTTCGTTCGCCGGCACGTCGATGTCCTACAACGTGAAGAAGCTGCAAGAAGGCGGCTATCTGATCCAGTCACGTTCCAACGATGACCGCCGCACGGTGCGTCTCAAGCTGACGCCGTCGGGCAAAGCCGTTCGCAACCACGTGGCTGTCCTGTTCGAGAAGCAGGCCGGCGCCCTGGAGCCCACGGCTTCGGTTCGCTCGGACGATCTTGACCAGCTCAACAAGGCGCTGGCTCGCCTTGAGCGCTTCTGGTCAGACCAGATCCGCTACCAGCTCTAAGCATAGACACAGACCCCGGCCTGATAGTCTGGGGCTGACAACCTTGGGGAGGAAACGGCGGACTCGGCTCGTGAAGTCGACCCTACCGTAAATGCCCAACGACCGCCGGTCTCGCGAGAGGCCGGCGGATTTGTTTGGGGCCCAGGCTCAGGAACCCTTGCGCTTTTCCGTGACGCGGCCGGCCTGCAGCATGAACCATCCTGCGAGGCTGCCATGCGCCAGCAGGGGGCCTTGGTCCAGGCGCCGCCGTCTGCGCGTTCGATGATGTAGCCGTCAGCGTTCGCGCAACTGATTTCGTAGGCGTCCGGGTTGAGGAGTGTTCCAGCGTCGACCGTGCAGGGCACGCCGGCGGCCCGAGCGTGGCCGGCAAAGATGGCGACGGTGTTTTTGTCGCCCTTGAGCGCGCAAGTGGCGTTGGGCTAAACCTGCTGTCCGGCGGCTTTCGCGCGCTCGGCCTCATCGGCGAGCAGCAGGCAGTCGACGGGATCGGACTTTCCGGGGCTGATCACGAGATAGCGCGGCCCGCTTTGGCCGGCGATTTCAAAAAGATCATTCCTTTCGGTGGTGACGCCGAGCAGGGCGGCTTCGGTGACCTGGCAGGGCAGGCTTGAAGCTGCCGCTGCGGTCTTGGCGGCTGACAGGACCTGCCCTGACGACAGCTTGCAGCCGCGGCGATCCAAGACTTGCGAATTTGCGCCGGTGAGATCGTTGGCGACGCGGTCGCGGTCCATCGTCGCCATCCGGTCGCGCTGCTGTTGCATGGCCCTGGGCGTCTGAGCATGGGCGACTGAAATGGATGTGATGAGCGTGGCCGCTGCGACGGCGAGACGTCTGAGGCATATCATGTGAACACTGCCCCCTGGGAGAACAGGGAAATTGATCCTTGCCGCTCGCAGGAAGACGCAAGAGACACGCAATCCTCCATGGCAGCCGCGGTTGGCGACTGGCTTGTTTTCGATCTCCGGCGCCTCACGCAAGCCTGTCGACCAGTTGCGAGCCATTCGCAAAATCCCTGCGACTTGAAGGCGCTATTGGCAGGTTGGATTTGATCTGCGTCTAGAAACATGACGCGCGTGGGCTTAGGTTCCTCGCTGACGCGCCCGTCAGAGGCGTGGAAACGCTGCGCCAAGAGAAACGCCAAATGAAGCACCTGGCTGCCTTTGAGAATGCTCTCGAGGAAATCCGCTCGGAGGGGCGGTATCGTGTATTCATCGACGTGAAGCGATACCGGGGCGAGTTCCCCAAGGCTTCCGTGCGCCACACGGATGGCCGCGAGCAGGACGTGATCGTCTGGTGCTCGAACGACTATCTCGGCATGGGCCAGGACCCTGACGTGATCGAGTCCATGAAGGAAGCGGTCGATACGTTTGGCGCTGGTTCGGGCGGCACCCGCAATATCTCGGGCACGACCCGGTATCACGTTGAACTTGAGAAAGAGCTGGCGAGCTTGCACGGGAAAGAGTCCGCGCTGCTGTTCACCTCCGGCTATGTGTCGAACGAGGCGACATTGTCGACGCTCGCCAAGATCATGCCGAACGTCATCATCTATTCGGACGAGCTGAACCACGCCTCTATGATCGAGGGTATCAAGCGCGCCCATTGCGCCAAGCGCATCTTCCGCCACAACGATCTGGCGCACCTACGCGCGCTGCTTGAAAATGATCCGGCCGACGCGCCGAAAGTCATCGCCTTCGAGTCCGTCTACTCGATGGATGGCGATGTCGCGCCCATGGAAGCAATCTGCGACCTTGCCGAAGAATTCGACGCGATGACTTATCTCGACGAAGTTCACGCGGTCGGCATGTATGGCCATGAGGGCGCGGGCGTCGCCCAGCGCGATGGCGTGATGGACCGCATCACGATCTGCGAAGGCACTCTGGCCAAGGCCTATGGCGTGATGGGCGGGTATATCGCCTCGAAGACGGCGATCGTGGATGCGATCCGTTCGATGGCGCCGGGCTTCATCTTCTCGACGTCGACTTGCCCGGTGCTGGCGGCGGGCGCACTCACCTCCATCCGCAAGCTGCGGAGCGATTATGGCCGCGACTTGCGCAAAATCCACCAGGAGAAGGCCGAGATGCTTCGCCAGAAGCTGATCGCGGCGAAGCTGCCGGTGATGATGGCGGACACGCATATCGTGCCGCTGCTGGTTGGCGATCCGGAGCGCTGCAAGGCGCTGTCCGACACGCTGCTGTTCGATTTCGGCATCTACGTGCAGCCGATCAACTATCCTACCGTGCCGAAGGGCACGGAGCGGCTGCGCTTCACGCCATCGCCGCAGCACACGGAAGCGATGATGGACGAGCTGGTGTCGGCCCTGCTGGCGATCTGGGCGCAGTTGGGTCTGCAACGCGCGGCCTAAGGCTTTAAGACGATTAGAGAAATCGGGGTCGCGGAGTCTTTCTCCGCGGCCCTTCGCGTTTTGCTCGCGCGACCGATTGCGGCTTTGCCGCTAGATCGCGCGCCTCACTCCCAAGTTGGCGGCTGACGCTTCGGTTCAACGAAAACATCGGCGGACAACACGCCTTATCAATAAAGCATGCAGTTCATGCCAGTTATCGCGATGGCGTTCTTTGTATTTGCGGCTCTGTGCGGCGTGACCGGCATGGCTTGGGGCATGGCAATGGGGGTTGCCGAAAACCATTCGACGTTTTCCGCCCATGCCCACCTCAACCTGCTCGGCTGGGTCAGCTGTTCGCTCATGGGCGCCTTTTATGCGCTGGCGCAGGAACGGGCGCCGGCCAAGCTGGTGTGGGTTAATCTCTGGCTCTCGACATTCGGGCCGGTGGTCATGATCCCCTCGCTGGCGGCGAAGCTTAGCGGCTTTGATGCTGTGTGGGTTCAGCCGGGGATCATTGTCGGATCGCTGTCGGCTTTTCTTGGAATGGCTGCCTTCGCGGCGAGCGTGATCGCTGTCGCGCTTCGCGCGATGCGGCTAGCGGTTCGGGCGTAAGCTTCCAGGCTAAGGCTTCGGCGCGGTGTCCTTGACGGACATCCCGCCGAAGACGCCCAGCAGGCCCGCGGCCGAGCCGACGACCGAAATCAGCAGCGCTATGCCGGCGGCGAACAGCAGGACCAGGCGGGCTGCCTGCATGAAGGAATCTTCCGGCGCCCAGGGCAGAGCGAGGATGAAGACAGTCAGCGCAATCCACGCGCCGAAGACATAGAGAAGCGTTTCACCGAGGCGGCCGAGGCCGGTTTTGCTTGGCTTGTCCATCGGGGCCCTCACGCATGTGGCTGAAGGGAATCTACGCCTTGCACGGTGAAGAGCGAGCGAAGATAGCAGTTGAAGTTCACGGTTTTCGACCGGTATGGCCAGCCATGATATGCTTGCCCTGTGACAATGGTAGTGGGCCTGGTAACTGAAGTTACGGATTCTCACATGACGCACGAAGGCCAAATCGCCATTGGCAATATTCGCGCATCGGGCGGGACAGGAGAGGCTGGCCAGCCAGTCGTCCGGTTCGTGCATTATTCCGGCTCGCAGCAACTCATGCTCTGGCTGCCGCGGCCGGGCTATCAGGGCTATGGCGAACTGACCGTGACGTGCGATGGCGATTTGATCGAGCGCGCGCCTGTGATGAGCCGGCTGAATGGCAGCGTGCAGATCCTGTGGGACACGCTGGCATGGGCGCCGGGCGATTACCTTATTGCGATCAGTCACGCCGAAGGTTGGCGGCACGAGATCGAGCTGCGAAAACTGGCGCCGGGCGTGAAGCCGCTCGACCCGGAACGGGTCGCGCCGGCTGAAGAGGAGCCGCGCGGTCCGATCGTGTATCGGGACGGGTTCGGCAATGTCATTCCCGATCTTGATCTAGAAATGCGGGCTGCATCGGGCCGCGCGCTGGCGCGGAAGTTGTCCCGGCGCGTGGACTATGAAGGGACCTATCGGGCCGGGACGATCACCTATGTCGATGGCGATGCACGGATCGCCTTTCCGTATGAAATGTGCGGCGGCGCGCTAAAGTTCAGCATCGAAGTGCCCGCGGCTGAGCACTGGGAGGCGGCGACCGGGACGCCGCTGTCCAGCCGCGATGAGATCATCGCGTTTGTGGCGCAGCGCGTTGGACAGGAGCAGGCTTCTTCCTGGCGCTACGAAATCACCGGGTGTTCGATCGACTTCTATGACCCGCACAGCGGATGACATAAGCGGCCGAAGGAGGCATTCTCCCGGCATGGTCGGCAGTCCTGACAGCGAGATCCTGCTGGAGATGAACCGTATGCGCGGCGCCATGGAGGTGCGCGCCGTGTCGGCGGGCGACGGCCTCGAAGTCGTGTTCGTGGCGCCGGCGAATGCGGCCCAGAGCGATATCGAGCGGCTGGCGCGGGCGAAGCTGGCTTATGTTCGCGGCAAATCGCGCGAGACGGAGGATACCGGGAAGAGACCGGACAAGAAGGGCGGGTGGATTGCCTAGGGCGGCGGCGCCTTACCTGACTTTGCGGACCCCTTTGCCCAGGCCGATCTTCTTGGCGAATTCGCTGCGGCGCTCTGTATAGCTGGGCGCGACCATCGGATAGTCGGCGGGAAGCGACCAGCGACGGCGGTAGTCGTCGGGGCTCATGTCATAGCGCGAGCGCAGGTAGCGCTTGAGCATCTTCAGCTTACGGCCGTCTTCGAGACAGATGATGTAGTCTTCGGTGACGGACTTACTCACTGGCACGGCAGGTTTCAGCTTTTCGTCGGACCTCGTTTCTGGCCCGGCTGAAAGAGAAGACACTGTGCGGTAAACAGAACGGATGACTTCGGGCAGGCTGTCTGTGGTCACCGGGTTGTTGGAAACAAATGATGACACGATCTGAGAAGTTATGTTGAGAAGATCTTCATTTGGCAGCGCAGAATTGCCTGATGCTTCTGGCATTTTTTCTTCCCACTCAACCGATCAGCGTGCCTGCTAGACGCATCATCATCAGACGAGTGCAAATAAGACCAAGTAACTGACCGCAGATTAAGCCGGAATACTGATTCTAATCCATCGGGATCACCCTAGCAGTGAGTGAGATCGGCTCATCGCTTCCGTGAAGTTCCCGTGAGGCTTGCCAAGGCGCGGGGGAATCCTTATCGCCCGTGAAATTCGCCCCGAAACGCTTGGAGTCGCGCCGATGAGCCAGTCGAATACCCTCACGAAGGGGTTCTTTTCGGCGGGTCTTGGGGAAGCTGATCCAGTAATCGCCAAGTGGATCGGCCAAGAACTGGGACGTCAGTCTCATCAAATCGAGTTGATCGCGTCGGAAAACATCGTCTCCCGAGCAGTACTTGAGGCGCAGGGCTCGGTGCTGACCAACAAGTACGCCGAGGGTTATCCGGGCAAGCGTTACTATGGCGGTTGCGAATTCGTCGACGAAGTCGAGACGCTGGCGATCGACCGGGCGAAGCAGTTGTTCGGTTGCGAGTTCGCGAACGTGCAGCCGTCTTCGGGCAGCCAGGCCAACCAGGCGGTGTTCAATGCGCTGATCGCGCCGGGAGACAGTATCCTCGGCATGAGCCTCGATGCGGGCGGACACTTGACGCATGGGGCAAAGGCCAACCAGTCGGGCAAATGGTTCAAGGCGCACTCCTACGGCGTGCGGCTGCAGGACGGCCGGATTGATATGGACGATGTGCGCAAGGCGGCGAAGGAGTCTTCGCCGAAGATCATCATCGCGGGCGGCTCGGCCTATTCACGCACGATCGACTTTGCGGCGTTCCGTCAGATCGCGGATGAAGTCGGCGCGTACTTCATGGTGGACATGGCGCACTTTGCCGGTCTCGTGGCGGCGGGGCTGATCCCGAGCCCGCTGCCCCACGCACATGTGGTGACAACGACGACGCACAAGACGTTGCGGGGCCCGCGCGGCGGTATGGTGCTGACGAATGACGATGCGATCGCGAAGAAGATCAACTCGGCCGTGTTCCCCGGAATCCAGGGCGGACCGCTGATGCATGTCATCGCGGGCAAGGCAGTGGCCTTTGGCGAGGCGCTAAAACCGTCGTTCAAGGCTTATGCGCAGGCTGTGATCGACAACGCCAACGCGCTGGCGCAGACGCTGAAGGCGGGTGGGCTGGATATCGTATCGGGCGGCACGGATACGCACCTGATGCTGGTCGACCTGCGTCCCAAGGGCGTGAAGGGCAATGCGACCGAGAAGGCCCTCGAGCGCGCCTACATCACCTGCAACAAGAATGGCGTGCCGTTCGATCCCGAAAAGCCTATGGTGACTTCGGGCGTGCGTGTCGGTTCGCCGGCGGCGACGACGCGCGGGTTCGGCGCCGCAGAGTTCAAGCAGGTTGGCGCCTGGATGATCGAGATTGTTGATGCGCTTGCTGCCGGTGGCGATACGGCCGCTGTCGAGACCAAGGTGCGTGAGGAAGTGAAGGCGCTGACCGCGCGATTCCCGATCTACGCCGCGCCGTGGGGTTGATTTCGAAGGGGTGAATATTTGCGCTGTCCCTACTGCGGTTTCGCAGACTCAGTTGTGAAGGACAGCCGCCCGGCTGAAGAAGATACCGCTGTGCGCAGGCGGCGCGGCTGCACCAATTGCGGCGGGCGGTTCACGACGTTCGAGCGGGTCCAGCTGCGGGACCTGATCGTGGTGAAGCGCGACGGGCGCAAGGCTGCCTTCGAGCGGGACAAGCTGCGGCGATCGTTGAAGATCGCGCTGCAGAAGCGGCCGGTAAGCGAAGATCAGCTCGACCACATGATCTCCGGCATCGTGCGCCAGCTTGAGAACATGGGCGAGAGCGAGATCAAGACATCCGACATCGGTGAGATGGTGATGGAGTCGCTGAGCGGGCTCGATCCGGTGGGCTTCATTCGGTACGCGTCGGTCTACAAGGACTTCAAATCTCCCGCGGACTTCGCGGCGTTTGTCGCCAAGCAGACCGAGGACGAGGGAAACGGCGAAAAGGAATGAGCGGTTCGGCTCCCTCCTTGCGTCCTGTCGTCACCTTGAAGCTTGCGACATCGCTCGATGGGCGGATCGCATTGGCGAGCGGTCGCAGCAGGTGGATTACGGGCGAGGCGGCGCGGGCGGAAGTGCATCGCCTGCGCGCGGCGCATGACGCGGTGATCGTCGGGTCAGAAACCGTGCTGGCGGATGATCCGGAGCTGACCGCGCGGACCGATCCGATGCCAGAAAAGCAGCCTTTGCGCGTGGTGGCGGACAGTCGGGGGCGGGTGCCGGCGAGTGCGAAGCTGTTCTCGACGCTGGAGATGGGACCGGTGGCGGTGGCCACGCTCGAGACGATGGATCTGGAACGCTGGCCTTCGACGCGCGGCCTGCAGTTCTGGATGCTGCCGGCGGGCGAAGGGTCGAGCAGTGTGTCGTTGATTGAGATGATGAACTCGGCGCAGCGCGCGGGCTTGGCCTCGATGATGGTGGAAGGCGGTGGGCAATTGGCCGCTTCATTCGTGAAGGCAGGACTGGTGGACCGGATCGAGTGGTTCCGGGCGCCGGTGCTGCTGGGCGGCGATGGGCGGCCATGTCTTGGCGCGCTGGTGATTGAGGCGCTGGACGCGGCGCCGCGGTTTGCACGGACGAGCGTGCGCGAGTTGGGCGTCGATCTCTGGGAAAGTTACACGCGAGTCTAGTTGGATTTCGGCTTCGCGGCGCCGATCGTCTTCATCTTCTCAGGCGTAAAGCCGAGTTCGTTGAGTTGGTCGCCAGCTTTGGGGTCGCGTCCGAGGGCTGTCGCGACAAGGCCTTCGCCCCTTGGGACATCGCCATAAGCGATGACCGCGAGGCCAGCGCCGTAGCGCGAGTACGGCATGGTGAGGAAGCGGGCAGCGACCCTATAATCTTCGAACGCCTCGGCCCATTTGCCGTCGCGCAGGTTTACGAGACCACGACTGTCGAACGGATTGGGGTCGTCCTTGTTGATCCGGATCGCCTCTGTGCAGGCCGCGCGAGCCTTATCGAGTTCGACGTTGGCCACAGCGCGGGTCCAGCACTGCATATTGAGCGCCTGCGTGTCGTAAGCACTCGCCTTCACCGCTGCATCGGCGTCAGCGATGGCGTTCGGGTAGTCCCTCATGGAGAGGTAGGCGTCGGAGCGGTAGTTGAAGAGCTTCGCCTCGTCGAGAACGTTCATGGATTGCTTCTTGCCGAGGTCGATCGCGGCGGTGCAGCGGGGGAGGCGGTCGGCGGCGGGAGTCTTGGTGTCGTAGCAGAGGCCAGCTTCGTAGTTCCAGTCAGACGTCTGGGCGAAGGCAGGACCAGCCAAGCTTGCGGCCAGTAGCGTGATCAGACCTAAGCGGCGCATGAAAACTCCCCGAATCCCTGCGTCTTTTCGACCATGAGGCAGGCCGGTTCGCAATAACCTTTGGCTGTCCGGTTGGTGTTGAGGGCGGCTAACCCTACCTGTGGCGGGGCGAAGGTTGTCATCCCGCCCGTAGCGTCGTAGCGGCTTGGAACCGAGGTTCGGACGGACCCCGTTCAGGATGTTTGAATGTTCACCGGACTGGTTACCGATGTTGGTCGTGTCGCGTCCGTCGAGGATGCGAATGGCATACGGCGTGTGACGGTGCGCAGCCAGTATCGCGTCGAACAGCTACAGTTGGGCGCATCGGTTCAGCATTCCGGCGTGTGCCTGACGCTGGTCGATTTCGGGCCGGACGATGGTGGCTCGTGGTGGGCTGTCGAGGCCATTCCTGAGACATTGTCGCGGACGACGCTGGGAAGCTGGAGGCAGGGCTCGTTGGTGAACCTGGAGCTGTCGCTGAAGGTGGGCGACGAGCTGGGCGGGCATCTGGTCTACGGGCATGTCGACGGATTGGGAGAGCTGAGCCAGATCAGGCAGATGGGCGACAGCCGCGTGATGCGCGTCTCAGTCCCCCAGCAGCTTTCGAAATTCTTCGCCGAGAAAGGTTCGGTCTCGGTCGACGGGGTGTCGCTGACGGTATCGGCGGTGAGCGCTGCGGCAGGAGACGCCTGGTTCGAGGTTTCGCTGATCCCGCACACGCTGTCGGTGACGACGTTGGGCGAGCGTAGCCAAGGCGACAAGGTCAATCTGGAAGTGGACATGCTCGCGCGATACGTCGCGCGCATGCTTGAATGGCGAAGCTGATGAAAGACCACACCGAGAACTATGACTTCTCCGCGGCGATCTCCCCGATTGAAGAGATTGTTGAGGAGGCGCGCAACGGGCGGATGTACATCCTCGTCGATGCCGAGGATCGCGAGAATGAAGGCGACCTTATCATTCCGGCGCAATTCGCAACGCCGGCGCAGGTGAACTTCATGGCCAAGCATGGGCGCGGTTTGATCTGCCTGTCGGTGACGCGGGATCGCGCCAAGTTGCTCGACCTTGACATGATGGCGCGGGAGAACCGCGAGAGCATGAAGACGGCTTTCACGGTTTCGATCGAAGCGCGCGAAGGGGTCACCACCGGCATCTCCGCACACGACCGCGCGCATACGATTGCGGTCGCGATCGATCCGACCAAGGCGGCTCCAGACATTGTTTCCCCGGGGCATGTGTTTCCACTTGTGGCGCGAGAAGGCGGCGTGCTGGTGCGTGCGGGCCATACCGAGGCAAGCGTCGATATCTCGCGTTTGGCCGGGCTGTATCCGGCTGCGGTGATCTGCGAGATCATGAACGATGATGGCTCGATGGCGCGGCTGCCGGAGCTGGTGACGTTCGCGCAACTGCACGGGATGAAGATTGGAACGATCGCCGACCTGATCGCGTGGCGACGGCGGCATGACCGTTTCCTCGAGCGCCGGATCGAAAGCGACTTCGAGAGCGCGTGGGGCGGCAAGTTTCGCGTCGTGGTGTTCCGCAACACGCTGGATGGCGCGGAGCATGTCGCGCTGGTGAAGGGGCGGGTGCAAGGCGACCTGCCGACGCTGGTGCGTGTGCATCGTATCGATTTCCTGTCGGACTTCCTTGGCGAGGCCGGCAAGCGCGAGGGGCTTGTGCGGCGCGCGATGGAGAAGCTTGCGGCGTCTGACGAGCCGGGCGTGGCGGTGTTCGTGCGCATGGGCATGGGCGAGGAGATTGCCCGTGCGCTGGGCGGGCAGGGCATTTCCGCCGCCGAAGAGCCGGCTCACCCGTTGCGCGAATATGGCGTGGGGGCGCAGATCCTGAAGGATCTTGGCGTGCGGCGCATGATCCTGATGAGTAATACGCGGCCTAACGTACTGCCGGGCCTTGACGGATATGGCCTGACAGTCGAGGGCTGGCGTCGCATTGACGGAGAGTGAGCCTTGGCGCACGCACCACGCATCCTGATCGTGACGTCCCGCTACTACGCTCATATCGCGGCAGAGCTGGAGGCGTCTGTCATCGAGGGGCTGGAGAAAGTCGGCGCGACGCATGAATTTCTCGAAGTGCCGGGCGCATTCGAGATTCCAGGCGCGATCTCCATGGCGGCGCAGACGGGCGAGTGGGATGGGTTCGTGGCGCTTGGCTGCGTGATCCGCGGCGAGACGAGCCACTATGATCTCATCACCAATCATGTGGCGCGGGGATTGATGGAGTTGTCGATCTCGGGCGTGCCGCTGGGTTTCGGCGTGCTGACGGTCGAGAACGAAGAGCAGGCGAAAGTGCGCGCTGACCGCAAAGGTAAGAACAAGGGCGCCGAGGTTGTGGCGGCCGTGCTGCGGATGGTGGGGCTATCCTATCGCTTCACCCGGCTTGCCGAAGGTGATGAATGACCGCGCCTTCTGCTGATGCTGAACGCAAGCTGCTGGCGGCGCGTCGCGCGGGCGCCCGGCTCGCGGCTGTGCAGGCGCTTTACCAGATGGAGCAGACCGAGCAGTCGGCGCGTTCGGTGATCGCGGATTTCATGGAAGACCGGCTGGGGCTCAATGACGAGGGCGAGCCGGTTGAAGAAGCCGATCCGGATATCTTCAAGGCGATTGTCGACGGGACCGTCGAGCGGCAGGAAGTGATCGACAGTGCGATCATGAGGCGGTTGGCGACGGGCTGGAAGATCGAGCGACTGGATGCAACGTCGCGCGCGATCCTGCGAGCAGGCGTCTATGAACTGATCGCGGAGATCAGTCTGCCGTCGCAGATCATTCTCGATGAATACGTGTCCATCGCGCACGCCTTCTTCGAGGGGGCGGAACCGAAATTCATCAACGGCCTGCTGGATGCGGTGTCGCGCGATATTCGTTCGGCCTGATCGCCATGGATGAGTTCGATCTCATCCGCAGATATTTTGCACCACTGGCTGGTTCGCCCGGCGCGGACGGATTGCGCGACGATGTGGCCGAGATCGCGCCTGGCTTGATCGCGACCAAGGATGCGATCGTCGAGGGCGTGCACTTCCTGTCGAATGACCCGATCGCGACCGTAGCGCAGAAGCTCGTTCGGGTGAATGTCTCTGACATCATCGCCAAGGGCGGCAGGCCGGATGCCGCACTGCTGGCGCTGGTGTGGCCGAAGGGGCGGGCGCACGAGCAGCTTGGCGATTTTTCGCGAGCGCTCGGCGCTGATCTGGCGCGGTGGGGCGCGCATCTGGTCGGCGGGGACACGACATCGACAGACGGGCCCCTGACGTTGTCGCTGACCTTGCTGGGGCGCGTAGGCGAGCGGGGGCCGGTGCGCAGATCTGGGGCGCAGCCTGGCGACGATGTCTGGGTCAGCGGGACGATCGGCGATGGTGCGCTTGGGCTGATGGCGGCGACGGGCGTGCTTGGGAATCTGTCGGCCGAGGCGAGCAACCTGCTGGTCTCGCGCTATCGCGTGCCGGAACCGCCCCGGCTGGCGTTCGCTGATCTCGTGGCGACGTATGCGACGGGATCAATTGATGTCTCGGATGGACTTGTCGCGGATGCTGGCCATGTGGCCGAGGCGTCCGGCGTGCGGCTGGTGATCCGTAGCGCGGATGTGCCGCTGAGCCCTGCTGCGAACTTCTATGTAACCAATGAGCAGGTTTCGCTTCAGGCCTTGCTTACGGGCGGCGACGATTACCAGACGCTGTTTGCTGCGCCGGGCTCTGCCCGGGATGCTATCGCGCGCACGGGGCAAATCGTGACGCGGATCGGGACGGTGGAGCAGAGTGCTGGCGTGAAGGTGCTGGATGCGTCAGGCGCGGATATGCCGTTCGATAAGGCTGGCTGGAAACACTTTTCGCGTTCGGCAGAAGCGTAAACGAGGCCTAAACCATTCAACGGCAGGCTAGGGGAATGCGCTTTTCCCGTCGTGAATTGCTGACTGCCGTTTCGGTTGCCGCCGTGATCGCGGCGTTCCCATCCGCCATGGCGCAGGAGCATGCGGCGCCGGGCGCGCCGGATGAAGCGGAAGTTGCGCGTTCGATCGACATGGGCGGCCTTGTCTTCCCGATCTTCGACGAGAAGCTGAAGCTGCGGAACTACCTGTTCATCAGCGCGCGCCTGCTGGCCGGGCCGGGCAAGGACGTGTGGAAGTATCGCGAGCAGCAGCACTTCATTCGCGACGCCATCGTGCGGGCCTCGCACAAGGTAAGCTTCAACGTAAAGGACGACTACAAGAAGCTGGACGAGAAACTCGCCGCAGCTGAATGCCTGAAAGCGGCGAACGAGGTCCTCGGCGAAAAGGATGCGCTGGTGACGATGACATTCACACAGGTCGCAAGCCAGCTTACCAGGAACTGAAGCTCTAGTTGTTGCGGCCGGGGTTGTCGCCCGGCTGGCGATTGTCCTGTTCCATGCCGGGAAGCTGGTTGCGCAGGCTGCCGAGCGTTCCGAACAGCTGTTCCAGAATCCCAAGTTCGCGGCCGCGCGTGGGCGTGACGCGCGAGTTGTAGTCGACCACGCGGCCATCTTCCGTATCGTAGATCAGCACGTCCGATACGACGTCATCGTCGTCGAACTGGACCGCAATGATGTGGCGCTGGACGACTTTCGGATAATAGAAGGCCAAACGCTCGCGCGTGGACGACATGTAGACCCATAGTTTTTCTTTTCCGACGGCGGGTTTGCCCTGCACGCCGGGTGTGTCGAAGAGTGACGCGGTCGAAGGCGTCCCGAGGCGCGCGAGGACGGTGGATCGTGTATCGACAGCGGGCTTCACATCTTCCGGAAGCGCCTGGTCTGGCACGAAGCCGTGAAAGTCGCGCGTTGCCGTGCAGCCAGCACCGGCAAGGGCGGCGGCGGCGATGCCAGCAAGTGCGAGGTGGCGCATGGCCATAGCGGAAACTCCGGGTACTTGCGGCTAGCTACAGGCAGGCCAGCTAGCTTGGCAAGGCTGGGGGACATCAGGTCTTTTTTTGGGCAAAACTCGCCGCGCGCGGGCGCCTTCCCAGACTCGGGAAGCCTGCTAGTGTCCCGCGCCTCAGGGAGAGGTCCGCGACTGGCGGATCCAGAGGGCAGGCATGGCGCTGGGCTGGTTTCAATCGAAAAAGAACCGCTGGGCGGTGGACCGCCTGCACCGGTCGATCCAGGAGCAGGCCCTGCGACCTGATTTCTACTATGAGGGCGGCGCCCGCGACAATTTCTCCGGCCGGTTCGAGATGACCTCGCTTCATGCAGCGCTGATGTTTCGGCGGTTACGGACGGCAGGGGCGGCGGGCAAGGCGCTATCGCAGGACGTGTTCGACGCCCTGTTCGAGGGATTCGACGAGGCGCTGCGCGATATCGGCACGGGCGACCTCACCGTCGGGAAGAAGATCCGCAAGATGGGCGAGGCCTTCTATGGCAGGGCCAAAGCCTATGACGAGGCGCTGGCCAGGCAAGGCGATGAGATAGATCTCCAGCACTCGCTGGTGCGGAATCTCGGTCTGGCCGACACGGAAATGGACCGGTTCGGGCGGTATGTCAGGCTCGTCGAGGCGACATTGAAGCGTCACACCGACGAGCAAGTCATGTCGGGTGAGGTCAACTGGCCACGGCTGGCCTAGGCGGGCGTCTATTTCCGGCGTGAATCCATTGGCTTACCTTGACGCAGCGACGGGAAGGCCGGGGCCTGTTACCTCCCGGCGCTCGTGCTATTAGACCCTTGAATCATGGGCTGGACCGGGTTGATTCCGCTCGGTAATCGCCATGCTGGAGCTTTTCGGCGGACATGGCGAACGGCAAGATCATTTCCATCGACGGGATGGGCGGTGACCACGCGCCCCGGATCGTTGTTGAGGGCCTTGAGCGCTTCGCCCAGCGTCGCGCCGACCTGCAATTCCTGCTGCATGGCGACGAGACCCAGCTGAAGGCTCTGCTGGCCAATGCGCCGGCGGCTGCGTCGCGCACCACGATCCGCCATACCGACAAGATGATCTCGATGGACGCGAAGCCCGCGGACGCTGTCCGGCGCGGCAAGGGATCGTCGATGTGGAACGCCATTGAAGCGGTCAAGACTGGCGAGGCCATCGCGGCGGTTTCGGCCGGCAATACGGGCGCCCTGATGGGCCAGTCGATGCTGATATTGAAGAAGGCCGAGGGCGTGGAGCGCCCGGCGCTGGCGGCGAGCTGGCCGACGCGCAATGGCGTTTGCGCCATGCTGGACCTTGGTGCGGATATCGCCGCGACGGCCGAGCAGCTGGTCGAGTTCGCGATCATGGGCCAGGCGTTTGCGCGTGTGGTGAACGGTGTGGCGAACCCGCGCGTGGCGCTGCTGAATATCGGATCGGAAGAGCTCAAGGGACATGAGTCGATCCGCGAGGCGGCGCGGCTCATTCGCTCGAGCAATCTACCGATGGATTTCCGCGGCTATATCGAAGCGGACAAGATCGGCTTCGGCGATGTCGATGTGGTGGTGGCTGACGGGTTCACTGGCAACGTCGCGCTGAAGACCGCCGAGGGCATCGCAAAGATGATGTCGGACATGCTGCGGGAAGCCTTTAAGTCTGGGCCGCTGGCAATGCTTGGCGCATTTCTGGCGATGCCGGCTCTGAAGAAATTCAGTGCGCGGCTTGATCCACGGAAGGTCAATGGCGCGGTTTTCCTGGGTCTCAATGGCGTTGTGGTGAAAAGCCATGGCGGCACGGATTCCGTGGGCTTCGAGCAGGCGATCTCGGTTGCCGCCGGTATGGGCGAGAGCCATTTCCGTACGGAAGTCGAGGATAACCTGAAGCGGTTGGCGGCCAGCATCGCCGCTGGCGCTGCGTTGGCCGCGGCGACGCAGGAAACGGCCAAGTAGTACGAGGCGTTTGAGTGACAGAATACGTATCAGTCGTGCGCGGTGTTGGCGGTTATCTCCCGGAAAGGGTGCTGACCAACGACGATCTGGCGAAAATGGTTGATACGACCGATGAATGGATCACCGCGCGCACCGGCATCAAGAAACGGCACATCGCGGCTGACGGCGAGACGACGTCTGATCTCGGGACGGTCGCGGCGACGCGGGCGATGAACGCAGCGGGCGTCGGGCCTGGCGACATCGATCTGATCGTGGTGGCGACGGCGACGCCGGACTACACGTTCCCGGCAACGGCTACGGTCATCCAGCACAAGCTCGGCATCACGCAGGGCGCGGCGTTTGACCTGCAGGCGGTATGCTCCGGTTTCGTGTTCGCCGTGGCGACCGCCGACAATTTTCTCGTGCGGGGGCAGTTCGAGCGGGCGCTGGTGATCGGCGCGGAAACCTTCTCTCGCATCCTCGATTGGTCTGATCGTTCAACCTGCGTGCTGTTCGGCGACGGCGCGGGCGCCATCGTTTTGGAGCGGCAGGAAAAGGCGAAAGCCGGCGACCGGGGCGTGAAGGGCATTCACTTGCGCTCGGACGGGAGGTTCCGCGAACTGCTTTATGTCGATGGCGGTCCATCGACCACCCAGACGGTTGGTCACCTGCGGATGGTGGGCAATCAGGTGTTCAAGCATGCGGTCGGCAAGATCTCCGAAAGCGTGAGAGCCGCAGCGCAGCAAGCCGGCATCGATGTGAAGGACATTGACTGGTTCGTGCCGCACCAGGCCAACCAGCGCATCCTGTCTGCCGTAGCGGAAAGGCTGGGGCTCGACGACCACAAGGTGGTGTCGACCGTTGCTGATCACGGCAACACATCGGCGGCTTCCGTTCCGCTGGCGCTCGCGGCGGCGACCGATGACGGGCGCATCAAGCAGGGTGACCTTGTGTTGATCGAAGCGATCGGCGGCGGGCTCACTTGGGGCTCTGCGCTCATCCGCATTTAACATCTCGTAAACGAATGAAATTGTTCGAGATTTAAGAGAACGCCCCCTTAACATCCGAATCAACGCAGTTTACTCTGCGCTATCGCTACGGAGAGGCTGGGTGCCAGAGAATACTCTTACGCGCGCAGACATCGTTGATCGGCTCGTCCAGAAGGTCGGGTTGACCAAGCAGGATTCCAGCAACTTCCTCGAGCGGGTGCTTGAGCTGGTGTGCGTGGAACTCGAGGGGGATGAGGACGTGAAGTTCGCCCGCTTCGGCAATTTCGTGGTGCGTCGGAAAAAAGCACGTGTCGGTCGCAATCCAAAAACCGGCGAAGAGGCTCCAATTTCGGCAAGACGGGTGGTGTCATTCAAACCTTCTCCACTTCTTCGGCAGAGGGTTGAAGCAGCACAGACCGCCCGGAGAGACTAATGAACCCCGCATCGCAGGCCGTCCTGGCGTCAGAGTCGGAATCCGAGTCGGTCCAGGCCTGTGACAAATCCGCTGACGCCTTCCGCACGATAGGCGAGGCCGCGGCCGAACTCGGGCTCAAGACCCATGTGCTGCGCTTCTGGGAAACAAAGTTCGATAATCTTCGTCCGATGAAGCGGCCCGATGGTCGCCGCTTCTATCGGCCGGATGACATGGAGTTATTGCGTCGGTTGCAGAATCTGCTGCACGTTCAAGGATTGACGATCCGCGGGGCTGTTAAGGCTCTGGATGGCGACAACGGAGAACAGCCGGGGGCGGCTGCCGGGGTCGATGAGAATGGGGCTGATGAGATGATGGTTCCGGCTGAAACCGGCGCATCCGTGCGCGATTTGCAGGATGCCGTGCGCGACGCGGTCGAGCGGGGCGATTTCCGCGCGCCGGACTTGCAGGTTTCGACTGTTGCCCGCTCGCGGCTGGAGTCGCTGCTTTCGGACCTCACCAACCTCAAGTCCCGGCTCGATGCCGTCCGGGCTGTGGCTTAGACCTGTAAAACCAGCGTCATTGGGCCGGTTGCCCCCGGGCAAGTCGGCGCCTATAAGGGCGCTCCTGAATTGGCGGAGCGTGGCGCAGCCCGGTTAGCGCACTAGTCTGGGGGACTAGGGGTCGTGGGTTCGAATCCCGCCGCTCCGACCATTTCGGGCCAATCCTCGCTGCTGGAAGATTGGCCGGAGGAAGAGTTCGGGCGGTTAGCTCAGCTGGCAGAGCGCCTGCTTTACACGCAGGATGTCGGCGGTTCGATCCCGTCACCGCCCACCACTTCACCTCAAACAAGCATCCGGAACCGTCCGCGCCGCTTGTCCGTTCGGGATCTGATGTCCCCCGACGGAGATGCGCGATGGCGGACAAGCAGATGCAGGTTGAAAAAAACGGCGGCGGCGCATCGGAAAATCCAGGCCGAAGTCGACGCCAAGCCCAAGCCTCCGCAGAAGGAGGAGGCGCCTCAGACGGGCGCGCGGAAATATCCGGTCCCGCCTTTCGCAAAGCAGCACCAGCCAAAACCGGGATCGGAAGAGGATCTCGACCCCCAGCCGATGTATGATGAGCCCTTCTACAATGGGTCAGGCAAGCTGGAAGGAAAGGTCGCCATCGTGACAGGCGGCGATAGCGGTGTCGGGCGATCTATAGCCGTGCTGTGTGCGCGTGAAGGCGCGGATGTGGCGATCATCTATCTTGCGGAGCATGAGGACGAGGAGCAGACGCGCCTTGCAATCGCTGATGAAGGCAAAGAGGCGCTGTTGATTTCGGGTGACATCACGAGCCGTCAGTTCTGCAAGGAAGCAATTGCGGAAGTCGTGAACAAGTTCGGGCGGCTCGACGTGTTGGTGAACAATGAGGCCTTCCAGCTCCACGTAGACAAGTTCGAAGACCTGACGGAGGAGCATTTCGACAGGACGATGAAGACCAACCTCTATGGCATGTTCCACATGTGCCGGGAGGCCGTACCGCACATGAGGTCGGGCGCGGCCATCGTCAACAATGGATCGATCACGGGGTTGCAGGGAAACAAGGCGCTGCTCGATTACTCGCTGACCAAGGGCGGCATCCACGCCTTCACGCGCTCGCTGCCGGCGCATCTTCTGCCGCGCGGCATTCGTGTGAATGCAGTGGCGCCTGGGCCTGTGTGGACGCCGCTCAATCCGGCAGACAAGCAAGCCGAGGATGTCGCCCAATTCGGATCGCAGACGCCGATGAAAAGGCCGGCGCAACCCGAAGAGATTGCGCCGGCCTTTGTGTTTCTCGCGTCATCTCAGATGTCGTCGTATATCACCGGCGAGATATTACCGGTCATTGGCGGCTATTCAGGCGGATAACGTCTCAATCATTCCCAGAAGGGGGCGGTCCCTGGCGTTCGGCTCGCGGTTGAGGGCCGAGCGTCTTTACGACGTGCTTGGCGATCGCTTCGATCTCCGCCGGTGTAAGCAGGGCGGCGAGCGCCGGCATTTCACCCTGACCCTGCGCGATCGCGCGAGTGATGTTCGCGTAGTCAGTGCGATTGGTGATCGGCGGGGCGCTACCCCCGACAATGCCGGCGCCGGTCAGACCATGGCACATCGCACAGGTCTGCTCGAACTTGGTCTTGCCGAGTGCAAGTTCATCGGGCGTCGCTGTGATGGCGAACGCAGCAGCGCGTGTCGATGGCGGCGCAGCGGCGAGCGGAACGCCGCCGGCCGGGGCCGCGCCATTCTCGCTTGCGCCGTCGAGCGTGAGAGCAACCATTTCTGCCGGCTCGCCACGTTTGGAAACGGCGACGACGATGTACTGCCGCCCGTTCAGTTCATACGTGATCGGCGCCCCAGTCACGAGGTTGGGCAGCTTGACCTCCGCAATGACCTTGCCGTTCCGCTTGTCGTAAGCGCGGAACATCGGACCGCCGGAGCCGCCGCCAAGATTTCCTGACTCACCGAGAAACAGAAGTTCCTTGGTCAGCAGAGGGGAAGGGCGGACATCGAACTTTCCCATCTTCGAGAAGTCGAGGTTAAGGCCCTTCAGCGCTGGATTGTTTTTGACGAAATCGTCCGCGTCGCCGATCGGGATGCGCCACATGTGCTCACCCTTGTCCATGTCGGTGGCGATCACCTCGGAATAGGGCGGCTTGAGGATGGGCAGGCCGCGCGGGCCGTTGACGGGCGCGCCGCCACCGCCGCCGTAATAATGCATATCGGTGGTCTTGGGGTCGCCCTTGTTGAGGCCTGCGGACTGCACCTTCAGCCGTACGGGCGTATAAAGCATATGCGTATCTGGATCGAACGCCGCGCCGTTCCAGTTCGGTCCGCCGCCCGTTCCAGGGTACAGCCACGTGCCCTTGTTGGTCGGCGTCACCAGCGTTGGCGCCGTGTAGAGCGGTCCTTTCGTGTATTGATCCGCGATCTTCTTGGCTTCTTCGCGAAGCTCCGGCGTGAAGTCGATCAGGTCGCTTTCGTCGTAACCTGGGCGGAGCATCGGCGCGGGTTTTGTCGGAAAGGGCTGAGTCTTCGACGGTTGCTCTCCCGGAATGTCGGATCCGGGAACCGTTCGCTCCTCGATCGGCCAGACGGGTTTGCCGGTGGCTCGGTCGAACACGAAGGTCAGGCCCTGCTTGGTTAGCAGAGTCGCCACCTTGATCGTCTTTCCGTCCTTCTTGAGATCGTGAAGGATCGGCGCGGTGGGCATGTCGTAATCCCAGATGCCGTGATGCACGATCTGGTAATGCCAAACGCGCTTACCTGTTTTCGCGTCGAGGCAGATGATGCTTTCGCCAAACAGGCCGTCGCCGAGGCGCTGGCCGCCATAGAACTCGTTGGTCGGCGTCTCAAGTGGCATGTAGACATAACCCAGCTCGGGATCGGCGCTCATCATCGACCACGCGCCGGCCTGACCGCTGTAGGCGTTGCTGCCGTCTGTCCAGGTTTCTGCGCCGACCTCACCGTTCTTGGGGATCGGGTTGAAGGTCCATACAACCTCGCCTGTGCGCACGTTGAACCCGCGGATCTTGCCCGGCGCACCAGTTTTGTTACGGGTGTTGTTCGGGATCACCTGCACGACGACGATGTCGCCGACGACCAGCGCCGGCGAAACAGAGCCGACGTCCGTCGCGGAGGTGCCCTCGATGATGCCTTCGCGCAGATTGATCCAGCCATTCTTGCCGAAGCCTGCGGCGGGCTTTCCGGTCTTGCCGTCAACCGCGATGAGGCGCCCGTCGCCGGAATTGTGGAAGACGCGTTTCTCAACGCCGTCAGTCCAGTAGGCGAGAGAGCGTAGCGCTAGCGAGGCGCCGCGACCGCCAATGTCGGTGGGTTGGGGTTCAAAGGTCCAGATCGTCTTGCCGGTGCCAGCATCGATCGCCGCCATGCCGTGATTGACCCATGGAACGTAGAGCACGCCGTCGTCGAGCAGGGGCGACGACTTGTAGTTGGCTGATTCCGGTCCGCCTGACGTGTCTGCGCTCCACCGCCAGGCAACTTTCAGACGATTCACATTGCCGGAGTTGATGTTGTTGAGGGGAGCGTAACGGGTCTGGCCCGCATCGCCGCCCCAGTATTTCCACTCGGTTGAGTCATAGGTCTTGGCGGTGTTCGTCATCCCGGCCTGCGCCATCGAACCAGTGTTGCCGCCGGGAATTGTGCAGGCAAACGCCAGCGCCACAGCCATGGCGCTGAGAGCGACCGCACCCGCGATTCTGCGGTTCAGCATGACTTGGTATCCTCCCGAGCAGGCCCAGCGTTGGCTCACTGGGTCCTTGGCATTGTCTGGGGAGGTTAACCGGCTTTAGGCCCGACGCAATCCGCAACGGGACATTACCAGCCTGTGTTATGGTCGAAAAAAGCGTTCGGTCAGAGAGTCTTCCTTTGCAGCGCCTTGTTCATTGCGACCTTTGCAAGCATCCTGACAGTATAGGCCGCGCCGCGCAGGTCTGCCGCCATCAATCGAGCGGACTCGCCAAACTTTCTCGTCTTCATTGCATCGGTGACGGCGATGAGCTTGTCGACATTGCGCAGCGTCCGGCCGCGACGCGCAAGCGCCGACAGCTCTCCTTTCGAGAGGTTCGCGCCATGCCTGGCAACAAAGCGCTGTTCGGCGTCCAGCCACGCCCGCGTTTGGCTTGGCTTCAGTCGATGCGACGTCGATCCTGTTGAGCGGGTATAGACGTAATCCGCATCCGGGCTGTAGGTCATGCGCGCCTTGGCTGCGAGCAGATGGGCGACAAGGTAGTAGTCCTCGCTGTTTCGCAAGGACGGGTCGTAGGCGAGTCCGGTCTTGAGCAGGGTCTGGCGGGAGATGAGCGGCTTCAGATAGCCAAGCGTATCTTCGTCGGCCAGCGGATTGTTGAAGCTGATCCAGGTCTCCAGGTCGATGTTGCAAGAGCGGACAAAGCGCGGCGCCTTGAGGAAAGGGTTCGCGCCCACCGGTGCGCCAGACTCGTCGACGGACATCATGTTGTCCACGACAATATCCGCGCCACTGCTGTCTGCGAGCGACACGAGTTTGGCGAGACGATCTGACCGCATCGTGTCGTCAGCGTCCAGCACGGCGACATAGCGGCCATGCGCGAGGCTGATGCCAAGGTTGCGGGCGACAGAAGGGCCGGCGTTCGCAGGCAGGCGCCTGGTCACGACGCGAGAGTCGGCGGCGGCGATACGGCTGAGAATCTCGAAGGTCGCATCGGGCGATGCATCATCGACCACGATCACTTCCAGTTTGACGTTTGCAGACGCCAGCGCGGATGCGACCGAACGTTCAATTGAGGTCGCTGCGTTCCATGCGGCGATGATCACGCTGACGTCGAGCGCAGCAGCATTGGGTTGGGCGCGGCTGTCGCTCATGCGCCGGCGCGCCAAAATGTTGCGCCGCCGCCTGGCTGCCGTTGTGGCTTGAGATGAAGTTCCTTGCGACTGGCCGAGACGAACAGGATCACAACCATCGCGCGGAATTCTTCGGAAAGATCGGCCTCGCTCGTCGATCGCAGGACAATCATCAGAGCAAACATGAGGAAGGCTGCGTTGACGGCCGTCTGGTTGCGAGCCCAGTTCATGCCTGCGCTTGCGCACGCCCAAGTGGAAAGGATCACGGTCGCCCAATATCCAGGGTATCCGTAACTGACGCCATTTTCGTAGTAGGCGTTATGGAAGGAGAAGCTGCTGAATCGTTCAGCGCCCTGCAGAATGGCGGTGATCGAGTTCGCCATCCCGTGTTCCACGCGCCAATAGCCGTTTGCTCCAAGTCCGGTCCACGGGTGCTCCGCCATGGAGCGCTCGGCAAGTTCCCACAGCATGGTCCGGCCGGTCAGTGTGGAATCCTTGCCGAGAGCGCCAAGGACTTCCTTCATCAGGTCGATCTGCAGGATTCCGAACGCAACATAGGCGCCCAACAACCCGACGACTGCAAAGCCCATGACGATCAGCGCTCGCGCGTTTGGAATTTTCGAAGCCGGTTGCCAGACAAGCGTTTGTCCGAGCATGGCGGCCGTTGTGGCCAGGACGAGCAGCGTCGTGGTCCCCGACTTGGCCAGAACCACCAGGAGCAACGCGAGCGGCGCGCCTGCCATCGCAATTCGACGGATCCAGCGACCGTTTTCGCGATCCAGGATCAGGCCCAGCGCCGCCACGTAGAGGATAAACATGTTCACGGCGAAGAAGTTCTTTTGCCCGAACATGCCGGTCCACGCGCCTTGGGAGTCGATCGTGTTGGTTCTCAGACTGATCACCGCCGCGATCAGTTCCGCCAAGAAGTATGCAAGCAGAATTTTGCGACCCGGTATGCGCGTCGCCACGTAAATGGCCACCAACGCGGTCAACGCAAGGCTGAACCCCTTGCGCAGCGCTTCATTCATTGAGGGCGCCCAGATCGCCGAGATCGTACAAAGAATTGGCAGCAGAAAGAGCGGCCAGCAACGCGCGACAGCCGGAGACACCTGGCGAGCAAAGAGCAGGAAGGCGCCAGCAAAATAGGCGGCAGCCAGATAGCGAAGCGGTCCCAAAAACCCAACTGGCAACGTCGTGGAAATGGTCCATCCGAGGAAGACCATGAAGTCTGCGTGCTTGGCATAGTTCAGCAGCGACCGCGACTGCGCGGGCTGATAGCCGGCAGGCGGTTCTGCGGGCGGAGGGCCCATGGCGCCAGTGGTTGCGGTGTTCATTCCAGGTAGCAGCTCTGCCGGTCTGTCTCGTGCGATCTCCGCCCCTTACCACGGGCAAGGTTTGCATGGAGATAACCAGAGCAATCTGCATACCATCAGGAGAGCCTGTCACGCATGCGTTGCCTAACAGGCGAGTTTTGGCGATTAACTACTACAGACCGGAGAACGCTGGAAAAGCGCGCATCAGAGAGGCAGGTTGCCCGCTGGCGTGGTTGGCGCGAAGTTAACCTGAAGGCAGAGTGTGAGGCGATGTCCCAGATCAAGGTTGCCTGTGTCCAGATGCGGTCCGGGACCGAAGTGGGGGAGAATATCTCGGCGGCGACCTCTCTTATCCGGGAGGCTGCCGCCCAGGGCGCCGAGTTGATCGCTACTCCCGAGATGACGACGCAACTGGATCGGAAACCGGGTGCTGTGTGGGAAAAGTCCACGACCGAGGAGGCTGATCCAGGCCTGAAGGCATTCCGGGCGCTGGCGAAAGAGTTGGGCGTGACGTTGCTGATCGGATCGATCGCAATCCGGGCGGAGGGCGGCAAGTGCGCGAACCGCAGTTTCCTGATCGGGCCTGACGGCGCGCTCATCGCGAAATACGACAAGATTCACATGTTTGACGTTCAGTTGAACGCCGGAAATATCTACCGAGAGTCAGACAGCTTTGCCGCGGGCAAGGAGGCGGTGCTCGCCAGCCTGCCTGCAGGACCGCTCGGGATGACGGTCTGCTATGATCTGCGCTTTCCCGACCTGTTCCGAACGTTGGCCCTGAGCGGCGCGAAGATCATCGCCGTACCTGCCGCCTTTACCCGCATCACCGGCCAGGCGCACTGGCATGTCTTGCTGCGTTCGCGGGCGATCGAAACGGGATGTTTCATCATCGCTCCGGCGCAGGGCGGGAAGCATGATGACGGGCGGGAAACTTATGGCCACTCGCTGATCATCGATCCGTGGGGCGTGATCCTGGCCGAAGGCAGTGTTGATCCCGGCGTGATTGTCGCAACGCTCGATCTGGCTAAGGTCGATGACGTACGAGGCAAGGTGCCTTCGCTGAAGCACATCAGACCGTTCGGTCTTCCCACGTCATGAACCCGATCTACGCTTCACTGCCTGATACGATTTTCGATGTCATGTCCGGCCTCGCGCGTGAGACCGACGCCGTGAATCTTGGGCAGGGCTTTCCCGAGTGGGATGGGCCGCAGGATATTCGCGAGCGCGCCGCCAAGGCGGTGATTGAAGGACCAAACCAGTATCCGCCAATGCGGGGTATTCCTGCGCTGCGTGAGGCAGTCGCGGAGCACTACGGCCGCCATCAGGGAGTTGAACTGGACTGGAAGACCGAAGTCACAGTGACATCGGGGGCGACCGAGGCGTTGGCCGCCGCGCTGCTTGCGGTGCTGCAACCCGGCGACGAAGTCGTGCTGTTCGAGCCGATGTACGATAGCTATCTGCCAATGTTGCGACGGGCGGGCGCGACGGCGCGGTTTGTCTGCCTGAGGCCTCCATCATGGCGCGTTGATCCAGCGGAGCTGGCGACTGCGTTCACGGATCGGACACGGGCCGTCGTGCTCAATACGCCACTCAATCCGTCCGCCAGCCTGATCGGTGCGGAAGATCTGGCGCTGATCGCGGCTCAATGCGTGAAGCACAACTGCATCGCCATCTCCGACGAGGTCTGGGAACATTGTGTGTTCGACGGCGCCACGCACGTATCCATGCTTCAGGCCCCCGGCATGAGAGAGCGGACGATTAAGATCGGGTCCGCGGGCAAGATGTTTTCCATGACGGGCTGGAAGGTCGGTTTCGCTTGCGCCGCGCCAAAGCTGACTGAAGTCTTCGCCAGGGCGCACCAGTTCCTGACGTTCACGACGCCGCCGCATCTGCAGTGCGCGGTCGCTTATGGGCTAGCGAAGCCCCGCGAACATTTCGATGAGATGTGCGCCCAACTCACCCGTGCACGCGACAGGCTCGGTCTGGCGCTGAAGCAGGAAGGATTTCACGTCCTGCCGGCCACGGGCACCTATTTTTCCGGCGTGGATCTGCGCGCCTCGGGAATCGATATGGATGACGCTGCCTTTGCCGTGCGCGCCGTAAAGGAATGTGGCGTAGCCACCATCCCATTCTCGGCCTTCTATGTCCGCCCGCCGGCGGCGTCGCTGGTGCGGCTCTGCTTTGCAAAGTCCGACGCGACGCTGGATCAGGGCGTGGAACGGCTGGCCAAAGCCCGACGGTTGATGGCCTGAGCCAGATTTTCTCTTGCGCTCGGCGCTGTGCTCGCTTCGATAGGGTGTCAGTTGGAGGTTCTCATGGCGTCCATTCGCATCACCGCCCGCGTCATCGCCAAGGGCGAGCGCGCCTTTGGGCCAGGCAAGGCTGATCTGCTGGAGCGTATCGCCGCAGAGGGATCGATCTCCAAGGCGGCAAAAGCCATGGAGATGAGCTATTCCCGGGCCTGGCAGCTTGTCGACGCGATGAATAACTCTTTCCGCAAGCCGCTGGTCGAATCCTCTACAGGCGGAAAAAAGGGCGGCGGCGCTGTCCTCACCCGCGCGGGCGAGGAAGTCCTCTCCCTGTTTCGCAAGATGGAAGAGAAGCTCGCGGCGGACGCCGAATCGTTCTTCCCAGAGTTCGAAAAGCGGCTGAGGTAGGTTGCCGCGGAAATGGCGACCCCACTTATCCTTGCGGCTATCACGTTCTATCGCGTACCGATCATGAAGTCCTAGAGGCGTGCGGAAGCGGGCATGGAACATACGGTAGCCGGACCTGACCTTGGCTTGGCCGTCGCCCTGCTTGCGGCGGGCGTCGTGGCCGTGCCGCTGTTCCGCTTGCTCGGACTCGGCGCCGTGCTGGGCTATCTGGCGGCCGGGGTGGTCGTTGGTCCCTTTGTGCTGAAGCTGTTCAACGATCCGCAGGCCGTGCTGCACGTAGCCGAATTCGGCGTCGTGATGTTCCTGTTTCTGATCGGCCTCGAAATGCGGCCGGCCAAGTTATGGGCCATGCGAAAAGACATATTTGGGCTGGGGCTGACCCAGGTGCTGACGTGCGGGACGCTGCTGTCTGGCGTGGCGATCGCGTTCGGGCTTCCGCCCGCTGCCGCGGTCATCGGGGCTTTCGGCTTTGTACTGTCGTCGACCGCGGTGATCATGAAGATGATGGAAGATCGTGGTGAGGTGTCTTCATCGGCCGGTCAGAGGTCGGTGGCGATCCTGCTGCTTGAAGACCTCGCGATTATTCCGTTGTTGGCCTTGGTGGCGATACTTGGGTCGCTCATGCCGGGAGCGGAGGCGAATGCGCACGCCGCGCCGCTGTGGCAGACATTGGCGCTGGCGGTAGGCGCAGTGGCGCTGGTGTTCGTGGCCGGACGCTTTCTCATGAATCCGCTGTTCGGCTTCCTGGCGTGGACGGGCGCGCGCGAGGTGATGACGGCCGCCGCGCTGATGGTGGTATTGGGCGCTGCGCTGTTCATGCAGTGGGGCGGATTGTCGATGGCGATGGGGGCATTCCTCGCCGGGGTGCTGCTATCGGAATCCACCTTCCGGCATCAGCTCGAGGCTGACGTGGAGCCGTTCCGCGGCATCCTGTTGGGCTTGTTCTTTCTTGGCGTCGGCATGTCGCTGGATCTCAATCTTGTTCTTGCCAGCTGGCCGCTTATCACCGGCGGCGTCTTTTCGTTCATGTTGGTTAAATCGTTTGGCATCTATGTCGTGGCCCGGCTGTTCAAGGCCAATCACCGCGAGGCGCTGCATCGCGCGGCATTGTTTGCGCAGGGCGGCGAATTCGCCTTCGTGCTTTACGCGGGCGCTCTCTCTGGAGGTGTCATGGACGCGCCCACCGCCGCGGGCATGACCGCCGTGGTCATTCTCTCGATGGTGTTGACGCCCCTGGCGGTGATGGCAATCGAGCGCCTGACGCCCGCCGAAAAGGAATCCATGGACGGCATTGAGGAGGCTAGCGATCTGCACGGTCGTGTGCTGTTTGTCGGCTTCGGACGCTTCGCCCAGGTCGTCTCCCAACCCTTGCTGGCCAAGGGCATCGACGTTTCCATCATCGAGATCGACGTGGAGATGATCCGGGCCGCCGGCCAGTTCGGCTTCAAGGTTTATTATGGCGATGGCACACGCCTCGACGTGCTGCGCGCATCGGGCGCGGCGACCGCCGAGGCCGTGCTGGTCTGTGTCGACAAGCAGGAAGCGGCTGACAAGGTCGTCGAGTTGGTGAAATCGGAATTCCCGCATGCAAAGCTGTTCGTGCGCGCCTTCGATCGCGGGCATGCGCTGCGCCTGATCAATGCGGGGGTTGAGTACCAGCTGCGTGAGACACTGGAATCCGCGCTGGTGTTTGGACGGCAAGTGCTGGTCAATCTCGGCGTGGACACGTCGGAAGCCGACGAGCTTGTGCTCGATGTTCGTCGTCGCGACGAGCAGCGGCTGGAGATGCAGATCGCTGGCGGCTTGAGAGCGGGCCTGTCGCTCATGCGTGGCAACATCGCGACGACGCAGCCGGCGCCTCTGGTCGTGCCCCGCAAGAAAGCCCAGGCGCTCAACGAGGAAGCCGCCGAAACGATCGAAGGCGGCGACTAGACCGGCGCCAGATTAATCCTTGGCGCGCTCGACATAAGCGCCGTCTTCTGTCGATACGACAATGCGCGTGCCTGTACCGATGTGCGGGGGCACCATTACGCGGATGCCGTTGGACATCTTGGCCGGCTTGTAGGAACCCGACGCTGTCTGGCCCTTCACGACCGGTTCGGTCTCGACGATTTCGAGAGTCACACGCTGGGGAAGCTTGATCGCCACCGGCCTGCCGTCGAACATCAGCAGGTCGCAATCCATGTTCTCACCGAGATAGGCCGCGTCGTCGCCCAGCATTGCGGCGGGCACCATCACCTGTTCGTAGTTGGTGGGGTTCATGAACACGTAGAGCTCGCCGTCCTTGAAGAGGAACTGGTGCTTCACCTCTTCCACGAAGGCAAGTTCGAGCTGGTCGGTTGTCTTGTAAGTATCAACCACCTTCACACCGTCGGAGATGCGGCGCATGTCGATCGTGGCGGTCGGCGTGCCTTTGCCCGGGCGGTAGGTTTCGGCCTTGAGCACAGTATAGAGCTGGCCGTCCTCCTTCTCGAGGACGTTGCCTTTGCGAACGTCGCTGGCGATGACTTTGACCACGATAACCCGCCTTTGTGTTTGGATGGGCGGCGGAGTATGGCTCGGCCACCGGGAAACTGTTGAAGCGGCGCGGTCATACAATGCTCTGCCTTGGCGGCCAAGCCCGGCTTGCTGCGGCCTATGGAGTTTGTTTTGCCTAACTCAAAGCCTTGGTGGAGCAGGGATTCCCACGCAGACCGTCGGCCCTTCCTCGAGGGGCGGGGGCGCATCCGAGATGCGGTGCGCGGCTGGTTTCAGGCGCACGGCTTCACCGAGGTCGAATGCGGCGCCCTGCAGGCGTCGCCCGGGAACGAGGCCCATCTGCATGGTTTCCGGACCGATTGGGTCGGCGAAAACGGCGACCGGCGCCCGCTTTATCTGCACACCTCGCCGGAGTTCGCATCGAAGAAATTGCTCGCAGCAGGCGAGACCAAGATCTTCGACTACGCCAGGGTCTACCGGAACGGCGAGGCGGGCCCGCTCCATACCTCGGAATTCACCATGCTGGAATGGTACCGCGCCGGCGAAGGCTACGGCGTAGTCATGGCGGATTGCGTGGAGCTTTGTCGGCTTGCGCTGAAAGAGGGGCGGCGGGAGGTGTTCGAATGGCGCGGACTGACCTGCGATCCCAATCCCGAACCGGAGCGATTAACGGTGTCCGAAGCTTTCACGCGCCACGCCGAAATCGATCTGGAGCCGACGCTCGGCGACGCGAGGGCGCTTGCTCGGGCCGCGCAGTCGATCGGCGTTCGAACAGTGGCGGAGGATTCATGGTCGGACATTTTCAGTCGTGTGCTTGTCGAGCGTGTTGAACCTAGGCTCGGGCAGGGCTGGCTTACGCTGCTGTGCGAGTATCCTGCAGATGAGGCTGCCCTGGCGCGTCCGCTGACGCGCGATCCGCGTTATGCTGAACGGTTCGAACTGTATGCTTGCGGTGTTGAATTGGCGAACGGCTTTGGCGAGCTGACCGATCCCGTCGAGCAGCGTCGCCGGTTCGAGGCCGAGATGGACGTGAAGCAGGCGGCCTATGGCGAGCGATATCCGCTGGACGAAGAGTTTCTCGCTGCGCTGGAACATATGCCTCCCGCAAGCGGCGTTGCGCTGGGGTTCGACCGGCTGGTGATGCTGGCGACGGGCGCGCGGCGAATTGCAGATGTGCTCTGGACGCCGCCGGTCTAAGCGGGTCTGATGCCCGAAAGAGGATCGACCATGAAACGAGCCATCGCCGCCGGTCTTGCCGCCACGGTCCTTGGCGCTGCGGGTTGCGCCACAACGCCCGAGCCTTGCACATCGGAATGGGTGCACTGGAAGACCGAACGCTTCGTCGCCGACTTCGTGAAGGGACACCAGAAAGAGTTCAGCAACGCCCGAAACGCGACGGCGATGTTCTCCGGGGGCGGCGGGATTGATGCGTCGGGCGGCATTCCGATGTTGATCCTGACGGCCGCCGGCGTGGCCTCGCTGGCGTCGGATTTCATGAATGACCTGTGGCCCGAATTCCGTGACGCCGTGTCCGAATGCGACACCGCCCCGCGTGCCGCCCAGCTGTTCGCCAGCATTCTGCGGGAGCAGGGGGTCGACGACCGCGCGGCCAAGGCGATCGAGGATCTGGGCCTGCTGCTGGACAGACGCGGCTAACGGGGCGATAGAGCCCGCCAATCATGAACCGCCTGCTCGACGCTGGCCTTCCGGCCCCCCGCACGCTGCGCTCCGCAGACGATCTCGTCGCGGCTGGCCTTGCTGTATCCTCGTCCGAGCTGACCGGAGTAACCGCAGCCTACGCTACCGCCATCACGCCATCGCTCGCCGATTTGATAGATCGCGCTGATCGCGCCGACCCGATCGCCCGTCAGTTCGTTCCATCACCCGCCGAGCTGGATCTGCGTCCGGAAGAGCTGCCTGATCCCATCGGCGATCACACACATGAGCCCGTCACAGGCATCATCCATCGCTACCCGGATCGCGTGCTGCTTAAGGCTGTCTCGGTGTGTCCTGTCTACTGTCGCTTCTGCTTCCGGCGCGAGATGGTCGGGCCGGACAAGAACGGCAGTCTGTCACCATCCGAACTTGAAGCTGCGTTGGCTTACATACGTCAACATCCTGAAATCTGGGAGGTCATCATTACGGGTGGGGATCCCTTCATGCTGTCCGCCCGTCGCGCCGCTGCGCTGACGCGCGAGCTGGAGGCGGTCCCGCATGTGAAGGTGATACGCTGGCACACGCGCATGCCCGTCGCAGATCCCGATCGCGTTTCAAGTGAGTTCGTTGCGGTCATTAACAGCAGGTCGAAAGCCGTATATGTTGCTGTGCATTGCAATCACCCGCGCGAGCTGACCCCGGCGACGCTCGGCGCGTGCGCTCGACTGGTGGACGCCGGCATTCCGCTCTTGAGCCAGACTGTTCTTCTTAAAGGCGTCAACGACGACATAGCGACGCTGGAACAACTGATGCGCGCCTTCGTCCAGGCGCGGATAAAACCTTACTATCTGCATCACGCAGACCTTGCGCCTGGCACCTCGCATTTCCGCACGACCGTGGAGCAGGGTCAGGACTTAGTACGCCAATTACGCGACAGGATTTCCGGGCTCGCACAGCCTGCCTATGTGATCGATATCCCTGGGGGTGTTTCGAAAGCGCTCGCATCGCCCGCTGATGTTGAAACTGAAAGCGGGCGCGTACGGCTTCGTGGTCGAGACGGGGTCATGCGCGACTACGCCGGAACGTAAGGTCAGGCTAGCTCTGCTTGCGCCGCGCCTGCGCCGACATCCGCTCCATGCTCATGAACGACAGCCATTCGCGGCCTTCCACTTCCATGCCGTCATAGAGGAAGACGCAGTTCATGAAAGCCACGCTTTGGAATTCATCGAAGCGAACCGCCGGTCCACCGACGATGACGCAAGAGCTGAGTTCGGCATTTTTCCAGCGCGCTTTGTCGTCGACCTTCACCAGCTTTCCAGCAACTCGACCTGTAAGCATGAACATGGGCGGCTCCTTTCGTCTGGAAAGCAACGCGCATATTGAAAACCGGGTCCATTCGGTTCGGCAGTAACATCACAGCGTGCGGGGGAACCAATTTGAATGTGGCGAACCGCCTCACAATGACGAGTGGATATGACTACGCTTAAACTCCGGGATCGGCCCGCGAGGCTGCCTTGCGTTGATGGTAGTCTGCCAACCGCCGTGCTCCAGCTACGCCGAAGCGCAAAAGATAGGGCGCCCTCAACAGCCTATGCTTGGCCGCGAACACCGCGTCCTGCTCGACGAGATACCGCACAGCAAGCACCGGCATCGGCGATCGCATCGGTCGGAAGGCTTCGTTCCACAACCCGTGGATGTCGGCGTCGGGATGGAAGAACGCGATCATGCGGCTGCGCAGCAGGGTGTAGTATTTGTGCCGCTTGTAAACACGCTCCAACATGGCGATCCCGGCGAGGCTGGCGCAGTTGGGAAATCCCACGGCAATCGTGCGCAGCCTTTCCTTTCCGGGCGGCGCAGGAATGTGCTCCATGTCATGAAAGCTGGTGCGTATCTCGGAGAAGACATGGTCTTCGTCTTCCGGGCCGGACAGGTTGATGCCGACGCGTAGCGTTTCCAGTTTCGAGGCCTGCTTGACGAATGGGCATACGGTGCCGGATCGTCCGAGTTCGGCATGATCGGACATGGCGTAGTCGCGTAGCCACTCCGACAGCGAGGCGAGAGCTCCATCCGCCGGCTCGGAGTGACGCGCTTCCTCATGGGTGTACAGCGGTGTCTTCATGTCGATATCCGATAGGTTGGTCACGCCACCCGGAAATGGCGGTCTTTTCGTGAGGGTTTGACGAGACCTGTCGCAAAACGTAGCGCCTGCCACGACCGGCCGCTGCCGTTAACATAGGGCCGCACGACGGGCGGCAGCCCGAACTTGGTCAGGAATGTTCCAACTTCAGGCGAGACGTAGCCGTCCAGATCTACAATCCGTCCGAGACGGTGGGCCGTCTTCATCGCTTCGAAGGTGATCAAGCTTGTGGCGCCGACATGGTTCTGCACCCGATCCCGCGCCAGAAGCCACGTGTACAGCGCTCCGCTGTCCCACACAGCAACCATACCCGCCGCGTCGGACGACGCATTGAGACGGCCGAAAATGATTTCAGCCTGCCCACGCGACGAAGCCGCCGTGAAAATCCGTTCGAGCGTATCGTACTTTACCAACGTGCCCTTGCCATAGGACTGGCGGTGCAGCCGGATGAACCGATCCAGGTCGTTGCTTCGCTCAACCGTGCACTCGCGTTGCGCCTTGTTGATCGCCCGGCGAGCTTCCTGATGCATCTGCCGCAGGATCGTTTCCGGCGTGTCGCCGATTGTCGAGCGGAACGTGTACATGTGCGTAACCGCCAGATTGGCATGCACGAATCCC
>Ga0138256_10000808_pt1 | contig 33799 bp, 22 predicted proteins | sample KNB2016incub_MG_FD_105486 | JGI IMG/M metagenome (GOLD analysis project Ga0138256, IMG submission 105486) | Active sludge microbial communities from wastewater in Klosterneuburg, Austria - KNB2014incub_MG | ecosystem: Engineered > WWTP > Activated sludge > Unclassified | place: Austria... | reverse complement strand
CCGATGACACAAGGGTGGACACTGAAACTTCGACAATCGGCGACAACATTACCGCCGCCCGGATCCAGGACAATCCTGTTAACGGCCGCGACTTTACTCAACTGCTCGCAACGGTTCCCGGTTCCGTTCAAACAACCAACCAGTTTCAAACCAGCATCAATGGCGTTCCGTCAACATTCGGCGGCACCAGCGTACTCGTGGACGGAATTGATGCGGGACGCATTGACCTAAACGGCACCTCTAACGTACTTGGCCGCATCGAATCGCGTGTCAATCGTGTGAGCATGGACAGTATTCAAGAAGTGCAGGTCCTAGAACAAAGCTATTCAGCGCAGTATGGCGAGGCCCTTAGCGCCGTTATTAATCCGATCACCAAGTCAGGTACCAACAGCGTTCACGGAAGTGTTTTTGATTACTTTCGCAACGAGGCCCTCGATGCCAACGATTTCTTCAATAATTTACAGGGCTTTCCGCGGTCCGCGTTCAGGCTGAATCAATTTGGCGGCAATGTCAGCGGGCCGATCAAAAAGGATAAATTGTTCTTCTTTGCAAATTATGAAGGTGTCAGGCAGACACGCGGCCAGCTTTTCACGTCATTAACGCCGACGCAGGCATTCAGGAGCGGAATAGCACCGGCACTTGTTCCGGTTGTTGCAACACTGCCGCTTCCGACCTCGCCGTTCACCTTTCCCGGACAGGCTGTGCCAAGCGCGGATCTCGGTTTCTATTCCGCACAAAGAAACGGGAAACTACGCGAAGATACAGGGTCGGTAAAGATAGATTGGCTTCATACGGACAGCAGTCAGTTTTCGGCCCGGTACAACATAAACGATTCAAAAACGACGACGCCGTACGGAGTAGGCACTGACCAGATCGCGGACGGCACGCTGCGTGTACAGCTTTTCAAGCTATCGCACAATTATGTGTTTTCGGGCAACATGGTCAACGAGGCCGCTTTCGGGATCAACAGAAATGAAACACATCCGGGGGCCGGCCCGTCACCTTTCCCAAGCTTCAGCTTTCTATTCGCCGATTCGGCAATTGCAAACATTGGCCCGGCCCAATTCAACCAGATCCGATCAGGCACCGTTTATCAGTTTCTCGATACACTCAGCATCGTTCGCGGAAACCACTCGATTAAGGCGGGTGCCGACATTCGATTAAATCGCCGCACCGCGGAATCGTTAACGCAAACCACCTATCAATTTGGTTCGATCGGGGATTTCAAAATAAACAGTCCCTTCAGCGTTCAAACTGGCGGCAATCCGCCGCTTCACTATGCAAACGAGAACTTTTCCTTCTTTGTTCAGGATGATTGGAAAGTTCACCCGCGTCTTTCACTAAATCTCGGCCTGCGTTATCAGGTAAGCACGGTTAGCCGCGAACGGGACGGCTACCTTCAGAATTTTGACCTCGATACCCTGACCGTCACACCGCGAGGCGAGAAGATCCATGACGTTGATACCAACAACTGGGGTCCGCGTTTCGGTTTTGCTCTCGACGTTTTTGGAAAGCAAAAGACGATCATCCGCGGCGGATATGGAATATTTTACAACCGCGAACTACCGGCGAGCTTTGGTTCACCGCAGGCCAATTCGTTCCCAACGTCGAGCATCAGCATACTTGACCTTCTCGGGCTTGGTTATTGCCCAAGCGGCCTCGGCAGCATCGCCTATCCGATAAACCCTTCGGTCTATAACGGCTGCGGAACATCCGCCCGGTTCTCGATCGAAAGAGACTTGAAAACACCGGAAGCTCAGCAGTGGTCATTAAACGTTCAGCAGGACCTCGGCATTGGGGTACTTCAAGTTGGATATGTCGGCAACCACGTTACGCATCTTTTGACGGATGGCGTCGTGTCGCCGAGAAACCTAAACCGGGCTGATATAGATCTTTTTGGTATTGGACTCGGCTTTAGAAGACTTGGCCAATTTGGCGATATTTTCCTTGTCGGATCATATCCGTCGTCAACATATAACGCGCTCCAGGCGACGTTCAAACGCAACCTGGCAAAGGGCCTGCGGTATAACTTCAACTACACCTGGTCGCATACGATCGACGACGTCGTCGGTTTCTTCAAGGATTATCAGGACGAGTTCAATACAAAAGGCGAACGGGCAAGCAGCGATCAGGATGTAAGGCACAATTTTGTATTCGATGCGAGCTACGAGATACCGGCCCGCCGATGGTTTGGCGATAATATTCCCCGCTGGATAGGTGACGGCTGGCAGATCTCGACGATCTCACAGTTCCGAACGGGCCTGCCCGTTAATGTGACACGCGAAGGCGGAGTATTCGGCGGGTTTTCATATCGCCCGGACATAGTTCCGGGAGTTGACCCTTATAACTCGACCGAAACCCTACCGGACGGTACTGTCTGCAGCGGATACAGCATTCCGCATTGTCAGTTCAACCCCGACGCCTTCGCGGCACCGGCCGGCGCATTCACTCCGGGCAACACGCCGCGCAACTATCTGCGCGGGCCGGGCTTCGCACAGGTGGATTTTTCGATCATGAAAAATACCAGAATTACTGAGAACACGTCGCTGCAATTGAGGATGGACATTTTCAACTTTTTCAACATTGTAAACTTTGCCGATCCTTCCGGCGGACTGGCGGTTGGCGATACGCCAAACACTCTAAGACCGACCGCATTTTTCGGCAGAAGCGTTTCGACCGTTGGGAATCAGCTTGGCGGACTACTTGGATTCGGCGGCCCGCGGCAGATCCAATTGTCGGCGAGGTTTAATTTCTAGAATTCGTACTGCAACCGGTTTGGAGTTCATTTCTAGTGTTTTTTCATCTTTATCTCCGTACGTGGTCAGATCGAAGAAGATGGTCCACCGTCGAAGATGAATACGAAAAAGGAGCTCAGACATTTGAGTTCTGCCAAGACATCCGATTCTGTGTTTTGGAATAACATTCAAAGGCATCGATTTTACGAGCAAGGGAGGGTGATAGTGACAGCAACAACAGCATTGAGGGAAGGGATGAAGAAGCCGGGTAAATTCATATTCATTATTATACTGGCACTCTTGATCCTTCCCCTCAGTGTATCCGGCCAAAAACTTCCCGCAAGTACGATAAAAACTATCTATGTCGTCCCGTCTTCGCATTACGATTTCGGGTTCGTCGAACCGCCCAACGCCATCCGCGAGCGTGCGGCGAGGCATATTGACGAGGTAATTCGAGTTGCAGAAGAAAACAAGGATTTTCGCTGGACGATCGAAAGTGTTTGGCAGGTGAATGAATGGCTAAAGCGTCAAAAACAGCCTTCATCCGTTCTGCCGAAAGATAAGGAAAAGATCGACCGGCTGATGAATCTTATCAAGTCCGGCCGCGTTTCACTTTCCTCGGCCTGGGGCAGCATGCACACCGACTACATGGGTGCCGAAGAATTAAACCGGCTGGTTTACGATTACGTCCGGCTCGAGAATTCTTACGGCATCAAATCAGAGGTAGCGTACATGAACGATGTTCCAGGCCATCCGATGTCGGTCGCTTCGATGCTTGCGTCAAGCGGCACGAAATACATGGTGACGGGGGCGAACACGTTCATCGGTAACGCAACCGACCTTGCTCCCGGCAAGGTGCCGTTCTATTGGGAAGCCAAAGACGGCAATAAAGTTCTCCTATGGATCAGCCAGGGCAACCGAGGAGCGTATGTCGAAGCTCTGACGCAGTATTATCTTGATCCCTACACATTTGATCCCTATACAGACCGGCGGCCGTTCGATATGTTCAACCCCGAGCTTGCGGGAAAAAGATCGGACATTGAAATAATGGAGATCGGGGTCACTGATCTTCTTAGCAATTACAACAAGGCCGGATATAAATATGATGCGGTGATGGCGATGTACGCCCACGATTTTATCGAACCCGCGTCCGTCCTAAATCTCGAACGCGCCGCTCGTTTATGGAACTCGAAACACGACGAGGTAAAGATCAAGATCGCAACTTCGGTCGAATTCTTTAAGTACATTGAAGGGAAATACGGTCCGCAGATACCAACACATCGGGGTGAATGGTCGGGCCTTTGGTCTGAGGCAAAGACCGCATCCCCGCGGATAAGCGCTAAGGGGCGATTTGCGCATGATCACGCGCCGGCAGCCGAAACGTTGTGGAGCGCTCTTGCAATGACGCGGCGGTTGCCGTTTCCGGTCGGAAATTTTAGCGAGATATACGACCTGATGTTCACGTTTGATGAACACAGCGGTGCAGGAAATACCGGCTGGCCGCAGCTAAACAGCAGTGAGCCGCTTCGCCAGCAGAACGAGGAATATGTCGAGTTCACCAGCCGCTCATTGCGTGAAACGAAAAGGCTTTTGGAATCCGGCATCAACGCGGTCGCTGAACCAACCCGATTTGAAGGCCGCCGTTCACAAACGGATGCGAACACTGTCCCGGTTTTGGTCTATAACGGCCTTTCCTGGAACCGGAATGATGTCGTCCGACTTTCGCCGCCGGTCAAGGGAACGCATATAACCGCTATCAGAAATGCGGCCGGCTCGTCGGTTACTTTCGATGTCGATGAATCAGGCAATGCTATCTTCGTCGCCAAGAACGTGCCCTCAATGGGCTATGCGGTATTCGATGTAACAACCGCCCCCGGAAAGGCGGCCGGAACCCTTAAGGCCATTCCCGGAACCGGAGCGGAAAATGCAGAATTTTCCGTTCAGTTGAACCCGAACGGTACGATTCGCAGCATCCGCGACAAGACCGCGAAGCGTGAGCTCGTTAACATAAACGGCGAACTCCCGTTCAACGACCTTTTGCGTATCGAAGGTTCAGACGCGTCAAAGGTAGTATATCCGGTCGAAACAAAGATCAATGTAAAAAAGGGTGTAGGAATGACCGTGATAACGGTGCTTCGCGAGCGGTCCTCATTTCCGCTGACGCGCATTACTTTGTACAACGATCTCGACCGCGTGGAACTGCGAAACGAACTCGACCCCGATGCATTGCCATTCGTCGGCGGCAACAACAATTGGCATGATTCATATTACTTTGCCTTTCCCTTCAATATTTCAAAGAACGGACTGAAAGTACTTCGGGGCGGTCAGCGTTGGTTCGACCTCTTGCCTGATGATTATCTGCCCGGTGCAAGGCGGGACTCGGTCTCGACTCAGCATCTATTTGGTTTTACTGACGGGCGAGCGACGGCGCTTGTAGCTCATCGCCAAGCCTTTCACTGGGTTTTCCCAAGCTTTGTTCCAACCCGGATCAGACCGAAAGATGCTCCTGCGGAACTACCCGCGATGTTCACCGGTAAATTTCCTCTGCCTGAAGCGACGATCTACTCAAGGGCCGTCAGATACGGCGTCCAGGCCGACACGCACGATGTCGGAATTATCAATCTTTACACAACCGAGCCCGGCATTGCCGGCAATATGGTTTTTGAATATGCCTTTGCGGCCGCCGGCGAATTTGACCCGGTTCGAGGCTGGCATATGGGAAGCGAATTCAACGTCCCGCTTCGGTCGCAATATACATCAGTCCAACCCGCGGAAAATGAACGCTCGTTCTTTTCAGTTAACCGGCCGAACGTTGAGATAGTCGCGGTAAAGACATTGGCCGAAAATGCGATCCGCGGCGAAGTGACGTCGGCCCCGCTAAACCCGAAGGTGAATAAGGAATTCATCATCCGACTGCAGGAATTCGCCGGCCGCGGTGGTGATGTAATTGTTGCAGTACCGGCCCGGATCAAGTCGGCACACCTTACAAATCTGACCGAGAATGTTGAGATCCGGAAGATCGAAACCGTTTCTCCGCTTACGATAAATATGCGGCCATTTGAAACCGCAACGGTAAAGATCGAGATCGAATAGGCTTTATGGATAAATTGAAGAGAAGGGAATTTTTAAAATCGATTTCAGCGGCCGCAATTTTGCCCGCTGTCATGACTAGTGCTGTTAGCGTCGAAGCCGAACCCGCCGCGGCGCCGCTAACTGCCGGGGCAGCCTCGCCGCTGCCCGAAATCCCAACGTGCGCGTCGATGAGATCGACGAAGATGACGCACAAGTTCCTCGACCTGTATGCGTGGCCGGGACTCACGAACCAGTGGGGCTGCGCTCAAGCGTCGATGGACGTCACTGCGGTTCGCAGCATCGCATTTCCGCCCTTTGCGCAAGGTGAGATGAATGTTGCCCCGCTCGGCGCCGGTGGTGAGCTGCTGACCGGAGTCCTATATGTCGATGGCGAATACTTCGCGGCGACAAAAACACCGATCGAATTCTATTGGCAGCCCGACCGCGTCGAACGCAGGTCCGTTTACAATGGCCTCGAGTTAACAAGCACAATGGTCGTCCCTTTCAGGACAATGTCGGTCGCGGTCAAATTCACCGTGTCGAACGTGACCAAGACACGACGCAAGACCGAGATTAAACTGGCTGTAAACGGCGGCGCGACAAAAAGCGTGAAACCGTGGAATGCCGCCTATTCGCCGGGCGAATACGACAACGAGCGGGCAATAGATAACGGCCGCAATGCGATCCTGTGCAAGTCAAAACACACGGAAGCATTCGTACTGCAAGGCTCATCTCCAAAGCCGGCAAAGATCGAACCGTCATGGCTTGTCTATGAATTCGATCTCGCACCCCGCGAATCTGCGACAATTGTTTTCGTCAACGCGCTCGGCGAGTCTGCCGCAGCTGTACAAAAGGATTACGATTCGATCATCAACAGCTTTGACAGCGTAGCAAAAGCTACAACCGATGAATGGAACGCCCAGTTAAAGGCGGCGTTTACGCCCGGCAACAACATTTTCTCCGGCCATGTACCAACTCTTGTCACGGCCGATGACGATGTGAAGAGGGTCTATCACTCGGCTGTGATGAGCGCCCTTTATTTTCGCCGCACCACGCCGCATTCTGTTTACGGAACGACCTACGTGACGCTGATGCCGAGGTATTGGGAAACAACGACATTCCTCTGGGACATTAGCTTGAGCGCGATGCTGCTTTCCATGCTTGATCCCGCGATCCTGAAACGGATGATGGAAACATGGATGACGCTCGACATCTACAAACATTTCGGCACCGAATTCCTTACCGGCGCAGGCGTCGGGCCGTGGTATTCCGTAAACGATTACGCGATGTCGCGGATGGCAAAGGAGTATCTTAGATGGACAGGCGATCACGCATGGCTTGATAAAACAGTCGGGGGCAAAACAGTCTATCAGCATCTGATAAATTATGCAGAACATTGGCGTGCACTCGACACTAACAAACACGGCCTGGCGGATTACGGCGGCGTAACGAATCTGCTCGAGGCAGTTTCAAGTTACGTTCATGAGGTGGCCGGACTAAATGCCGCAAACGTCCACAATCTCCGCTTTGCCGCTGAACTCGCGGAACACAAAGGTGATAAAGCAAAGGCAGAGGAGTTTCGTGACGAGGCCGTCGATCTCGGCAGACGCGTCCAGGACCTATACGTTCCCGGCCGCGGAATTTGGAAGTGCAAACTGCCGGACGGAAGCTATAACGAAGTCCATCATTGCTACGACTTTGGTGTAACACTGATGACGATCGGCGACATTATGCCCGCTACTCAAAAGCGCGAGATGGTCGATTTCTTCGTTCGCGAACTTAAAACGCCGACGTGGATGAGAGCTCTTTCGACCCGAGACCTCGACGTAACATTCAGCATCCGGCCGGATCATCAGTGGACCGGAGCATATTGTTCGTGGCCAGCTCTCGCATTGAGCGGACTATACGCCGCCGGTGCGGTTGATCTTGCCAACGATTGGATAAAAGGCCTCGCGAAAACCAGCATGCAGGGACCTTATGCCCAGGCACATTTTACAGAAACGTTTATCACTGCGGAATCGAACGGCGGGGCACTAAAGGCTCCGTCCGATCCGCCTTACATAAATGATTGGGCGTGCGTTTCAGGCTGCAACTATCTCGAACCGATAGTTGATTCCCTTTTCGGGATAAACGCCCGCCTCTTCAATGGAATTACAGCGAAGCCGCAATTCGGAAAATTCGATCCAAAGGCTGAACTGCGAAACATAAATTATCAGGGCAAACGGTACACAGCCGGACGAAATGGTATCCGGCCCGCTTAGAATTAAGATGAATTGAGGCTGACTGATAGGAAGGGCCTTCTTGGTTTAGCTCCATAGGAGCGGTATGCATATAGAACAGATTCGAAAGATCGAGGGAGCTCCGTAGGAGCGGCATACTATTGACACAATTGACTTTAATTTTGCCCCTAACGGGGCTTGTTTCTCTCTTTTTCATTCGCTTCTATAAACATTTTGCTCTTATGGAGCATGAGAATTTCTGATTCCTGATATTTCAGGCATACTCTCTATTTAGTAGATATGAAGATCTCGCTTATTCTACCGATGGCATTTCTCGCAGCTCTAATTGCGGCGGCCAACGTGTTCGGACAAAACACTTCGCCTTCGCTTCTGCAGATCGGCGACCGATATTGGATGCAGCCCGACGTAGTTTACGGCAGCGCAAACAACACGCCTCTCAAGCTCGACATTTGGTATCCACGCGACAACCCGAACCCGACGCCGACGCTTGTTTACATCCACGGCGGCGGATGGATATTTGGGTCTAAAGAAGGAGCGGTCTATCAGCTCCTGCCATATCTTGAGCGCGGTTGGCGCGTAGTGAATGTCGAATATAGGATGGCGGGCAATTCATTGGCCCCCGGCTCCGTCGAAGACACGCGGTGCGCTCTTCGCTGGGTATATCGAAATGCTAAACAGTACAAATTCGATACGTCAAAGATCGTCCTGACAGGACAATCGGCCGGCGGCCATCTTTCGCTTATCACCGGAATGCTTCCCGATGGAACGGCACTCGACAACCGCTGTTACGGCGACGCAAAATATGGCGACGCTCCATTAAAGGTTGCCGCGATCGTCAATTGGTACGGCATCACCGATGTGAACGATCTTATTCAGGGGCCAAACCTGAAGAATTACGCCAAAATGTGGATAGGCTCATTGCCAAACGCAGCCGAAATTGCGAAAAGCGTGTCGCCGTTAACTTATGTGCGTCCGGGCCTTCCGCCGATCATCACCATTCACGGCGATAAGGATGACGTTGTTCCATATATGCAAGCGACGCGTTTGCACGATGCATTGACGAAGGCCGGCGACGTTAATAAGCTGATCACCGTAAAAGGCGGCGGCCATGGAATGTTCGCACAGGCCGACTATGTGAGCGCATTTAACGAGATATGGAATTTTCTTAAAGTTAACAAGGCCGAGTGAAACTGGTTGATCTAACTTCCGGTGTGAAAACGAGGCTGTCTGAAAAAACAGATCTTCCGGTATTAGCTCCGTAGGAGTGTCATATCTATAGCACAGGTTCGAAAGACGGATGGAGCTCCGTAGGAGCGGAATAATATTGACAAAATTGGCTTTAATGCCGCCCCTAACAGGGCTTGTACCTTTCTTTTGTTTTCGTTTCTATAAACATTTTGCTTCTACGGAGCTTAAGGATCGCTGATCGCTGATTTTTCAGACATTCACTTTCTATTGGCTAAATTGAAATGAAGATCACAGACATTAAAGCAACGACCGTAACCGTTCCGCTCAAAGCTCCGCTGCGGCATGCGGCCGGCTGTCATTGGGGGCGATTTGTTCGGACGATCGTCGAGGTCGAGACCGACGAAGGCATCACGGGCCTCGGCGAAATGGGCGGCGGCGGCGAATCGGCCGAGGCTGTTTTTCGAGCGATGAAAACCTATCTTCTCGGCCACGATCCGGCGAGGCTTGAAGAGATGAGGTTCAAGATCGCAAACCCGACGGCATCCCTTTACAACAATCGAACACAAATTTTGGCGGCACTGGAATTTGCTTGTCTCGACATCATCGGCAAAAAATGGGGCGTACCCGTTTACGACATCCTCGGCGGCAAATTACAGGACGAGGTTCCGTTTGCGTCTTACCTCTTTTTTCGTTATCCGAATCCAAAAGACGGCGGCGGCGAAGTGAGAACTGTCGATCAGCTTGTTTCGCACGCAAAAGATCTAAAAGCAAAGCACGGCTTCTTTGCACACAAATTAAAAGGCGGTGTTTTCGATCCCGTTTACGAACTTAGGTGTTATCGCGCGCTGGCCGAGGAATTGGGAAGCGGCCCAATGGAAGGTGATTCGTTCCGGTTCGATCCTAATGCGTCGTGGTCAACCGAGCAGGCGATCTGGTTTGGCCAGCAGATCGAAGATATCAACAACGATTATCTGGAAGATCCGGTTTTCGGCCTTCACGGAATGCGGCGGACTCGAGAGAAAGTGAGAATGCCGCTCGCGACAAACACGGTCGTTGTAAATTTTGAACAGCTGGCCGCTAATGTGCTGGATACGGCCGTAGATGTCATTTTGCTGGACACTACGTTTTGGGGCGGCATACGCCAATGCGTTAAGGCGGCCGGCGTTTGTGAGACCTTTCAGCTTGGTGTCGCAGTACACTCGTCGGGCGAGCTCGGTATTCAACTAGCTACTATGCTTCATCTTGGCGCGGTAATTCCAAATCTCGCCTACGCGGCCGATGCACATTATCATCATTTGACCGACGACGTTATCGAAGGCGGGTTGATGAAATACGAAGGCGGAAAGATAAAGGTGCCGTCCGGCCCCGGCCTTGGTGTCTCGCTCGACCGCGACAAGTTAGCAGAATACAGCGAACTATATAAACGTCTTGGCGGCTACCCCTACGATCAGGACCCGCTCCGGCCGAGCTGGACGCCGACCGTGCCGAACAACCGATGGGCCGACCCGGCCGATTCGCGTAAACCTGACATTCCGTTTTAGAATCTTAAAATGAAGTTTGTTTCATTCACCACTGCAAACGCTCAGCAATCGGGCGAAAAGCGTTACCATATCGGAGCCAAGATAAGCGAAGACGAGGTTGCCGATCTAACGCCGTCGATATTGCCGCTTGGATTGAGCGCGTCCGAAATACTTCGCTGTTTCGACCTTGACACCAACTTTGTCGAACCGGCGATGGAGGCCGTCCAAAGCGGTTTGCTGCCGGTCGTTGACCTCGGCGATGTAAAACTCGCCGCTCCGGTCCCGCGGCCGTCAAAAATAATCTGCATCGGGCTTAACTATCTCGACCACGTAATGGAAAGCGGTGCCGAGATTCCTAAAGCTCCTTTGATCTTCTCGAAATTCGACACTTGTGTTGCCGCCTCGGAACAGCCAATCCTTTTGCCGACCGGCAGCGAACAGGTTGATTTCGAGGCCGAATTAGCTGTCGTAATCGGTCGGCAGGCAAAGAATATCAAGCTCGAAAATGCGATGAATTATGTTTTCGGCTATACCAATTTCAATGATGTGTCAGCGCGAGACATGCAGTTCGCGGACGGGCAATGGCAGCGCGGCAAGTCGTGCGATACTTTCGCTCCGTTTGGCGAATTTGTTGCAACAACAGATGAAATACTTGACCCGCACAACCTCAGGATCCAGTTCCGTTTGAACGGCGTGACAATGCAGGATTCAAATACGGACCAGCTCATCTTCAAAGTGCCGGAGATCGTCGAATACCTCTCGCGTTCGATTACGCTCGAACCCGGCGACATCATCGCGACGGGCACGCCGCCCGGCGTCGGTTTTGCACGAAAGCCGCCAGTGTTCTTAAAGGACGGCGATGTGTGCGAGGTTGAGATCGAAGGCCTCGGCATCTTGATCAACCCTGTCTCGGCGGGGTAAAGAAACGAACCTATTTGCCGCGGATAAAAACAGATCGTGCAGATCTGAGCCCTTCGGGCGAAGCTGTATAAAGGACCCGCATTGGATTTTTTGATCTTTTTATGCCGTTGGTCGGTGGTCCTTCCTATTATTCACCTTTATTAGCGGTTGAGCCTTCTGATCCGGCCACCGAAGAGGCTGAATAAGAGGAATGTGAAAGAAAGTAACTTTAGAACCGTTTTATTGAATGATCTCTAATTTCATTTGCTGAGCATCGGCGGCTATCCGCGGCCGACAAACTCTTTGACACGAAAGCAAACTGAATGTTTGACCTGAATGGAAAAACAGCATTGGTGACCGGAGCGGCTTCGGGTATCGGCGAAGCGATAGCGCATGCGTTGGCCGGGGCCGGAGCTTTTGTATATGTGGCCGATCTGGATGAAGGGAACGGAAAACGCGTTGCCGGCAAGATCAATGAATCCGACCGAAGTGCTGAATATATTCGTTTAAATGTTGCGGAGCGGGCTGATTGCGAAGCTGCCGCCCTAAAGGTCCTGGCCGATCGCTCCCGGTTAGACATTCTCGTGAACAACGCCGGCATTGGCCATGTCGGAACCATTCTTCAGACCTCGGCCGACGACCTCGAACGCCTTTTCGCCGTCAATGTCCGCGGGATATTTGACCTGACAAAAGTCTTCATTCCCGGAATGATCGAGCGAAAATACGGCGTTATCATTAATGTAGCTTCGATCGGCGGCGTCCTCGCCATCCGTGACCGCGTGGCCTACTGCACGACCAAGTTTGCCGTTGTCGGATTAACGAAATGCCTTGCTCTTGACCATGCTCTTGACGGCATCCGTGCAAATGCCGTTTGTCCGGGCAGGGTTGAAACGCCATTTGTCCAAACTCGGCTCGCCGAATATCCTGACCCTGAAAAGGCATACCGCGAAATGGCCTCGACCCAGGCGATAGGCAGAATGGGCAAACCGGAAGAAATAGCCGCCGCCGTACTCTATCTCGCCAGCGACGAAGCCGCCTTTATCACCGGAACCGCCCTCGAAATAGACGGCGGCTGGAGTGTTGGAAAATGATCTCAGGCATTTTCTGAACCTATTGAAACACTGAAGGGAAGTGATTTTCCGCTATCTCCAACCTGACCAAACATTTTTGAACATTTTAACGACGAAGCCCTAGTACTTGATCAACACCGACTGTATATTGGTTTCTTTCCCAAACGCAGCATTGGGCCCAGGTTCCTCATTTTCCGATGCAGAATGTTGAGAAGATGCGGGTCAGCATATCTTCGGGGGTGGTCTCGCCGGTTATTTGGCCCAGGAATCGGAGAGCGTTGTGGAGGCCGACGAGTGTAAGTTCTTCGCTTGCGTTTTGGTCGAGCAGCGAAATTGAATTAAGAACTTCTTCACGGGCGCGTATCAGAAGGTCGTGATGGCGGGCGTCGGTTACGAGAAAGCCGGTATCGGCGGACACCGTGCCGAAGGCTGCTGAACCTGCCCGGCCGGTGGCGGTCGATCGAAGCGAAACGGACGATTCACCCGAATTCGCAGCTTCTATATTGACGGCCGCCGCTGTTATGAACGGATCGATAAAGGCGGCCCTTAGTCTATCGAGGCCGGCGCCCGTTTTTGCCGAGACAGGGATCAGCGGGCGGGCATGAACTGTCGTCGTCTCAGAGTTAAGCAAAGCATCGAGTGATCTATCTCCGATCTCGCGTATCGTGTCCAAAAGTCCGTCGAGACCGGCCTCATCTATCTTGTCGATCTTATTGACGGCAATGATGGCCTGGATGCCGCGAACGCTCTCAATGATGCCTATGTCCTCCGATTCAAGCGGTTCGGCGGCATCGATCACGACGATCACCAGATCGGCATCCGCCACAGCGCGCCGCGATCGTTCCACGCCGATGCTCTCGACCGTGTCTGTCGTGTCCCGCAAACCGGCGGTGTCCATCAATGAAATGGGAACGCCGTCGATCGAAAGATCTTCATTTATATGATCGCGTGTTGTTCCGGCAATTTCGGTGACAATGGCCCTGTCCATTCCAAGTAAAGCATTGAACAAACTCGATTTACCGACATTTGGCCGGCCGGCAAGCGTGACTTTCAGTCCTTCGCGCAATAGACGGCCGGCCTTGAAGGTTGAGGCGATCCGGCCGATCTCGACCGCAATGCCTGAGAGATCGTCGCGCAGCCGGTCGGTTTGAGATGCGGGCAGATCATCTTCAACAAATTCCAAAGCCGATTCCAGGACTACAATTGTGTCAAGCAGTTTGTCCTTGATCGGCTGCAGCCGGTTCGAAAATTCGCCCCTCAATTGCCGCACGGCCTGACGGGCGGATTCGGCGGTTCGAGCGTCGATAAGATCGCGAACTGCTTCGGCCTGTTCCAAGTTCATGCGGCCGTTGGCAAGAGCGCGAAGGGTGAATTCGCCCGCCTCCGCCATTCGAGCGCCAAGCCTGAGGCATGCATCGATAACCTGTCTGAGCAGTGTCGGCGAACCGTGGCAGCTGATTTCAACCACGTCTTCGCCGGTAAAAGAATTTGGGCCTTTGAAATAGAGAAGCACCGCCTCATCAATAGGCTCGCCGGTCTCGATATCGACGAGGGTCTTAAGTGCGGCATGACGCGGCGGCAATTCGAGCGTCGGCTCATTGCACAGCCGCGCGGCGTAAGCATGCGAATTGTTTCCGCTGAGCCTTATCACGCCAATTCCGCTCCGGCCGGCCGGCGTTGCAAGTGCGGCTATCGTGTCCGACATAACACTATAACGAACTCATCCCAACCTTCCCCACTTATTATTTTCATTCGTGATGGATCTTTCTGATCCGACTGAGAATCAAATGTCTGAACCGGACGCAGAAGCGATCGGGTTCTTTTCCTCTGTGGCCCTGGGCCCGGCCGCTATCGCTTAGGGTTCTGACCTCACGAATCTACCCGACCTCATCCCAGATCCGGTGGCCGTGGGTCTCTTTCAAAAATATTGCCCCGACAATAAATGTAAGGCCCGCGATCGCCATCGGGTAATAAAGGCCGGCATAGATATTCCCTGTCTGCGCGATTAGGCTGACGCCGATCAGCGGAAGAAGGCCGCCAAAAACGCCGTTGCCAATGTGATATGGCAGCGAAAGCGCGGTATAGCGGATCTTTGCCGGAAACGCCTCGACCAAATATGCAGCTATTGGGCCATAGACCATAGTTACCCAAAACACTTGGATAAAGACAAGAAAGATCAAGCTCCATGTGGCCGGGTTCGAGATCAATTCACCAAATGACGTATAAGGCAGCACTTTGACAGCGGGTTTTAGCGAACCGTCTGGGGCCGTGGTTTGCGGCGTAAGTTTTACCGCGCCGGTCACTGGGTCTGCCTGTGAACTTGCCGTCACAACTTCCGAACCCGCAGCCTTCTGCATCGCTTGATAGATCGGGATATAGGTCAACATCGCAAGCAAACAGCCGGCGAGGATTATCCATTTTCTTCCAATACGGTCGCTCAGCGCGCCAAAAACAACAAAAAACGGCATTGCCATCAGTAAGGCGATGGCGACAATGTAATTGGCGGACGTTTGATTAACATTCAAGATCGACTGTAAATAAAAAAGTGCAAAAAACTGGCCCGCATACCAGACAACACCTTGTCCGGCGGTGGCGCCAAAAAGCGAGATGAGGACTCTTTTAAGATTTTCCCATTTTGTAAACGCCTCGATCAGCGGGTTTGCTGAGGTCATGCCCGATGCCTTAACGTGGCGAAAAATGGGCGATTCTTCCATCCTTAAGCGAATGTAAAGCGAGATCGCCACAAGCAAGATCGAAAGTAGAAAAGGTACCCGCCAACCGCTCAAACTATCGGTTTTTCCAGCAAACTGTTCGGGCGACATCATATTCTGTACAACAAGTATCACGGCAAGCGACAAGAAAAGTCCGAGAGTCGCCGTTATCTGTATAAACGATGTGTAAAACCCGCGGCGGTTATCCGGCACATGTTCAGCAACATAGACGGCGGCACCGCCATATTCGCCGCCAAGGGCGAGGCCCTGCAGAACTCGAACCAGCAGCAGAATGATCGGCGCCGCGATCCCGATAACGGAATACGTCGGCAGAAAACCGATAACGGCCGTGGAGCCGCCCATTAAAAGAAGTGTTACCAGAAATGCGTATTTGCGGCCGACGACATCGCCGATGCGGCCAAAAAACAGGGCCCCGAACGGCCGTACAATAAATCCGACCGCAAAAGTGGCCAAATAAGCAATATAGGCAAAGGTGTCGTTTCCCGGTGGATAAAACAGTGGAGCGATGATCGGAGCAAGGCTGCCGAAAATATAGAAATCGTACCACTCGATCATCGTGCCCACGGCCGATGCACCGATCACCTGCCAGATCTTTGCCTTTGAAACCTGATCGTTATAAAAGGCGCCGAGGTCTTGTGAATTATCAGTCATTTTTGCGGTTATTGATTTGCTGTTCCGGCAAAGGCCGGAAATTTAGAAGGAACGGATTTTTGAGTTATTAAACCAGTTTAGAGGATTTGTTTCAAAGGATGGAAGTACGGTCAGAGTCTGGGCCGATGCTGTGCTATCGTAAATCGGAGTGGAATTCGTTAAAGAAAGCGTTATCAGAGCCTCGCCCGAACGCGTTTTTGCGTTTCACCAGCTGCCGGATGCTTTCGATCGGCTGATACCGCCGTGGGAAAAGGTTAATATCGTGCAAAAGGCAGACATCTCAAAGATCGGTTCGCGGACGATCTTGGAAACCCGCATTCTCGGCCCGTTCAAAGTTCGCTGGATAGCTGAACACACGGCTTATGATCCGCCAAGAATGTTTGAAGACGTACAGATTCGCGGCCCGTTTCGAAGCTGGCGCCACCGGCACATTGTGGGGCCGCATCCGGACGGAACAGTACTACGCGACGAGGTTGAATACGAACTGCCGATCCCAATATTTGGTCCGCTTGCCGCACCGGTGGCCGTAGCGCCAAGGATCGAAAAAATGTTCGATTACCGCCATCAGGTCACTAAAGAATGGTGCGAAAGTGATCTGACCGTTTAGCATAATTTCCGCATTCAACCGAGATTACGCATTGGAATCCTTATGCCCGCAAAACAAGCGAAAAGACATGAAAAAAATATCAATCGGAGTCCCGGCCTGCACGATTGGCGAGTCTTTGTTGATCGAAATTTCTTCCGAAATTCATTTTTTCGCGCTCATTCGCGTATTTCGCGGGCAAAATTCCTAATGCTTGATCCGGGTTCAAATTACATTTGTCAGTCTGTATGGAAGAAAAGATCAAAATGATAACGCATATCGTCTGCTGGAAATATAAACCGGGAACCAGCCGAGAACAGAAGGCCGAACACCTTGCAAAATTACAGGCATTGCCAAAACTCATTCCTGATATTAAAAGCTATTCGGCCGGTTCGGATGTTCTGCAGCTCGACAGGTCATTTGATACGGGCCTTGTTGCGGTTTACAGCGATATCGCGGCACTCGAAGCATATAGCGCTCATCCGGAACATCAAAAAGTCGTTGCCCTGGGTAAAGAGATCGCTGAAAAGGTGATTTCGGTAGATTTCGAAACTGTTGAAGGTTCAGGGTCTGAGCTCTAGCGGACCTTTCGGCCGCCGGGAACAAGCTTATGCACCGACTCTGAACCTTCCAAGGTTAGATGAAAAAACTATTCAAAAGGATACTGCTTATTCTGCTTGCTGTTTTGATTGCGGTGCAGGCCCCTTTTATCTATCGAAGATACAAATTGCGGCAGTTGGCAGCAAAAGTCGCCGGCTTAAAACAGACTGCCCCGACATTGCCGGTCGATGGTAAGTATAATGAATATAAGGGAATAATTCACGCCCACACAAACCTCGGCGGACACAGCACCGGCAGTTTTGAAGAACTCATCGCGGCCGCAAACGCGAATGATCTGGATTTTGTGATCATGACCGAACATTGGTCAGACACGATCGATACCGCCGGACTGACGCTGAATGGCGTTTACGGAAAAACTCTGTTCGTTGGCGGGAACGAGATCGACACGGCGGATTCTGATAGATTTTTGATGATCCCGGGAAGCGGCGATGCGGCCGGTTTGAGAAAAATGCCGACGACGGCCGTCCTCGATAAACTGCACAGCGAAAACCGCCTGGCGATCGTCACTTACCCCGAAAAATTCAGATCCTGGGACTCGAACTTCGACGGCATTGAAGTTTTCAGCCTGCACACCAATGCCAAGAAAATGAACCCGTTCACCGCGGTCTTCGACGGCATTTGGTCATTTCCGGCTTATCCTGAATTGATGCTCGCAAGCTATTTCAAACGGCCTGATGAAAATCTGCGTAAATTTGACGAGATCGCGGCAAAGCGTAATATCAGCCTGCTCGCGGGCACCGACGCGCATTCGAATATCGGGTTTCACCTGTTTGGCGATGATGCGGGAAACAAACTCGTAAAATTCAAGATCGACGACTATGCGACGATATTTGGTCTGGCGAGACAGCATGTTTTTATCGACGCCGGCAAGCCGTTAACCAAAGAATCACTGATTGAAGCGTTGAAAGCGGGCCGTTCATTCATTGGATTGGACGTTCTCGCCGATACAACCGGATTTAGGTTTGAGACGGTTGGTGTAAGCGGCAAATTTGACGGCGGCGAAGGGGAAACATCCGATGATCTTGGCGGATTCATGTTAGGCGTAAACGTGCCGCAGAATTCCCGGATCGTTTTTTTCAAAAACGGCGAGAAATATTTGGAGAAAACTGTTGAAGTCAGTACCAATAGCATAACAACGGACTACTCGATGACCTTGAACATTGGTAAAGAGGAGCTAGTCACAAAACCGGGCGTTTACCGCGTCGAAGTTTATCTCGACCAACTCGGCCCGCCATTTGATAAAATGCCCTGGATCATTTCGAACCCGATCTATGTCCGGTAGGCCTGATCGATCGGTCGCGATATTTCAGTCCAACCGCGTTTCTGGCGGTCGGCAAACGATTCGCCGGGTGTGAACATCAAACGAGAGCATATTTATACAGGTATAACCTGAATCGGAAAACAGATGAGATCAATTAAGCGACAGATTTTCGGCCTCGTGACCGTCGCGATCGCGTTAGCGGTGCCGGCGTTTGCCCAACAGGCCCAGCGGACTTCCTTTGATGTTACAAGCTATTTGATCGACGCACAGTTGTCTCCGATCGAGAACAAGCTAACTGCGACGACTGACGTAACCTTTGTGCCGCTTGAAGATACGCGATCGATCTCGTTCGAGCTGAACGGATCGCTAAAGGTGGAATCGATCACCCGGCTGGGTATCGAACCGGTTGGACCTATATCTTCTCCGACCGCGAAAGGCAAGCAGGTAAAGGCCGCCAAGGCCGTGGCCCAGCCTGTCGAGCCGGTGGGCGAGATCACTTTTGTTCAAGACCAGGTCGGTGTGTCCGACCTCGGGCCCAGCGTTCGTATCGATCTTGGCGGTGACATCGTAAAAGGAACCCCTATCAAGCTCCGGTTCAAATATAGCGGTGTGCTCAACACTCCCAGCGGCGGCCCTTTGCTCACCAAACGGCTGGCATACGTCGGCGACGATCAAGGCTATCTGATGTATGCGGCCCGCTGGTTTCCGTTTCATGAATACGCGGCTGATCAGGCAACATCCGATATCACTATCACGGCCCCGGGCGGCTTGCAGGTCGTTGGATTCAGCGATACACCTTTAACAACCGTCGGCGGCAAGTTTCGGTTCACACAGTCGAAACCGGGGTTGATCGGGAATTTTGCATACGGAAAATTTGTTACCAGATCACTCAAACTGGGCGATTATGAGGTCCAGTTCATAACGCGGCCGGGTGCCGACAACCTGATCGCCAGCTACGGCGAAACGATTGGAAAGGCCTTAAATTTTTACACACAGAAATTTGGTACGCCCGAGATGGGCAAGAAGCTCATCGTTGCTCAGATCGACGACGAGAGCCTCGAGTTCTATTCCTCCCTGGGAATGTTGTTCATGTCTAACCGCCAGTTTGAGCAGGAGCGGCCAATCACGGAGGAACGGCTTCAGCGCGAGGCGGCCCTTCAATGGTGGGGCCTGACGGTCGGGCTAAAATCGTTTGATGACGCTTGGCTGTCGCAGGGGCTTGCAGAGTATAGCGCCTTTTCGCTTCGCGAAAGCCAGTTAAACCCGTCTCAGGCAGAAGCGCTTCGCCGCGAACTGCTTGAAAAATCGCTCACGTTTGAGCAAACGGCGTCCCTGGTACGTGCTCCGGCAAATCTCGATGACCAGTCGGTCGCTTATCAGTACATCATGTATGCTAAAGGTGCTTTTGTTTATAAGCTCCTTCGCGATACGCTTGGAGCGAAAAAATTTGACCTGCTCCTAAAAACATATCTTCAAGAATACCGGGGCAAAAATGCTTCGGTTGATGACTTTGAAAAACTTGCCTCACGCGTGTCTGGTGACAACATGCGCTATTTCTTCGCCCGCTGGGTCGAAGGGACAGGCGTACCGGAGTTTTCATCTGATTACCAGATCATTCGCACCCGCGGCGGCAAGTTCGTCGCACGCGGCACGATCAAGCAGAATTACGACAATTTGCGGCTCCCGGTTGATATACAGCTTCGTTCCGAAGGTGAAGGCGGCCTAAAGACGGTCACAGTTCAGGTGGATGATGCATCGGCCGATTTTAATATCGAATCGGACGGCAAGCCGGTAGCCGTCGTAATCGACCCAGGCTATAAGCTGCTCCGTATTTCGCCAGACCTTCGCGTTTCCTCGATAGCCCGCCGCGGCATCGAACAGTTTAAGGAAGGTAATTATGTCGAGGCTCAACAGCAGTTTGAGGCGGCGTTGAAGCTCGACCGATCAAACTCGTGGATCTATTATCACCTCGGCCTGCTTTTTCTTGACCAGCGGAATTATGATGTCGCGATCGATAATTTCAAGGCTTCTCTGAGCGGCGACCTAAACCCGCCGTGGTTGTCGGTCTGGTCAAACATAAAGATGGGCAATGCATACGACGCTAAAGGCGACCGTCCGCGTGCCGTCTCGGCCTACAACCGGGCCCAGGGCCTTGGCGACAATTACGACAATGCACAGGAGGCTGTTAAGAAATACCAGGCCACCCCGTATGATCCAAAAGAAACCAAAGCGACTGCAATTAAATAGGCTGAGAATTTGTTTAAAAACTAAAAAGGCGAGAGGAAATGTACCTCTCGCCTTTTTTGCACTTTCCCTTTTTTCGTATTCGATCTCTAAAACCTGAATTTCGCCCGGAATTGCCCGACGCGCGGGCCGCCGATCGAATTGGTTATGACGCCAAAATCGACAGTATCCTGGAGGTCGCTGTTCGGGTTTGCGAAGTTGACCGTGTCGAAAACGTTGAAAAGATCGAACCCAAGCTCAAAGCTCATTCGTTCATTGATCTTTGTGCTTTTTGCAAAGCTCAGATCAAAACGCTTTGACATCGGGCCGCGAAAGGTGTTTCTTCCAAGGTTGCCAAATCCGCCGAATGCCGACGAAAAGCAGCCATTATTGATCACGTGAAGGTTACTTGTGCCTGCACCTGAAACCGCTTCGGACGCGGTGCAGTTAATGTTCGGACGGCCGAAGCCGGGCCGGACCAGGCCGCCGGCCCCACGCGTCACGCTAGTGTAGTGAGCAGCCGTTTGAATCTCAGGCTCCGAAGCAAACACCGTAAATGGTGTGCCCGATTGTGCCTGGAAAAATCCTGAGACCGACCAGCCCTTCACAAGCGCATTTTCAGAATTTCCGGCGGGAATATCCCAAACAAAGTTTGTGCTGAAACGGTGCGTCCGGTCAAAATCAGAAAGCCCTCGGTTGTTCTCAAGGTCTCTGGAATCGCCTTGAGCAATAAAGCCGGAATTCGGAACATCCGGTTTCCCGCCGCCGGCTGTGCTTCCGGGATCGGTTGACATAACGTCGATCGATTTTGAAAAAGTATATGCGGCATTGAATTGCAGGCCGCGAGAAACTCGCTTGGTCAAACTGAATTGCCCGCCGTGATAGTTCGAATGGCCTTTCGACTGAAGCAAAAGGGCCTCGGGAACATTAAAACCAAGGATCGGTACCCTTGACTCAAAATTGATCACCTGGCCGGCAGCATTTGCAAGATTAAGGTCAGTTCGGCCGGTGACCGTATTCAAAAAGCCGAAAGCCCGCCCGAGTCCGCGCTCCCGTGCCGTTGTTCCTGCGTTCAACGCACCATTAGGCGCCCCAGCGGCCACATAGGCCTGGTTGTACCGTTCAAAGATGTGGTCCGGCGTATTCCGATCATTAAGATCAAAGCCATGATTCAAAGCTGTGGCGATCAGTAGGTTCTTGCCTGAAGTGCCAATATATCTCGCTTCAACAAGCAGATCTTTTGCAATTTCGTATTGAGCGCCAAAGTTCCATTGATGAATGTACGGCGTCTTGAGGTTTCGGTCGATGGCGCGAAACTCGAAAGTTTCCGCGATATTTCCGCGTGTACAGTTTGCTCCGGTTGCGGGAAGGCATCCCGAACCTTGCGGCGTCCCTCTTGAATCGACAAAAACAGGTGTGTTGTCGCGTATCGAGTATGTTCCGCCCGTTCCACTACTTCTTGTTATGCGGAATGGCAGCCATTGATTCAGCGGCACATTGGTCGGAACCCCTGAGAATGCTGTGCCAATGGGAACGTTGCCGTTTGGAACCGTTATCTCTACTTCACGCAGGAATGGATAGTTTGAAAAAACGGTGTTGATGAACGAAGCTGACGGACGGTCATAGAACAACCCGTAGCCGCCGCGAAAAACAAGCTTGTCGCTCACCGAATAGGCGACGCCGATCCGCGGTGCCAGATTATTGATGTCCTGGCCCTTTAGCGTGTGCTTTGTACCTGCCGTCCGGGTTACACCGATGGCGGTATCGACGATCTGAACGCCCGTGTTCGCAACATTGCTGGGAACCAAAAAGCCGGACGTCGGATTGTCGCAAAGTGCATTTGTGCCGCCTGTCGCCGCAAAGCATGGCAAAAACGGCTCGAGGTCAAAATTGCCGATCCGGCCGTTCTTTTCGGTCGGCCACATGAACAATTCGTATCTGAGGCCGACGTTTATGCTCAATCGCCGGTTTATTTTCCAATCGTCTGTTAAATATAGGCCAATGTCCTGAAATCGAAAGCTCTTGTCCGTTATACCGTATTGCGTGTCTGCTTCGGTAGCATTGCCCGTAAGAAACTGGGTGAACGAATCGAATTTTTCAAATTCGGTCGCCTGCTCTTCCGGCAGGTTCGTGTCGAACTGGTGCCGTTTATACTCGCCGCCAAACTTAAAATTGTGATTGCGGTAGGTCCACGTCACGTTATCGCCGATACTGAATGTGACTTGCTTTCTCCGATTGAATGAATCGTTCGGCCCGCCGAATGAAAAGTTTGCAATATTGTTGCGGCCGATGAAGTGTCCAAGGCGGGTGGTCGCAACACTTGTATCAAAGGTCGAGGCCGGATTGTTGACGCCGACAAAGTCGTTTGTAAAATCACCGGTCGAAAAATCATCGGTCAGCGAACGTGTATTGTTCAGGTAGAAATACCCGAACCGTAACTCGTTGACCCAGTTCGGCGAAAAGATATGAGTGTCGCCGATCGAAAGCGTACGGTTCCGGTCGTCACGCTGAAGCGTGGTCGGGGAAGCAAGGCTGTTTGGATCGGGGAACGAATCGAGTCCCGGAAAATCCGAGAAAAAGAATGTGCCCGAAAGACTGTTGCTCGTGCTGAGTTGGCCGTCAAGCCGTGTTGTAAATTGGTGTTGGCGAAATTTTGACGGCTCGACGCTGATAAATTCGACCAGTGGGTTATTCCGCTGAAGCGTGCGGCCCGTCACGGTCGGGAAATTGCCGAACTGATAGCTGCCTGTGCCGGATTGGTCCACTAAACCTAACTGTCTGAAGTTCGTTATGGACGGCAGATAAAAACCGCCTGTCACAGGATTTCTCAAGTTAAGTATCCTGAAGGCAACATCGCTTATGTCAGTAGGCATAAGGCAGGTCGTACCCACCGTACACCCGCTGAACTGATTGAACGCAGCAGCGATCGCCGCCTTTGAACGGTCGTCACCTAGAACGCTGAATGCTAGCGGAAGCACAGAACGCGTTCTTGCGGTTGGCACCAGGCCTGTATTGGCGTCGGTGAACTGATAACCGCCAAAAAAGAAGAACCGGTCTTTGATCACCGGCCCGCCGATCGTAAATCCGGCCTCTGTCCGGTCGGCCCTTGGCTTTTCGTTTCCGCTTTCTTCGAGAAAAAATTCATTCGAGTTGAATTTTTTGTTCTGCAGATAATAGTATGCGGTGCCGCTGAAATTGTTTCCGCCCGATTTCGTTACCAATTGAAAATTGCCGCCGCCGCTGCGGCCGGTTGATGCGTCGTAAAGCGATGTTTGCAGCTTTACCTCTTGCAGAGTTTCGGGCGCCGGTGAAATGTTGTCAGTAAGCGAACCTTCATTGCTTGTGATATTCGTCGCATCGATCCCGTTAAAGAACAGGCTTGTCGAGGTGGTACGGGTACCGTTTACCGACGGCGAGATATTTCCGTTGCCGTTTACGCCAACCGGCGAAAGTTCAGACGAAACGCCGGCTTCGGCACCAACAAGGCCGGTAAAACTTCTTACTGACGTCGGGGTGCGCGTAAGCTGGTCGCCCGTGATCTGGCGTGAAACGGTAGCGGATTCGGCCTGCACCAGCGGTTGGTCGGTTGTCACATCGACAAAAACGTCGGCTGCACCGACCTCAAGCGAAACTTCGATGGACCTGGTTACCGAAGCCTCGACCTCAGTATTCTGGCTGACCGACCGTTTGAATCCTTCTTTTTCGTAGGCAACGCTGTAAGTGCCCACCGGCAAAAGCGTTACGCTCCAGCGGCCTTCATCGTTAGATGTAGTGTTTCTTGTAAAATTGGTTGCCGTGTTCTTAACGGTAATGTTTGCTCCCTGCACCAATGCACCGTTAACGTCGGCAACTGTACCGCTCAATGATCCGGTCGATTGCCCGAACGCCGCAGGAACAAATATAACGGCAAGAATAAATGTAAATGACCAAACAATAAGATTGGATCTCATGATAACTCCTCAGAATTTTTGAATCCTCGATAATGCGACAGGGCGGCACGTTGTGTTCCATGCCGCAAACCTTCGTGCCTATCTGGTGTTTTTTTTTCCTTTTGTGGCTGCAAAAGGCAGGATATGGCCGCAAGGTTAACGAGGCGTGACCAAGGAGTTAAAAAGGTGTTAAATTTTGGGTGATCAACGGATCAAGTTTGCGGCGGCGGCCTCGCCGGTTTCGATGGCGCCTTCCATAAAACCTTGCCAATCGGCGATATGTTCCCCGGCAAAGAGTACCTTGAGATGAGGTTTGGCGAGAATGGGCCTTAGCCCAAACCATTCGCCGGGGCCGTAAATTGCGTACGCGCCCTGCGTAAACTCATCACGCTGCCATGCATAAGATGCGATACCGCGGGCAAGATTTGGTGCCGCCCAGCTGTAATCGATCAGATCGCGGGCGACGATCACCTGTCGCCGCTCATCTCCCTGCGAGGCGAGCACGTCAGCCTTGTCGCCGATGGCGTAAGCGGTGAGAATGCCTTGTTTGCCCGGCTGGTTTTGCGTGCTGTGAAAGTAATAATGCGAGGTAGTATCGGTGACCATTGAAAAGTTATCAGCTTTCCAAAATCGTTCGTCAAACAATACGCCATTTTTGATGATCCTGGAATAGCCAAGTTTTTCTGCCGCGGCAGCCTGTGCGGCCGGAAGCGGCGGATCAAATTTGATCTTTCGCAAGCTTGGTATCGGCGCTGTGCAGATACATCCATCGCCGCTGAACGATTCTTCGCCGCACTTTATGGTCACAACACCCTTGCGTTGGATCACTTCGGAAACACGCTTTCCTAGTTTGATATTCTCCGCGCCGACGCGTGCCGCAAGCTCCTGTGCCAGTCGCGAATTGCCGCCGGTCATTTTGTAATCCATCTCGTTGTGCGGGCTAGATTCAGCGTATTCGGCGAGGGCCGCAAAGGCCGACACATTGCGGATCGATTCGCCAAAATCGGTGCTGTCCATCAGGTCGCGGATGATGAGGTCGTCGCGCGAATAGCCGATATTTTCAAGATGCGTCCACCAATCGAGATTGTCCAGTTCGGTCTTTTGCCGCGCGGTCAGTTTTGGATATTGCGCGATCATATCTGCCCACGCTTTTTTTGCCGGTTCAGAGAATCCCCATGCCTTTGGCGGTAAAACCTTGCCGGCCTGCATCAGGCTGTCTTCAAACTGGTGCTTTTGCAGCGATATCTTAAACTCGCCGCACAATGCATGCACCCGCTCGTGGCTTTCGCCGACCCATTCGGCCCCGAGTTCGCAGATCAGATTCGTGTCTTTGAAAGTGTGCGAAAACACTCGTCCGCCAATGCGGTCACGCCCGTCGAGGACGGTCACTTCCCACCCTGCCGTTTTTAGCTTGTATGCTGCCGACAGGCCGGCAAGACCAGCACCAATGATGATGCACGACTTCGCTTTTTTCTGACTTAGAACTTGCCGCGAGGTAAGCGCAACAGACGCGGCCGTCGCACCCAGGGCCGTGAGAAACTCACGGCGGCTTGTTTTGTTCGGAGTCCCGTTCGCAATGCCGGGAGCGCTGTCCGTTATGTTCGGTGTACCGCCTTCAGACGGCATCTTCCCCGCTTGATCTTTCATTAAGTAACAATTATGCCAGACTCACGGTAATTATTCAGAGCGGAAGCCTGCCAGATCAGCAAGGGCGTGTCCGGACTGTTGAATTTTACTTCATTGCCGGCATCTATCGTCTGCGCGGCCTCGACGCTAGTTCCGTTCGCATCTGCATCCATATCTCATGATATTTCCACTCCGGCGGCGGGTCGATTTCGCCTTGATGGTCGGGCTTTAGAATCAGGTCGCCGGTGGCGAGAAGGATGCGTTTTACTTCAGGGTTTTGTTCGAGCTTCGCTCGCATCGCAGCGACGATCAGCCGGTAATGTTCGCCCGGTGTTGCTGACCGATAAAGAAAGCGCTTGCCCTCGAAGGTACACCAATCGATTCCCAAGCGTTTCATATTTTCCTCCGCAAGCGTTCCGGCGGATTTTGCTTCAAAAGCCGACATCCGCGCGACCTGTTCACGGGTAACCTTCCATTCGGTGCTCTTTTCTTTTGCCCGCTCATCACTCGCTCCTTCGGGATAAAGCATCATCTGCCAAAACCCCTCAACGCTCGCGTACCGCTTTCCATAAAGCTCAAACGGCGTCGCCGCAAAGTTTGACAAAATGCCTAGCTCATTCCGCTTCGACAGAATCACTTCACCCGGTTTTGCGTCTTGAGGCAGAATCTCCCACGAAGGTTTGTTTGGATCGTTGACCGCCGCAAACCAAACGGCGGGATATTGAGCATGGTTGGAACTTATACCTGCGTGCCGTATATCTGAGTTCGCCCAGTTCGCGAATGTCCCTAGAATAGCCATCGGAATTAACGCTTGTGCGAAACTGAAACCGAAATCCCATAAGGTAATGCGTTTTTTTCCAGGAGGTTTGCTGAAAAGACCAGGCAGCGGCCTTCCGCCAATCACTGAAGTTACCGATGTAATGCACGGGTTTTCGCCAGTTCTACAAAAAAACGCTTTTCTTAACAATTCAAAAACAATCAGGCAAACGAGAGGCATCACAAATATAGTGAAAGTTGCCCAAGAATAGCCTGAGAATCCAAAGATGACCAAGATGACTCCGAAAATTGCCCAAGGAATAGATGTCATAAGACAACATCGATAAAAGAAGGGATGATTTAATAGGTCATCACTTAATGCGAATGGAATCATACCCACAAGAAACGGAATCGCATATCGCCAATTCAGGATTGATATTTCAGGGTCAATCATCAGTATCCTAAGATCAAAGCGTTGCAAGTCTCAGCCAACTTCTCCAGCTTATCGAGCGGTAGTTCGCGCGTTCGGAGTCCCGTCTTTAGGGGGCTTCTTACACATTAAGGACGAGCCTGCCAAAATAGGGACTCCAGACAAGGAACTCCAACCGCTAAATGATCGTCGTTTTGATCTCGCGAATGCTTCGGTGCAGTTCGCGGGATTCTCGTTAGGGATAATCGACCAATCTCAGGTCGCTGATGTACCGGAAATCCTTTCGATTGAGCGTTGCCAGTTCAAAGCTGTTGACCAAAGCTGTCGCGGCGATTATGGCGTCAGGCATTTCCAATCGATGGCTGAGACAATACTTCTCGACAAGCGACGAGGCCCTTGTGGAAATGGCCTCGTCGATTTGGATGATCTCGAATGTAGCGAGCAGTTGGCGCGTTTGTTTGAGATGCAGCTTATAGCGGCTACCGAAGATTAACTCGATCTCATTCACGACGCTAATTACGAGTTCATCTTTTTCGGATGCTGCATCCAGCCATTCGGCGGCAGCAATGTCTCCTCGGGAATATTGGATCAGGATATCGGAATCAACGAGGATCATTGTTTCGTTTGAGACGGTTCCAGTGCGGGCCGCTGCGCAGCTTTCGGACCCATGCCGCTCCGCCTTCTTTCATGTCCTCGCGGTCTTTCCACATTCCGAAAAATGGCTCGTCGCGAAAAGAGCGCACTCGTTTCTTTGGCTTCGCCGCCTCAGAATGATGTTTTCGTAATTTTGCTATGAACTGCTCAAGCTTTAACCGTTCCTCATTTGAGAGTGACCCATAGGTTTTTAATAATTCCTCGTTCGTCATAACGGTCTAATGATACATCATTCAGTTGGATTTGAGACTAAATGATCGTCGTTATGATCTCGCGGATGCTGCGGTGCAGTTCGCGGTCGTCGGTTATTGGTGAGCAGACGGCGACCTCGGCGGCATCGACCGGAGCGATGCCTTGGGCTATCATCTGTGCGGCGTAGATCAGCAGCCGGGTTGAAACTCCTTCCTCAAGGCCGTGACCCCGCAGGTTTCGGACCTTGTGGCCTATATTCACGAGATCCTTAGCCGTACTCTCATCGACGCCGCCCTCTTTGGCGACGATCTCGGTTTCGGCCTCGGCATTCGGATAATCAAACTCCATTGCGACAAACCGTTGTCTCGTCGATTGTTTCAGGTCTTTTAAGACCGATTGATAGCCCGGATTATACGAAACCACAAGCATGAAATCCGGCGGAGCTTCGATCACCGTACCGCGTTTTTCGATCGGCAGCCGGCGGCGGTCGTCTGTCAACGGGTGAATGATGACCACCGTATCTTTTCTCGCCTCGACCACCTCATCGAGATAACAGATCGCACCGCTGCGAACGGCGGTTGTCAGCGGGCCGTCGTGCCAAACGGTTTCTTCGCCCTCAAGAAGAAAACGGCCTACGAGGTCAGTCGAGGAAAGGTCTTCGTGACAGGCTACCGTGATCAGCGGCCGTCCGAGGCGATATGCCATGTATTCGACAAACCGCGTTTTGCCGCATCCCGTCGGGCCTTTTAGCATTACCGGCAATTTTGCGGCATAGGCCGCCTCGAATATCTCAACTTCCTGATTGACCGGAAGATAAAACGGTTCCTTCGCAACTTTGTACTTTTCGACTGCGGTTTCCATAAACGTCAATTTTCGCACAAACTGCACACGGTTGGCAGGCGCTGTAAAGCGGTTGGCAAAAAAACCGGCACTGCCGCCAACCGCTACATCTTGTCTTCAAGCTCGACTAGGCGTTGTTCCAACGGCCCCAATCGCCCCAAATAGCGAATGTGACGCCGAGCGATTGAATGTTGACAAAGAAGATCTTGCCGTCGGGTGAAAACGTGGAACCCGCAAATTCAGCCCTCGGTTGAATTGAAATATTCTTTGCGAAATCAGCTATTTGTCCGGCGGGCGTGAGTATCCGAACAAAATTTTCCGCGCTTCCGCCCGTACCGACATAATCGCTATCTTCACAGATGAACAGCTGTCTGCTTTTTGGCCGCAGGGTCATATTATCGGGCATGTCCAAAATTTCTCTGTCGGGCGATTCGAATACGAGAGTCAAACGGCCTTCGGTCTTACTCGTCGGTGAGTATTGCCAGATCTGTCCGCCTTTCTTATCACCGCCGCTGGTCGAATCGAAATAAATGTTGCCTTTATTATCAGCACACGAACCCTCAAGCCGCGCAAATGTCGCTGCGCCTTTCGCTTTGCCTTGCTTATAAACGGCGGATTGATCGAGGTCGGCGGATGGCGGATCCGGTTCATCGATCGTAATCCATTCCGCGTTGAAGGTCGTGCCTTGCTTTTGACCGGTCCGCGTGTCGTATCCGGGCTGGCCCTTGATCGCCAGCATTTGCAGAGTCCCGCCCTCTGCTAACCGCTTTTGCCGATTCGGGACGAAGCGATAAAAACCGCACGCCGATACATCTTCGGTCAAATAAACGATTCCCGATTTTCGATCGACGGAAATGGTCTCATGAACAAACCTGCCCATCGCCTTAAGCGGAACCGGCTGAACAACAGTATTTGATGCGGCCGGCACCTCAAAACAATAGCCGTGCGGCTTTTTAAACCCGCCGGTCTTAACGCCTTTACTGTCCGTCCGGATCGACGGCCCGAGCGTCGTCTCTTCACACGAGACCCAACTTCCCCACGGCGTCGGCCCGCCGGAACAATTTATAAGCGTTCCGGAAAGGCTGACGAAATCCCGCACAAGCTCACGCTTTTTCTGGTCAATTACAAGCGTAGTAGTGCCGCCGCCCGCTGTGTCGTCGTAATGGTTACCGTGGCCAATTCCAAAATTCGCGTTTGGCACCTTGCCGCCAATCACCTCATGGTTGCGGACAATTCGGAGTTCGCGGCCAACCTTGAAGGTCCACATGCCGTCGTGGAGCGACGGCGTCGGCCGTCCGTCCGTCATTACGCTCTTCACTTTCCCGAAAACGTTGTATTCAAAGCCGTCCGGCAAAGCGAGAAAGGTTTCGCCGGTATTCTTCGCGGCTTTCGGAACGAGGTCGCCAAAGCCTGGCGAACGAAGCGCGGCTAGATTGCCGTTAACCGCTGCCGCTTCCGCACGCCGGCCGAGGCCGCTGCATGCCAGGGCGAGGCCGCCGGACGTTAGCGTCAAGTTGGTGATAAACGATCGTCTGTCCATTTGTCTTTACCTCATCAGGCGGGAAATATTATAAACCTAAATAGTTCATCAAAAAACCCCTCGAATAATCTCGACCAAGCATCCTTTTCTTACTATTTCTGAATCCCTTTTTCACCGGCAGAGATCCGAACCGCGAAAAAAGAAGAATGACAAATACGAGATAGACGCCAGGATCAAGATTTTTAGAGTATTCTCAAAGATAACCGCGAAAGCGCTTATTTCCAAGCCGTCCGTATTGCGGGTTGTGGGCCGGCATCAATTCTTTTGCGTCCTTCGAGTCTCCGGGTTTCCGGTCAAAAAGATCGTCAGAACAGAGAACCCAATGAAAAGGCGCAAAGTTCGAAATTAGAGAATCGCCAAAAACTCAATTCGGCCCGCAAGCGTATCACAGCCAATATGATTATCGTCCATGCAGAAACAGATGTTCAGATCGAACTTTCCCGCGGTCTTTTCCGTGAATATGAATCATGGCTTGGGATGGACCTTTGTTTTCAGGGATTTGAATAGGAATTGCAAAATTTGCCAGGTAAGTATGCCAAACCGGACGGACGACTGCTGCTTGCTTTGGACGAGCATGCCGCCGCCGGCTGCGTAGCGATGCGAAAACTAGTGCCCGGTATTGCCGAAATGAAGCGGCTTTATGTTCGCCCTGCGTTTCAAGGCTCGGGAATTGGCCGCCGCCTGATCGAAATGATCATCAATGAAGCAAGTCAAAGCGGATATAGCAAACTAAGGCTCGACACGCATCCGCCAAAAATGGGAAAAGCCGTGAGACTATATGAATCTCACGGCTTTCACCCGATACCGCCCTACTACGTCAACCCGCATAGTAACGTGCTTTTCATGGAGTTGTCGTTATAGCCAACTAAGGCGTTGGTTTTCTTGGCATCTTGCCGTCCATCATTGCCGACTGGTAAACAAAGGCGGCAAGGATGATCGCCATTTGTTTCATGTCATCCGGCTGGATGCGGTCGAGGACGTCCATGTTTGAGTGGTGCGTCCTTGACGAATATTCCATTTCATCCTGAATGAACTGGAATCCGGGCAGGCCGATCGCGTCAAAGCTGAGGTGATCGGTTCCGCCGGTGTTCGAAAGCGTCAGCGTGCTTGCGCTCATGTCGATGCTGTTGCCAAACCATTTCGGGTCCTTGAAGGATTCGAGCCATTTTCTGAAGATAGGCCGCACGGCTTCGTTACCCTGAAGGTAAACGCCGCGCACCTTTCCTGTACCGTTGTCGATATTGAAATAGGACGAGAACTTTTCGTAATCCGGCAGTTTTGTCAAAGCTCCGCGATTGCCGCCGCCGCCGAATGCAGGAGCCGTGCCATCGCCAAAATAGCCGAAATGCTTTCGCACATACGCTCGTGAACCCATCAACCCTTGTTCTTCACCGGTCCAGAGCGCAATGCGGATCGTTCGCCGCGGCGTTAGCCCTGAAGCTTTCAGGATCCGTACGGCTTCCATCATCACCGCGCAACCGGCGGCGTTGTCAGTCGCCCCGGTGCCGCCCTGCCACGAATCAAGGTGGCCGCCAAGCATTACGATCTCATCTTTCAGGTCGGTGCCGGGAATTTCTGCGACAGTGTTATATGAATTTAGGTCTTCGTCCTGAAACTCGACCGCCAGATCGACCGTCATGGTCACTTTTTCGCCTGCGTCCAGCATTCGGGCCATTCGGTTAAAATGTTCGGCTGCGGCGCTGATCTGGATCGGAACGGTCGCATCCTTGCTATAAGCCGGGGCCGGCCTTGCAGGTGTGCCGTTCGCATTCGTCGCGGGTGCTCCTGCGGCCGGCACCGACTGTGCACCCTGAACAAAGATCGTGCCGCCATCGCCGCGGCCGGCGTCGATCAAGATCGCCGAACCTTCATCGATCAAGAAACGCGTCCGCATTGAGTTAAAACGCATCTGCTGCTGAAAGTTTGCCGGCGGTGTGAACGCCTGCTGCGGCCGCTGTACAGATGCCGGGTCAGGCGCATTTGCCAGGTTAAGCAATTCGTCGTCGGTCGCACGGGTTGCTTGCGGTGCAAAATGAGCCGGCGTCGGGCGAATTGGGCCGACCAGCACTATCTTGCCTTTGAGCTTGCCCTTAAATTGCTCAAGTTCGGCTTCGTTCGCAGCATTGAAATGAACCACTTCGGCAGTATATGCAGTGCTGGCCGGAGCGGCGGGTGCGGGGGCCTGTCCCTTCTTTGGCTTGACCGGAGCTGCCGGCGCCGCGGTCAGAGTATCGGTTCCGGGTGACCATGCCTTCGGATAGGCGATCAGCGGAAACGCGACCGGGCCATCGACCATTGCGTAGAAACGCTTTAACGTCCAACCGCGTCCGAATGGGCCCCATGCTTCGAGATGAGAATTCTGAAGTCCCCATTTTGCCAGCGTATCGCGTGTCCAATCGTTTGCACGCTTCAACCCCGGCGAACCTGTCAGCCGCGGGCCGTTAACATCCGTCAGCCACGTCATTGTCTGCATCACCTGAGAACGATTCAGCCCTTCGTCCTTGATCTTATCGATATCGGCCTTGGGGGCCGCATACACCTGTCCTTCCGGAGCAGTGGCGGCTTGTCCAAGCGCCGCAACCGGTAAAATGAACGCGTAGATAACCAACGCGCCTATAAGCTTGCGTCGTAACATTATTTTTCTCCTGAATTGCGAAATGGATCTGTAAGTAAGAATCAACTAACTTATACCACAAATTTGGAAAATGTTCAGGCAAGCGGACAGAGTGATCGATTTAGCGCGCGGTGCGAAGAATCAGCGGCGAAAGATCTTGTGCGGTACCCACATCGGTACCGATTTGGTGCAGTCGCGGCCGTGCTGACTTTCTTCTTAAGAGAATACAGGGCCAGGTACACGTTATGTTGTCCAGGTCAGCGTATAGGCGGGTGGTACATTTTTAACGATCAACGGGCTTTTTTGAGACTTGCCGAAGCGGTCGCGCATAAATTCGCGAAGCTTGATCGCGGAAGGGAAATAATAACCGTGGGCATATTGAAAGGTCCGAAAAGTGCAATTACCCTGCTGCATGAACTTAT
>Ga0138256_10000807_pt1 | contig 33809 bp, 28 predicted proteins | sample KNB2016incub_MG_FD_105486 | JGI IMG/M metagenome (GOLD analysis project Ga0138256, IMG submission 105486) | Active sludge microbial communities from wastewater in Klosterneuburg, Austria - KNB2014incub_MG | ecosystem: Engineered > WWTP > Activated sludge > Unclassified | place: Austria... | reverse complement strand
CCCTTCTTAAAATGCTAAAAGTGTTCAATAATTCGGTCAAAGATTTATCCTTATTACTTTCAAACTGCGCGTACCTGTCAAAGGGTGTAAAGTTTTTGTCTGCCTGATCAGACATAATCAAAGCTATTCGTTCGATCCAATCAGTTTTTTCCCCGTAGATTAAATGGCCTATGATATCGTAAGCACTCCAGGTTTGCTCACCTTCATTGGATTTACTCCAATCATCGGATATATTGTACAATAAATTGGTGAGCACCTGGGGAGTTCGCTCAAGTATCTCCATTGATTTGATAATAGAAAATTCCATATGGATTAACTTCAGGTTTAAAAGTCAAGTTTTTCTGCAGTCCAAGGTCAAAACAAGTCCGGCCAAGCAAAAAAAAAGCCGTCTCGATAACGAAACGGCTTCAGAAATTTATTTAGAGTAAGCTTATGCGTCACCAAATTTTTTGACCAGCCAGATCACAAACGCTACTGTTCCAAACAACCAACACAAACTAGCTAAAAGGCCTAAAAATCCACCTCCTAAAAATCCACCACCAGTCACAACTGCGGCAGCTATAATCCAAAGCAATAATCCTGCTCCCCAACCAAAAACACCAAACCACAACCACTTATTAACCGGATCTTGAAAATCTACAGCATTTTTAGCCATTTTTTTGGTCATGAACTTCTGAACCATCCCAATTCTCTTTTGAGTTCTTACCTGCTTTCTTTCAATTTTTTGAATTTCTTTGGCTTCAGCTTTGGTCAAAGCTTTAGAATTTACCATACTGATTTTCTTCTCAACTCCATTACCAGGTACCAGATTGGCTACCGTATTTGTCGCTAAAGATAATTGTACCAGAAGGACTAAGGACAAGGCAATGCTAAATAATCTACTTTTCATAACAGGTTTTTTTAAATGTTTCCGGTACGAAATTATAATTAATTCTTAAGGAAAAAGAAATATCATAGTTAATTTTTTTTCTTTTTTACCAAAGTATTCATACCCAAAAGCCATGCCAGAATAAAACAGAGGCCTCCCAGTGGTGTGATGGCCCCTATCCATGCGGGAAGATTAGGCATAAGGCTTCTTAAGGATAAGAGGTACAGTGATCCCGAAAATAACAAAATCCCTATCAATGCCATAATGGCGCCTTTATATAAGGGTTTGTCCAGTGGTTTCCATATTAGATAGGTTAATGCCAAAAAGGTATGATAGAAATGGTATCTGTTTGCAGTCTGATAGGTGGCCGCAGCTGCTTCATCCATATATGGTTTAAGAGCATGTGCTCCAAACGCCCCTAGCACCACTGCCAGAGCTCCAACTGCCATGGTGATCATCATTAAATTTCTATTTTCCATTGAATAGGCTTTTTATGTTGTTTTAATAATAATTCATTTGTTTTTGAAAAATGTTTGCACCCAAAAAAAGCCCCTCCTGCCAGGGGTGAAGGATGTGCTGCCTCCAGGACAAAATGTTTCATTTCATCGATCAATACCTTTTTGTTTTTTGCATAATTCCCCCACAACAAAAAGACCAATCCATCTTTTTTGGCAGAAAGTGTTTTGATCACTGCATCCGTAAAATCCTGCCACCCACTTTTTTGATGAGCGCCTGGCCTGGATTGCTCTACAGTCAGGATAGCATTGAGCAGGAAGACTCCCTGGTCAGCCCAGCTGGTCAAATCTCCGTGTGTGGCAATCGGGATCTGCAGATCAGTATTGAGCTCCTTGTAGATGTTTTTGAGGGAAGCAGGTATGGTAATTTGCTTGGGCACTGAAAAACTCAATCCCATTGCTTGCCCTGCTCCATGGTACGGATCTTGTCCTAATATCACCACCTTGACCTGATCGAATGGGCAATGGTCAAATGCATTGAATATCAGAGGACCCGGAGGATATATAATTTTTTTGTTCAATTTTTCCTGGCGAAGAAATGCCCGCAACTGTTGAAAATAGGGCTTTTCAAACTCGTCTTTTAATACATTTTTCCACGAAGGATGAATATTTACTTCTGCTGCCATTAATCAAATTAACTATCTATTATTCAATTATTTAAGTAGTAATAATGAGTTAGATTCACTTTCGAATTTTATTTGAATTCATTTTGTATCAAGGTGGTCATTACCTTATAGGCTTCGTCCCAGCCGGGATGATACTTTTTGAGTAATTCCATATGTTTTGCCAGTACCAGGTTATCTTTTCTTCGTGCCGGTCCAGTCTGTGCTTCTCTTGGGGACATGGTCTTAATTTTAGCGCTGGTCTCTTCGATGAGGGGCAGGAGGATGTCGAAATCTATATTTTGAGCTGCCAAAAGTTGGTATGCCATCAAATATAAATAATTCGGGAAATTATTGACCATGACAGCTGTAAGATGAATATATCCCCTGGTTTCATCAGAGATCACCAACACCTTTTTACTGATCAAAGAAGCAAGTGCTTTTATCATTCCTGCATAGCGGGGTGTGGATCCAGTCACCAATAAGGGGATATTGGCTAAGGACATTTTTTTTGATTTGGTAAATGTCTGCAAGGGATACAATACGCCATGATTTTTAAAATAAGGACTCAATACTTCACATCCTACGCTACCCGCTGTATGGACTATCAAAGCTGTCTCAGGAAGAATCGATTTTAATTGAAGGGTTACTTTTTCGATCTGGTCATCCTGAACGGCAATCAGGTAGAGATGTGCTTGTGTATTGAGTTCTTCAATGGAGGCAGTCCAGGCACAATGTAGTTTAGTGCCTAAAGATCTGGCGTGCGCCTTTGTTTTGCTAAAAACCTGTATTATCGGGTAATCTCTCTGGTTGCTGATTGCTTTGCCCAAATGAGTCGCTACATTGCCTGATCCTATCAATACTATCTTAAGCCTCAGGATGACAGCCATGGTCTATACTTTTCGTAACCATCGCCTGATACCACTGAGCAACAATCCAGCGAGCATCAGCAGTGTGCCAAACCAAAACATATTGATGCCGGGAAACAATATAGATTGGACAACTATCAAATCATTTCGGGGAGCTTTCTCTGCTATCTCCAGATCAATGCTATCATCACCGTGATAATCCAAAAATCCAATGGTTACACTTTCTTTCTGAGGATCTATTTTGAGACAAGTCAATCGGATTTTTTGATCAAAGTTATAATCATGCACCAGATGGATTTCACTCTTACGGATGATAAATATAGGCTCAGCAGGTACCTTTTTTCCTGATGGGGTGGTGATTTCCAATCGGGCACTGACAGCGATATCACCCTCTTTTGATGCATACCTGGCGGCGTCTATATTTTTGTCAAATCCAAGAAATTTTATATTGTAATCATCTATAGCTTCGGATTCATTTTCTTTTAATTCGATTTCATGTCCCTGGGAGAGGGAGGGATAAAATGATTCAAGACTCTGAGGGCTGATCCTGACCTTAAGACCAAGATTGTTTTGAAGGTCAGGGAGGGTATAATACAGTTCTTCCCTCGAAATAATCGCGGGGTTGGATCTATATGTCTGGCTATCATTTAACTGATGAAACTCAATATTTGCTTCGACAATATCATCCCCAGGTATCGGGATATAGTCTGGATGAGCAGTTTTATTTTTTGCCCCTGTATAGATGCCGAAAGCACCACTCAGGAAAAAAGTGTCCCCTACAGCTACATGATAGGATTGATATTTCATCGCAGCTTCAGATTTGTCAGCAGCTGCCCGGTTCATCATCGTTGGCGGCAACCAATTGACGAAAGTATAAAGGTCTTTTGTAAGGCTTCGGTGTATGGAAGGATTAGTGGAAGGTGCTTGATTTTCACTTCGGCTATATACTAAGGTAGGTCTTGATACAAAGGATTTGACCGTAGTGCCATTTTCAGCTTTCTGATCAAATCGAAGATCAAATTCCCTGTTGAACGGATCGAGCAGGGTGTCTCCCTGGTAGGTGACTTCAAAATCTTTGATCGTCATAGGTGCCCCTTTGATTAGCACCAGGTTTTTCATATAGTCATCCGTCTTAAACCCCTCTATCAGGTCGGATTGAGCGAAAAGATTGGTGGAGATGATCTGCTTATTCAGCCCGGTGGCCAGGATGCCGAGCACCATCAAACCAAAACCAAGGTGAGAGATCGCAGAACCGGCCATTTTAAGATTGCCACGTAGAAAGGTGACCAGGTAGGTGATATTGGTGACTATGGCAAAAATACCAGCGAATTGAAGCACAAAATGCTGCCAGGAGGGTTCGTTGAAAGCTTTGACAGAAGCGATAAATGCTATCGATGCCAATCCAAGTGAGATTGATATTAATTTTAAAAAGCGCGATTTGTATGTATCCCAATGTGCATCCTTGTACCTTAATAGTTCTGAAATGCCACTTAAGAAAGACACTAATACTGCGATCCAGAGCTGATACCTATTGTGATGTCCTATTTGATCCACGATCACCTGGCCGGTAAAGGAAGGACTCAATGATTTAGCTATTTTATTGAACACCGGCAAGGAGGTAGAACTGGTAATCAATACCGCTGAAAACAATAAAATCATCGCCCCGATAAACATCCAGTATTCACGGCTATTGATTTTATCTTCCTCTGTAGGCTTTTCGATGTATTTTTTATTTCTAAAGAAAAGGACCATCCCAATCCCTGCAAAAACCACAGCCATTAATACCAGCTGCCATTCCAGGCCCATGTCAGTGAAGGCATGCACACTCGAATCACCCAGGACTCCACTCCTGGTTAGATAAGTTGAGTATAATACAAGGATAAAAGCCAATAAATAATAAAGATAGGTGGTGCCAATAGCGCGGTGCGTGGCCCTGGCTATCATATTGGTGTGAAGTCCTGCCACCAGCATGATCCATGGTACGAGTGACATATTTTCTACAGGGTCCCAAGCCCAATATCCACCAAAACTCAACGCTTCATACGCCCAGGCGCCTCCCATCAATATGCCAAGACCAAGGATAAATGATGAAAAGAGTGCCCACTCTTGAGCTGGTTTGAGCCAGGCACGACTCTCTTTTTTATACCAACCGGCGAAAGCAAATAGAAATGGTACTATCGTAGCTGCAAAGCCAAAAAATAGGGTAGGAGGATGTATCGTCATCCAATAATTTTGTAGCAGAGGATTGAGGCCATTGCCTTTGATCAGAGATACATAATCTGGATTTTGGAATAAAGGTGCATTATAGGTCTCTCTCACGAGGAGGCTGGGGCTGGACCCTATTTTGATAATATGCTCGCCCCAACCAAGATAGAGGCCCAATAGCATAGAAAAAAGAAAAACCTGGAGTAAGCTCAAAATACCCATGACCGGGCTTTCCCATTGTTTAGAGGTCTTGATCAAAATCAGACCAAGGACCACATTCCAAAACATCCAAAGTAAAAAACTACCTTCCTGCCCTTCCCAAAAAGCGGCAAATATGTATTTAAATTTAAGATCATCTGAGATATGATGTCTGACATACTCATACTCGTAAAAATGATGGATCATGGCATAGAACAAAAGCCCGACCGTGACCCATACCATGATGGATTGAGCTAAAAACGAATATCTGGCATATTGCAGCCAATTACTTTGATTGGTACGGGCAGATCTGAAGAATGCTATGAAAGCATTGAGGCTGGCTAAAAAGCCGAGGATTACGGCAGCATGAATGATATATCCAACCCACAGATGTTCACCTACATAATTTATGGGCGGCATCTTAGATTTGTTTTTTCATGTAGATTTCTTCGTCTTTGTATTTAGACGGGCATTTGAGTAGAACTTCATTGGCGACGAAGTCATCTCCTTTCATTTCACCGGTCACTACGATTTGTTCTGACCTGTCAAAATCCTGAGGCTTGCCCTGCAAAAGGATGACTTTTTTCTCCTGGCCTTTTGGGTCTCTTAGGTAAAAAGAAAAATAATTTGGGTTTTCTTCAGGATTGTAATACATCTCCTTGTCTTTGGCTAGAAGACCAGCTACTTTGACTCTTTGGTTGCGTTGAGTAGCCTCAGCAAAAGTGGCATAACTGCTCACATCCCTGGACAGAGAAAAAAATATACCGATACTCACCAAAATAAGTATGCCGGCGATGATATTGAACTTATTCATATTGAAGGTTGATCTTCGCAAATTTACGCTTAATGCCAGTCATATTCAAAATTTACTTATGGCTCCACCAGATCAAAAAACAGGTAGTTCATCTGGCTGCAAGATTCCGTCAAGCTAGTTACATAACAATTATTTCATATACAAAAAGGAATAGATGGGCTTAATAATAGTAATTTAGGGTTCTAAACACTTCATTATGCGCTGGAGAAAATTTGATGGAACCACCATAGAACCTCCAATCCTGGATGCAGTAGAAGCTACCCTGGTCAGAGAATCTGAAGCAGGCAATAAATTAAAGGTCTGTATCGGTACAGACTCTGAAGTGAGGCAAGATGGTATAGAGTTTGCAACCGTCATCGTTTTTTTGAGAGAAAAAAAGGGAGGATTTATGTTTATTCGAAATCAGCATAAGTCTAAATTGATGAGCATAAAAGAGCGTATGATTACAGAAGTCTCCATGTCTGTAGAAATAGCTTACCATCTTTGTGATTTGTTGGATCTGTACCATGTCGAGTTGGAGGTCCATGCTGACATCAATACGGACCCTCATTTTAAATCTAATGAAGCCTTAAAAGAAGCCATGGGCTATATATTAGGTATGGGTTTTGTCTTTAAAGCCAAACCCGATGCATTTGCTTCGAGCTACTGTGCTGATAAAGTAGTTTGATTTTCAACCCAGTGCCCATAGTCATCCGTGCAATTTACAGCTGACCATGTAATGGCTGGTAATTGATAGGGATGATGCCTGGTAATCGCTTTAATGACCTCTGGCACTAAATCCGGCATCGTTTTCATGATCACTAAAATTTCATTTTCGCACTGGCTTTTATCTTCCCAATAGAAATAGCTTCTGGCTTCGATGAGGTTGGCACAAGCGATCAATTTTGATTGAACCAAATCCAGAGCGATATGATCCGCAACATCTTTGCCCGCATAGGTAGTGTGTATCTCTGCGATTATGACCATGGCTGTTGATGATAGTTGACCAGGTTGTCCATAGGTCGCGCAAGAATATTGCCGCAAATCAATCGATTTTCTTCAAGACAGGCTTGTAAAAAGGTCTTAAAATGATAAGCTACAGAACCTACAAAATGTATGGGGGTGGTATGATAATCCTGGTACTTTGACAGATTAGCATCCACCAGGTCCTGAAAGTTTTTTTTCATCAACTTTTGAATAAATGGATGCTCTATGTGGAGAGAAGCAAAGGGCATGAAGCTGGCCAGGTAGGTATTGACCGCTCTGGTTTTATCATATAATTTTTGCAATAACAATTCATGGCGGCCACCTACAAATGTTTCAAAAGGAACGATCAAATCTGAAGGCATATCCCTGAAAAAATAAGCCCTGATGATCAGTTTGCCAAAATAATTGCCACTGCCTTCATCGCCCAGCAGATAACCAAGATTAGGTACTGAGTCGATAAAAAGCTGTCCATCATACAGACCACTATTAGAGCCTGTCCCTGTGATGACAGCAATGCCTTTTGATGTTCCGCACGTAGCTCTGGCGGCAGCTAGCAGGTCAGTCTCTACCTGAATAGATGCATGTGTAAATACCCTGGACAATAAACCCTTTACTTCGTTTTTTTTAGATTGCTCACCACAACCAGTCCCATAATAGGTTACTTGATTTACCTGTTGATTAATGTGGTGGGGTGTTTTTTTTATTAATTCGGTATAATAGGAGCCATGATCATGCGTATAAGGATTAAACCCTGATACTTCCAGATATTGCACCTCCCCATCCGTTGAAATAAATGCCCAGTCTCCTTTGGAAGCTCCACTATCACAAATTGCAATCATGCATCAATAACTTATATTAGAAAATAATGTTACAAACTTAGCATTTTCTCTTGGTCTGCCGATGATTTTCCAGTTTCCATCATATTGAATCATAGAAGGAAAATATTTTCTTCCGACCGAAATCACATCTATATCCATCATCACATCAAAAGAATAGGCAATTGTCTTGCCTATTATCCGGTATTTTCTTTTTACAATTTGATGAGTGGACTGGTCAAACCAGGTCTGCAATTTTTTGATCACTGTTTTGCTTTCTTTTTTATCCCTGTATTCTGGTTTTAGGTCAATGGTGAATCGATAACAAGCCTGTTGGTTAATTTCCTCAAAGGCAATGGAATAGTCATAATATTGCATCATATCCTTTTCAAAAATAGTGGTCTTACTACCCAACAAAGGCACTCTGACATCTACTCCGGGAGAAAACATGAGTTTTTTTAATTCTGCTACATGCCGCTCCATCCCTTTTGGTTTATCTTCATTTAGCGACGATACAGTATCCACACACGACAGACCGTGTGTAAAAAATAATCGATCATATAACTTGGCGGTATAATAATGATAGTCACCTGTTTTCTCATAAAAATCACCTTTAACCACCTTGTCTGATTCAATCATCTGTCTGCATGGAGCAGTATAGGTTTGCCTGGCTCGGCTGTTATAGGTAGCGGCAGGTTGCTTTTTTTTAGGAAAAAATTCGACCCAATTTGAAAAATCATAAGAAGCGGATCGTAGATTTTTAAAAGCGGAATAAAAACTTTGATCAGTTACGATATAGGTTATAAAACTGTCTATATCTAGCTCCTGCTGGCTGGCAATTACGGTGATAGAATCAAGTGTGATAAATTGTTTGATGGCATCAATATCTTGCCCTTGCAATCTATTATCGAACCCAAGAAGTATTAAGGTGAATAAATAAATACTTTTAAATAAATAAGTCATAATAGATCGACCATTTATTCTTCGAGCCAAAAATCCTCCATATCTGTTGCAGAAGGATCTTTAAAATCATCGATGTCACGACGCTCTTTTTTGGTAGGTCTGCCTACGCCTTTATCTCTGACTTCTGCTGCTCCTTTACCAACGAACCAGGATTTGTATTTATTGAGTTCGTCCTCAGGAGTAAGATTTTCATAATAGTTTTTCGCCAGGGTGGCGCTGACTCTTTTTTCTAATAAGTCTTTGACTTTAATCTGTAATCTGAATCCTTCTTTGAATACAATCAACAGGTCACCCACTTTAATATCATGGGAAGGTTTAAGATAGGATTCAGCTAACTTGACTTTTCCTGCTTTGCAGGCATCCGTAGCGATGGTACGGGATTTGAATAACCTGATGCTCCAAAGCCATTTGTCCACTCTTACACCATCCATGATTATTGGGAATAATTTTATTTGTATTTAATGGAGAGAGTTATACTCCCATCCGGTTTCGTTTGGCCAGGTATGCCTGTAGTATAGGTTTGTACCCTTTAGTGATATCCGCTTCGATGAGTTCGATTTTAAATTGCAGACAATTCATTCGGATTTGTTCCTGCACTTTAGACATTTGAAGACGGTATTCTTTCTCTACTTCTTTCGGCCGCAACCTGATTTTTTCTCCCGTCTCAAGATCTATAAAGAGGTGTGGCCGGTTTTCGTATTGAAATTCGATCTCTTTACTATGATCCACTGTGTGGAATAATATCACTTCATGTTTATTATGTTTAAGGTGCTGCAAGGAAGCGAATATCTCATCCAGATGGGTTGGGTCTTCCATCATATCCGAAAAGATGATGACCAGGGATCGTTTGTGTATCCTTTCCGCAATTTCGTGCAATACTTCTGCTGCGTTGGTGGTACGGAGTTCGCCTGGTTGTTGTAATTGTTTTTCAAGATGACTCAATAATAGTTTGTAATGGGCCGTACTCGATTTAGCTTCCGTATGGATTTTTAAGGTGTCATCAAACAAGTCGAGTCCAAATGCATCACGTTGTCTGCGAAAAATATTCATCAAAGAGGCAGCCCCCAACGCCGAAAAAATAAATTTGTTTTGAGTATCATTGGCATCATGGAGGCTACTGATTGGAAACTGCATCGAAGAGCTCGCATCGATCACCAATTGGCATCGGAGATTGGTCTCTTCCTCAAAACGCTTGGAGTACATTCGATCAGTGCGGGCATATACTTTCCAGTCAATATTGCGGGTGCTTTCTCCTTGATTGTAGATCCTGTGCTCTGCAAACTCCACTGAAAAACCATGAAATGGACTTTGGTGCAGACCTACGATAAATCCTTCCACCACCTGATTGGCCAATAATTCTAATTTGCTTATTTCCCTGAGTCCGGGTTGTTCTAATGATACCATGTACCTTCAAAGATATGGATTTGTATTGTTGTGGTGGGGAAGACAATTCATCAGATCAGGTGTCAGAAGCACTTTTTAAGAATTATCCATTCGGTTCACTATTTTTATACTATGAAATCAACTGTTTTAGGATTAAGAACCTGTATCATTAAAGTAGCGAATCTGCACGCAGCCAAAGCATGGTATACTGAGGCTTTCCAAGCGGAGCCTTATTTTGATGAACCTTTTTATGTTGGTTTCAATATTGGCGGTTATGAATTAGGTCTGGATCCTAATGGATTCAATGAAGCATCCCTGTCTAACACGACGATTTACTGGGGTGTAGAGCAGATTCAGAATGAGTTTGATCGCCTTCTGGGCCTGGGTGCTACTGAAATCGAAGCTCCAAATAATGTCGGAGGAGAATTGATGGTAGCTACAGTGTCTGATCCCTGGGGAAATTTAATAGGGTTGATCTATAATCCTGAGTTTAAACTCGAATAATTAAGCTTTAAGCTGTTATAAAGCGAGTTTTAAAGATAGACTGTGACTACCACTCCAGGGATTGCTTGCCCGATAGCCATAGTCAATACCTAATCGCTGTTTGCTGTCTTTTTTGAAGGGAGCTTCGATGCCAAACCCAGCGGATAGACCCGTATAGACATTTTTTTCATCGGCACCACCTTGCGAAAGTTGATGTTTATACCCCCCTCGCAGGTAAAACACTTTATTGAATCCATATTCAAGGCCTCCACCTATTTCGTCACTGGAAAAGGAATTTGCGGTAAAATTCGCCACAATCGATAATCGATTTCTTTTGTCAAAATTTAGGTCATAAGAGGTACCAATATTTAACAAAGAGGGTAACTCAAATCCGGCAGACCGTTGGTCAAAAGTCAGATTATAGGGTACATCTCCTTCCGGACTGTTGCCTTGAAATGATAGGCCTTCGCCATTAAATCGCATCGGCGAACCTACATTGCGAAGGGAGATTCCAAATTTAAAATTGTCTTCAGGACCATTCACATATTGGACCCCCGCGTCAAAAGCAAATCCAAATGCGCTTAAATCTGAGGTCGACTCAGATATGCCGCGCACCAGGATACCTACAGAAACCTTGTTTTCAAAAGTGTAAGCATAACTAAGTCCCAGGTTGAGAAAGGTAGGAGAATAGGTAGCTCCCGTCCCTTCAGGCAATTGTGTCGTAGTGACATTAATATCCCCTAGATCCATGGCAACCAGCGTAAATCCAAAAGCGCCACTCGTACCCATCTTCTGTGCAAATCCCAGGGCATTAATTGATATACCAGATCCTCTAAGATATTGGGTATGGCCCATTAAAAGCTCGGTTTTGTTAATTCTGGCTAGTCCTGCAGGATTGAGCCAAAGCGATTCTACACCCCATACCATCGAGGTCGTCATGCCATGCAAGCCAGCAGCACGAGCCCATGGATTGATTGTCAATTCATAGGCACCAGCCTCACCCTGGCGATCTGGGTTACCTGCATTTATTTGCTGACACATGACTATGGTCAGACCGGCTATGAAGTAAAAACAATTTCTTCTCATCATGTCACAATTTATAAACCAGTCGGGTCAAACTTTCGATTGACATTAAACCATTTAATCGTAGTCTCTCCGATACCTTCCGCAGCTATATGTACCAGGTAAACTCCACTTGCTATAGGTATTCCTTTTGCGTTTTTCATATCCCATTCAAGATCAGGCGCATATCGTGTGTTGAGTACTGCGGGATTGTTTCTGTCTTTGATAGGAATATCTTTTTCATCCCTTTTATATTGCCTGATAAACCTGCCGTCCAGAGAATAAATGGTCACATTGCATTTAGCAGGCAGGTTGGTGATCTTGACAATATTGGAAAACTGTGTGGTTTCGTAAGCTGAATAGGCATAATATGGATTGGGTACCATATTGATTCTTTTCAAAGCGGCCGGGATCTCGGCTCCATTCAGCGCTTGACTTTCCTGACCACTAAAATTGAACATATATGAAGGGTACCCTTTGGCAGAATTAGTACCAACAGAAACATTGTAGGGGTTATCTACCCGCATTTTGATAGTCACCTCATTAGGTATGAGACCATCTTTGTATGGCAGTAATTTTTGTCCCTGAGTGACCATCGGTACACCCGTCCAGGACACATCCCGTAGACCTGGTATTTTCTTAAGAATACTTCCTCCCGAAGTCAACCTGGTACGTAAATCTTTACACTGATCATACTCCTGGGATGTCACGTAGATAAAATGTTGTCCGCCTAAAAGGTAATTAAATAGGGTAGGAGCGCCTCCTGTTTGCAGGATGGCTTGAGAAGTGGGGTTCCACATCATATCGCCGCCAGTAGCTTTTTGATCATCAAAACCCTGGAGAAATAGTCTTCCATCAAATACAGTGTTTTCACCAAAAAAGATGTTAAGCCTTTTGCCGGTCTCTACATCTATGGCATACCCTGGAAACCAGGACATACCTACACCATCATTGTCAGGATCAGCGATGCCGTCCCCGTTAGCGTCTTCTTTACCCACAGATGGACTTTTTCGTAAATCCATATTTTTGGTGTCAAACAAAGTATTGATACCAAGTCCTACGGTAGTATTAAAATAATATGGGGATGCTGTCTCGACGACCACACAGCGGCTCCAGAGTGTCTTATCAGGCGTCAACACAATATCCACATTGTTGAGGTTTTGTAATTTAAATCCTACATTTTCTCTCATAATTCTGAAACCATCCCCAAGGTCCATCCAGGAAGGAGATATGTAAGGATTAGCTGCATCACTTACCCTAAAATCAGTCAAATAGAATGGCACGAAGGAAGTTCCTCCTCCCATTGTGGATAAAGCAGATTTTTGATCCAAAAGAAAATCAATACCATTTTTTCCGGTTTTGATGTAATTGAGTGGGGTATTTCCATTAGGGATTATTGTAAACCACTTAGGTTTGCTAGCATCTTTGTATACGATTTCAGAACCTATTGCACCGTTGCTCCCTTGAGGTGTATCACCTGCATCCAGCGTCTGACCCAGGGTCACTGAAAAGCCATATTTAGCGATTAACTGCTCATTAAGTTTGTCCAGGCTAGTCTCAGACAAAATGGGGCTGTTTGGATCCTGAGTATTCACTAATCTCCATCTGACCGGCGGGTCTAATTGATTATTACTTGGATTTAAATCAGTAAAAGTAAGTATGAACTCTCCGTCCTTGATATCCAATGGATTATACACTTTGACTTGAATAGGTCCTCTGCCGGGTTTATATTTTATTTTACCGTCAAATTTGTTTTCCGCAATAGCCTTTTTTGTCTCGTCGGACATATCTAAAAAATTGCCTCCGGCTCCTATACCATCCAGCCGGGTGATCTCTGCTCCATTGCCATAAGTGGATTGAAGGCTTGTATTGACTATGGGTCGGGGCGTAGGGACATATGTTCGGATATTTCTTCGCCCTTCCAGATATGGAGTACGCTGGCCAATCACATCGCGGGCATTGAATGGCAGGAAGCTATTGTAGGCATATGCAATAGCTGTAAAATAGTATTTTTTATGATTGACCAAAGTTCTGTCATTGGTTGCGAACTGGTCTTCTTTAATTTGAAAACTATGCCTGATACCAATATCCTGGCCTTCAACTTTGATTTCGGGAATCCATATGGGTTGGGTAGAATTGGGATCGGGGACGGACTTCCAGTTATAAATATTACTCACACCATTTTTTACATCAACCTGGTAGATCAGCCGCGCTTTGTTGACATCCTCGATATCAGAGATCCCAACATCAGCACTTTTTAATTGAAATATTTTATAGCCTTCGAATCGGTACAAACTATCAGTAATTCCTTTTGGCGCAAGCAGGTCGACCTCCTGATATGCTTCGCGGGCATTATTGGATTTAATCTCATCATTGGTCAGGAGTACGATCAATTCCTGATCTAACTCGATGAAATCCATATCAGGAGCATCAGGGCCATCTGTGATATCAAAACAATTGTCAAACAATGCCTGAGCCAGATCGTCTGCTGAAGTGAGGCGATCTATACTGGGACAAGGGTAATCCACATCAGGTACCCATACCACCCCGATGATGAGCTCATTGACAGCGCCAGGATCCAGTCTAAAAGGGCCTGAAGCCTGGATAGTCCGCCTATCTCCAAAATCCAGGTTGGCGGTACACATTGACCACCCGCTGTTGACATTCGGAGCGTCTGTAAAAGCAAAATCGTTGCGGGCTGCACCTATCTGATAAGCAGTACCACCGAAAGAAAATGGAGTGCCGTCTTTCCAGGAACCCGACATATAATTATAATACTCCTGGGCATTGTCAGGGTCTGTCATGGCATTAGGCCAGTTACCTATAGCTGCATTATTATAATAGGTAAAAGAAGACATCCCGATTTCCTTCCCCTTCTCATCCAGAGGGCCACGAAAATAGTCGACTCCCAGGATAGGAATATTATTACAATAGGTGTTGATACCACCTGGGCAGGAACATCCGGTTTCTCCATCGGTAGCATCTTCATTATATACGTAGGCCAATGATCTGCTTACATCACAACCAATGTAATCATCGGTGTGGCAACCTAAATCCGGGTCTACATACATCGCGAAGAAGGTGCTGTCAATACTTTGAGTAGCACGATTGATAAGTTTGTACCGCTGAAAGGTCATATTATTGATCTCATCATTAGTAGCATAAGCAAAAGCTTGTACCTGGATCTCCATCTGGATTGGTTTGCCCTGGGTCTGGGTATGAATACCTCCAGCATCATTGTATATCCAGAAGGTCATTTCATCAGGATATTGAGGGGCGTTACATCCTCTGATCTCTATGATAGGGTAGTCACCATTACATGGATTGTACAGCCCGTCTCCATCCTGGTCATAGAAACCTGCCAGCCCTTGGGAAGTGTTGGGAAGGTCAAATCCGTGTATATTTTTGAAGTAAGGATTACCTCTGGCGGGCCATCCTAAAATATCTTCAGGTATTTTTTTACAGTCAAGGGCATTGCCACTTGCTACGGCTTCATTAAACGCTTTTATATGAATAGAGATATTTTCTCCCAATACCTGGAAATGGCGATCCCATTTAGCACAAGTATCTATGCCTATAGTTCCTTTATTCGGATCGAGCGGGCCTGGCCAAAAATCATTTCTGTTTCCTGTTCTATAGGTCTGTGCGGCCAATTTTAGATTTCCAACCGGATCGTAGCCACCGAGCCAAACTGCTCCGGCAAATATAGCTGAGACTTCAGGTACTCCTGACCCCGGTGTGACTTTGGGTACTATATATTTACCATTCTGAAGGTCCCACCATACATCCCCACCACCTAACAAGCGTGCACGCACATTATTAATAGACATATCAATAGAAGATGTAGAAGGAGCACAATCAGCCCTGGCAGAAAGTCGTTGTTTTAATTCGTTGATTTTACTTGGTTTGATAGGGTAGTTGGGATAGGCATTGAGCTGACCCAAGACTGCAAATGAGAATGAAATAAATAGGATTATATGACTTTTTACCATTTTCAATTTAGTTTAAAATTCTACAATTGCTCCCAGGAAAATTCTTCTGGGCAAAGAATAAAATCCGGGATTAAGTTCAGCCCATTGGTATGAGGCAAGGTAAGCATTGACATCTCGTCCCGAATTGAGGACTGTATTTAAAGCAGATTTTCCATCTGTGGAAGTCAAGTAACCATCATCCTCCGGGGATCCACTCACTGGATACACCCCAAATACGCTTTTTTGGTTAAGGACATTTTGCACCCTGAAGTATATATTGAGTTGCATGGGGAATTTTGAATTTGCTCCTCCAACCAAAAAGCTTTTATCTGCTCTCAGATCCAGGCTAAAGGACCAGGGAAGTCTTGATCCGTTCAATGCGCCTGCAAATCCAGTGCCTCCCAGCGGTTGCGCTCGTTGCAATTTAGTATAAGGTCTGCCACTAACAGCATTGGCTTGAATGTTGATGCCCGCATTGGCCAATATATCCAGACCATTGATCCGGGGCCCAGAATATGCCCGTCCGGATGCATATCTGTAATCCAATACAGTCACCAGCCGATGTCTCTCGTCGAAGTTCAATGGAAAAAGGCTACGGATATTACCCCTGGTATTGAGCCCTCTCTGTGAAGTCGAGCTGGACCCGGTACCATCCGCAAACTGTAAGGTGTAGTTGGCTTGCAACTCAATATTATTGGTACGACGAAGATCATACTGAAAGCTAAACCCCTTGACGGTGCCAAAATCCAGATTGCCGAATCCAGTATAACTATTGACTGGAGAAGGAACGTACAGGTAGTTTCTGCTCTGAATCATGTCACGCATCTCTTTATAATAGGCTGACATCTTCAGCGCCGAGGAATTGGTAAGCTTTTGTTGAAATCCTACTTCGTAGTCAATGGTTCGCTCTGGTTTGAGATTGGGATTGTTAGATGGTGTCCTGGATGGATCTTCAAAATAATAATAATCCAGGGCAGTAGCTATGGTATTGGATGGTGGTCGCTGTACCAGGATGTCGTAATGAGCATAAAAATTGGCATCATCCGAGATCGGAAATGAAAATGCCAGTCGGGGCATCACATTGATCTGAGGCACATAATCTGTAAATGATTGTGAGGGATCAAAGGATTTGAGCCGAATATTAGAATTGGGATCTTTGAGTTTTGGAGTCACTATTTCTCCGCCGAAAAGCACAGAACCATCATTGGCGGGAGTCCCATTTGGAAAGTACCATTGCTCTCCTTTTCGATAAGCTTTGACATTGTTGGAGTTTTTTCCCGTGACATATACCAAATAGTCATCACCCACTGCATCGGGTTTAGGATCGCCTGTCGTAGCAAAAAAATCTTTGGCCTGGGTGATTTCATAGAGAGAAAAAGGGTCTTTCAAGACTTTGGTATTGGCATCATACCGATCTATCCGCACTCCCAACCGAAGGATCAGGTCTTTATAATTAAACTTGTCCTGGATATAAGCTGCTGCATAAGTCGGTCGGTTGGGGGCCACTACAAAAGTCCTGCGACCTTCTGCATCTACCGAAGTGAAAAAATCTTCAAACTTGGCTTTGGTACTCAATTTATTTCCCAGGTAATCATATCCATAATAATCCAGAATACCCTGATCGGTCAGTTCACTGGCTGAAAACATGTCCAGCCTCAGATCAGCTGGTTGCAAACCATCCACATTGACATAGTCGTTGAGGGATTGTCCTGTCAGTTCCCGGATTCGTTTATAAAACAAAAGATCTTTATCCTCTTCGATCAAGGTTTTAAACTGTTCGTAAGTAAATGGAGTCACTACTCCCGGAAATGACCCAATGATTTGAGTGGTATCTACTCCTTTGATATGATTGTTGGCTTGGAGCCTGGCAATAGTCCAAAGTCCGTTTGGATTGATACCCCATGACCGGTTTTCTCTTTTTTCATAAATAAAGCCTACCTGAATATTGTGTCTGCCTTTGTCAGATCCCCCAGGGAAAAGGTCAAAACTTCCTTCGCCGTTAAAAGTCATGATGTCGCTTTCGCCTTTGGCATATGAATTGTACACGGATCCGACATTGCTATGTAATCTCCAGGCTGAATTATAGTTACTGGAGAGTGATCCATTATAAGCGTAATAATCAAGCAGGGTATTTCCATCGAGGCCATTATTGTAGTTTGCGAGGACAGGATTGATCGTTCCAGGGGTATACCCATTGAGCTGTTGAAGATAGCCTGCATGGGCTACACCAGGTATGGGCCCTCGGGAATACGTAGATTCTCCCTCGACCGGGATCCAGGAAATGTCAAAATTTCCGACATAGCCATAATCGAATAATCTGTCCTTGTGGACATAGTCTTCGCTATTGCTTCTGCCTTTTTCATAAGAAGCCTGAAGGGTGTAAATAGCATTTCTCAAAAACCTATTGTCTCCCTTTTTAGTTTTCCTGGTAGCCTCAAGAGGATCGCCCTGAAGTCTATGGCGCCATTTAAATCCAACCCGATAATTCTGACCCGTAGCTATGGGGTTATTTTCATAATTCAATAAGTTCCAACCTGCACTTGGTGAAAACCTGTTTTGATTGTCATTAAATGCTCCGGTAAAACTGATATCGATTTTTTGGCTGAGCCGGGCATCTATCTTGCCATTCAAATCAATTCTATTGGCGAGCTCATTGATTCGGGCACTTTTAAGATTAACATCATTGTTGGTCAAAAATTCAGCGCTGGACAAAGGCACACCTTGTAACCTGGTCACTGGATTAGCCTCTAATTCTTTCAATTTATCTTGATTGGCGTAATAGGTACCTGTAGCTGAAGGACTATCATCTTCCTGTCGCCGGTATTGTGCACTGAGCCGGTAGCCGAGCACTGAAATTCCTTTTTTATTTTTCAAAATCGGGCCACTGAAATTGGTATTTAACAGGTTGTAGCCGTATGGATCCAGGTATTGTGAAGTCTCTAATTCGATGCCGCCTGTAAATTTATTGCTCGGTCCTTTGGTGGTTATAGAGATCACCCCTCCGGTGACATCTCCATATCTCGCTTCTACGCCACCGGTAATGACCTGTAATTGGTCTATTTCTGTCTGAGGAATGAGGCTGGTATTGACCCGCACGCCATCAATATAATAATTAGTGGCATTAGATCTTGATCCCCGGATATTAAGTGCTCCTCCATTTTGAGAAGCTATCCCTGCGGTAGTAGCAGCGAGTTCGTTAATGTTTTTGGTAGGAAGATTGCGTATTTGTTCGGAGGTCACGGTGCCTCCTGAGGTAGTATTGTCTTGTTGGATTAAGGGGACCTTGTATTCAGTGACTACCACTTCATTGAGCACGATTCCGGTATTCAGTTCAGCGTTGAGCCGGTTGGATTTGCCGGCGAATACTATTACCCCTTGAATACGTTGAGTCTGATAACCAATATAACTGAACTCCACATCATAAGTGCCAGGATCAATATTGGAGATGCTGTAGTTGCCATCTATATCCGTGGTGGTACCATTTTTTTGAACGCCGCTTTTAAATAAAACTACGGTGGCACCAATCAGTCCTTCCTTGTTTTCGTCCTGGACTTTGCCTTCCAAAGAAGTCTGGCTATGAAGCGCAGGGATCACCAAAATACCTAAAATAATACCGAGTAATAGTTTCCTCATAAAACTTTTGACAAATAGTTAAAATTCAATAGGATATGCAATGATAGTACAACGAAGATAAAGCATTAAACGCTGATTGGAAATACAAAGTTGGCTGTGATCATACTTCTCCTTGCATTTTAATCAGATAGCAGTATTTGAGCCTCAAATTATTTAATGATCTTCAACAAATAACTATTTCAATGCACCAACAATATTCAGTTTATACCGAATTGCGGGCTGCGTTGATGATGCCAAAGGAAGACCTGATGATGAGTCGCTCATAGACAGATCGGAGTTCGTGTTCTTTGTATTCAGGCTTTCGCAGCTGGATCAAAGCAAATTGTTGGATGGTGAGCAAGGGTTGTACGATGCGCTCCCGGATATCAACTGACAGTGCGTCAGCAGGATAATCCTCCATCAGGCTTTTATGTTTGGTGAGCTTGAGTACGTATTTTTCAGTTCTTTTATTTTCGTCGAAAATGATCTTAAACAGACCTGCATATTCCGGGTCCTTTTCAAGATAGGAAGTCAGTGGGAAAAAGCATTTTTTTAAGGCCATTTCATTATTTTCCATGAGCGTCTTGAAAAACAAAGAAGAAGCATATAAATCTTCGACCTCGCCCCATCTTCCCGCCTTATCAAGGTGCTCCAGCGCCGAACCTACTCCATAATATCCGGGCACATTCTGTTTTATCTGAGTCCAGGAACTGACAAAAGGGATAGCCCTCAGATCTTCCAGTCTGAGTTGAGCGGATTGTTTTCTCTTGGTCGGTCTGCTCGCGATGTTTGTATCACTGTAATAATTAAGCGGACTCACTACCGTCATATAAGACACAAACTTTGGATGATTTTTTAAGTCCCGAAATACATCAAGGCTAACCTGAGCCAGGTCTGACAATACCTTGCGATGATTTGGATTCAGGGTATTAGTTTGATCAGCGAGCACATCGTTATAGATGCCGGCATTGAGCAACTGTTCGATATTAAACTGTGCAGATTCGATGGTCCCAAAGCTACTGCTCACCGTCTGGCCTTGTATCGTCAGTTGGATTTCAGTATTAGAGATTTTATGTCCGAGGGAAGCATAAAATTTGTGGGTTTTACCTCCGCCTCTTGAAGGGGGGCCACCACGGCCATCGAAAAAAACCACGCTTATGGCTTGTGCCCTGGAGACTGCAGTGAGCATTTCTTTTGCTTCATAGATACTCCAATTGGCCATGAGATAGCCTCCATCTTTGGTGCCGTCAGAAAATCCCAACATGATGGTCTGAAAAAATGATCTGAACTCGAGGTGTTTTCGATATCCCTGGTGAGCATACAGCTGGCTCATAATATCACCAGATTTGTTGAGGTCAGTTATTTTTTCGAAAAGTGGCACGATATCTACCGTGACTTGGTCTGTCTCCCATATGGTTTTTAAAAGAAAAAAGACTTCCAGGACATTTTGCTGCGACTCGCATTGGCTGATGATGTAACGATGACATCCCAATGCACCATTAGAAGCTTGAATATCCTTAATCGTCTTTATGGTTTGATAAGTGTCATAGAGTAGATTGCTATCATTAGGCACCGGTGGTGAGATTATCTTGCATGGACTAGATAAAAAGGCAAGCTTTTCATCAGGTTTTAAGGACGAATAACTTAATATGGTAGCATCAGTGTATGGCAACAGGGCATCGATCACCTCACTATGTACTATACTATCCTGGCGGATATCCAGAGAGGCAAAATAAAAACCAAATGACTGGACTTTTGCTATAAGTTCATCGACTAACTCCAGGAATAGTCCATCATGTTCGGACAGTATTATTTGACGCACCGTATTTAAATCGCCAATCAGATTTTCTTTACCATATTTTTCAGGATTGCCGATCAACAGATCCTCCAGCATGTTTTCAATTTGCCTAAGGATCTTGTCTATATTTTTAAAGGTTAGCCTTTTCTTTAAAATCTGGATATCCTCTATGTAGCAATTTACCAGGTTGGTTTTTAGGTTTTTAGCCACAGCACGGGTGGTGGCCTCAGTAACAAAAGGGTTGCCATCACGATCTCCTCCCGGCCAAAAGCCTAGATGAACCAATGGGTCTTGTTCGTTAGCGGACTCTGGCACCATTTTGTTGACTCTCTGATTGATTCTTCCAATAGCAGGATAAAATATATTACGCAGGTACCAGATGAGACTATTGGCTTCATCAACAGGGGTAGGCTGGATATGTTTGAAAAAAGGTGTTTTGCCTAATTGTTGTAGCAAGAGATTAATTTCTGTGATATTATTATCGGCGATGCTTTTACTTAAATCATAAATGATGCCCAGGACAGAATCCGGGTAAAATTGAGTAGGATGGGCAGTCAAAACCAATCTGACGGCAAAATCTTTTAATCGTTCGGCCAAAGCATCGGTAAGTGACTTTTGTTTTGTTTCTGCTTCTATTTGGTTGAGTGTCCCTTTGCCTTCAAGGTCGTGTGTATGACTAAAAGCAGCATCTTCCAATGCATCAAACAATACTACCTGCCGCTCCCCATACTGAATAAATCTGAATAAGAGGTCTATTTTGTCTTTTTCAAGGGTGTAATCAGTTTGGCTTTTAAAAAAATAATCTATGATTTCTTTCGGGCTTTTGCCATTGGCATATCCGTCTTCACAATAGGAAGCCAGGAGAGACAACAGTATCCCTGTCTTTTCTATTTTATGAAAGGGTAGAGAAGTAAATAAACTATTGAAAAGCTGAAACTTAAGTAATACCTCTTCTTTGAATACTGCTTCAGGATTGGCTGTAAATGACATAGGATACAAATATCGAGCTTATCCTTCAGTATTGGCTTATTACATCCATTATTTTCTGTCTGTCCATCCTTGTTGTAAGTAACAAAATGCTTAGTTAGGCATGTAATCGCTTACATTTTTTTAACAAAAGGGTTTGAAGTCAAATATTTTAAAGATATTTCGTGCCTTAAATGAAATATGAATATGAATAATGAATTGGTAAGACTAGACTGGATAGTGCTTGGAGGATATATGTTAGTCCTTTTAGGCATAGCCTGGTGGGTGATCAGTAAAAAAAATGAAACTTCTGAAGAATATTTTTTGGCTGGTCGCAATATAGGTTGGTTTGTAATAGGGGCATCCATTTTTGCATCAAATATTGGTTCAGAACATGTGGTAGGGTTGGCCGGTACAGGGGCTGAGAGTGGTGTGCCTCTGGCGCATTACGAATTGCATGCCTGGATAGTATTGTTATTAGGGTGGTTTTTTCTGCCTTTTTATATGCGAAGCAATGCATTTACTATGCCCGAATTTTTGGAAAAACGATTTGATGGACGGTCCAGGTGGTTTCTTTCTATTTTTTCTATAGCAGGCTATGTACTAACAAAAGTGTCCGTCACCATTTATGCAGGTGGGATCGTGGTAGCCAATTTGTTGAATATTTCTTTTTTGAGTGGGGCCATTGTGACCGTGATAGTCACAGGGATTTATACGGTATTAGGAGGCATGAGAGCCGTCGTCTATACAGAGGCATTTCAAACTGTATTGATATTGGTAGGATCCTCTTTAATTACCATATTGGGCCTACAGGAGATTGGAGGTTGGTCCGAACTAAGAGCTACTGTAGGGAGCGAACATTTCAATATGTGGAAACCTGCATCTGATCCTCAATTTCCATGGACAGGGCTTTTATTTGGCGGCACTATAGTAGGTATATGGTACTGGTGTACAGATCAATATATTGTGCAACGGACCCTGGCAGCCAAAAACATACAAGTGGGCAGGCGTGGGGCCATCTTTGGCGCTTTTCTTAAGTTGGCTCCTATATTTATCTTCCTCATTCCAGGTATCATAGCATATGGACTGAAGAAAAAAGGGCTTTTAAGCTATGATAAAAGTGATGAAGTATTTCCCGCCATGGTCAAACATTTACTGCCTGCTGGATTGAAAGGACTTGTAGCAGGTGGCCTCATGGCTGCTTTGATGAGTTCTTTGGCATCTGTCTTTAATTCGGCATCTACTCTTTTTACTGTGGACATATTCAAACGGTTATATCCTGACACGGCTGAAAAGAAATTGGTGCGGATCGGTAAGATTGCTACAGGATTTATAGTATTGCTGGGCATGTTGTGGATACCGGTTATGCAAAAAATTGGCGGAGGCGTCTTGTATCAATATCTGCAAAATGTACAAGCATATATCGCACCTCCTATTACCGCGGTATTCGTCATTGGAATACTTTGGAAAAGGATGAATGGGCAGGCTGCTATCGCCACCCTCTTTTATGGTCTGATCTCGGCTACCTTGCGTATAGTGTTAGAATTGATGAAAGATTCTCTAAGTGGATTTCCACTTTCATTTGCAACTATCAATTTTTCGCATTTTGCCATTTTCAATTTTCTAGTTTGCGCAGCAGTAGCCATTGTGGTGAGTCTGGCTACAGCTCCGCCGAATGAACTGCAGCTGGCAGGATTGACGATCAGCACCCTTTCTCCAGAGCAAAGGCAGGCAAACAGAGATAGTTATTCTAAAGTAGATGTGGCTATCTCACTATTACTCGCTGTGATAGTCATCAGCATCTTGATTTATTTTAGAGGTTAATATCTTGATTTAGCGGCTCATTTTAACTATATTTAGACGAATTCGAGCGAAAATGGGGGAGCATAGCTCCCCTTTTTCATGACTATAATATAGGTAATCCAGTTTTTGAGGTAATTTTGCTCCACAGATTTTGAACCAGTAGCGATGTCATTTACAATCAAACTCAAACAATTTGAAGGTCCTTTTGACCTTTTGCTTTTTTTTATAGAGCGGGACGAGCTTGACATTTATGATATACCAATTTCAAAAATTACCAATGATTTTCTGGATTATATCCACGAAATGGAGCAGCTCAATCTAGACCTTGCCAGCGAGTTTATATTGGTGGCTGCTACTTTAATGAGGATCAAAGCTAAAATGTTGCTGCCACGAAAGGAAATTGATGAAGAAGGTAATGAGATAGACCCTAGATTAGAGCTGGTGCAGCGTTTGCTGGAATACAAAAAGTACAAAGCTGTTCTGGAAGAATTTGAGGCATTGGAAATGCGAAGGATGCAACAAGTATCCCGTGGTAATGTAGACCAGGAATTGAAAAAATTTGCGGAGAAAGCCTTTATTGAAGCTGAATGGGAATCAGTGACCTTGTTTAAACTGATGAAAGCCTTTGAGAAGATGCTCACTCAATTTGATGAGCGCAGACATGTACATAAGGTCTACAACTTTCTTTATACGATCCTTGATCAACAGGAATATATTCAGGATCTGATCGTGGCCAAGGAAAAAGTCACTTTTGAGGAAATCTTTGGTATCTGCGAAAATAGGATCCATGCTATTATTACATTTTTAGCCATGCTCGAACTGCTAAATCAGCAAAAGTTGAGTATCATTCTGGGACAAGGGGCTAATAATTTTTGGATAGTAGCCCCGGTTGCTGAGCTTGCCAGTCCTGCGTCTGAAACCCCAGACCTAAGTTCCAGTGAAAATCCTTCGATCTAACAAAAGTCTGGTTGTGGCAGGCTTTCCGGCTCATTGCTTAATATATAGTTATTCAAAAAATGGCTTTGCCGTTTTTAAATCCAAAAAACAAATCTTACCTTTGCAGCGCTAAAATTAAAAATCGATTCTAATACGCTCATTCTCAAAGAATAAAATATATGGCAAATATTGGTAGAGTAAAACAAGTCATCGGTCCTGTGGTGGATGTAAGTTTTGAAGGCGAAGGCAACAAACTGCCGGCTATACTTAACGCCCTGGTTATAAAGAGGAAAAATGGCAAAGACCTGATTCTTGAAGTTCAACAACACCTGGGCGAAGATACGGTGCGTGCCATAGCGATGGACTCCACAGATGGTCTTCGTCGGGGCATTGAAGTGACTGACACAGGATCTAATATCACGATGCCTACAGGAGATGTGATTAAGGGAAGATTATTTAATGTAGTAGGTGAAGCCATTGACGGTATCGGCGAAGTAGTTAAAGACAAAAATGCCTATCCGATACATAGAAAACCACCTTTGTACGAAAATCTTTCAACAGAAAAAGAAGTACTTTTCACAGGTATAAAAGTAATCGATCTGATTGAGCCTTATATGAAGGGAGGTAAAATCGGTTTGTTTGGTGGTGCGGGTGTAGGCAAGACCGTATTGATCATGGAATTGATCAATAATATAGCCAAAGCATATGAAGGGATCTCTGTATTTGCAGGGGTAGGTGAGCGTACCCGAGAGGGAAATGATCTTTTGAGAGAGATGATCGAATCGGGGGTTATAAAATATGGGGATGAATTCAAACATTCTATGGAAAAGGGTGGTTGGGACCTTAGTAAAGTGGACAAAAAAGCTTTAGAAGATTCTCAAGCTACCCTGGTATTTGGCCAAATGAACGAACCACCAGGAGCAAGGGCCAGAGTAGCGCTTTCCGGACTTACAGTAGCAGAGTATTACAGGGATGGTGATATGTCTGATCCAAATGGCGGCAAAGACATTCTTTTCTTTATAGACAATATATTCAGATTTACACAGGCAGGTTCTGAGGTGTCAGCATTGTTAGGTCGTATGCCTTCTGCTGTGGGGTACCAGCCCACACTGGCGACTGAAATGGGTTTGATGCAAGAGCGGATTACTTCCACCACCAGAGGCTCTATTACATCCGTGCAAGCGGTATATGTGCCTGCGGATGACCTGACTGATCCTGCACCGGCTACTACTTTTGCCCACTTGGATGCTACCACTGTATTGAGTCGTAAAATTGCTTCATTGGGTATATATCCCGCTGTGGATCCATTGGACTCTACTTCCAGGATCTTAGACCGCCATATCATCGGTGACGAGCATTATGATTGTGCCCAAAGAGTGAAAAACATACTTCAGCGATATAATGAGCTTCAAGATATCATCGCTATCCTTGGTATGGAAGAGTTATCTGAAGAAGATAAGTTGATTGTACAAAGAGCAAGACGGGTACAGCGATTTTTGTCACAGCCCTTCTTTGTGGCTGAGCAATTTACCGGGCTCAAAGGAGTATTAGTCCCTATTGAAGAGACTATCCGTGGATTCAATATGATCATGGACGGAGAAGTGGACGAATATCCTGAAGCAGCCTTTAACCTCGTCGGAACCATTGATGATGCTATCGAAAAAGGTAAAAAACTCATCGCTGAAGCCAACGGCTAATCAACTTAAAATAGTATATGAATCTGATTATTTTGACTCCCGAGCATGAGATATTTAATGGTGCTGTAAAATCCGTTAAAGTACCTGCTATTGGTGGCCAGTTTGAAATATTAAACAAACATGCCCCAGTTGTCGCAGCTTTAGACAAGGGCAAAATAAAGGTGACCAATACTAAATCGGAGTCAACTTATTATCAAATTGACGAAGGATATGTCGAAGTTCTTAATAACCAGGTAGTCATCCTGGTGAGTGGGACCGTTCAAAAACAATAGGCCTGTACAAGCTATTTCTATTGACCTCTTCATCTCAGGTGGTGCTTTAGACGAGTTTAAAAAAAAATTAGATTTTTTTGCCTAAATTTCCTCTTTATAGTTATATTTGAGCTGAAAACATATAACATATTTTCGTAATATGAATATTTTATCGGAGAGATTAAGTCAATGTATAACTGCGCTTTGTGCCTTAGAGAAGGTACAATCTTTCAGGCATTTTGCTGCTGCGATAGATTATTTACCTGAAAACTTAAGTGAAATACTTCAATCCAATATTGAACTGAGCCATGATGTAGTCAAAAAGACCTGCAAGTTATTTGATGTTAATCTTGCTTTCCTTAAGTCTGGAGATGGTACTATGTTTAATGAGCAAGACCTTCGTACTGACCTTCGTATCCTTACTATTGTGACAGATGTGCACAACGAAGAAAGAATCGTGCATGTACCGGTACCTGCACAAGCGGGTTATGTCAGTGAATTGGCCGATCCGGTTTTCTATAGTGAGCTACCTACTTATTCATTGCCTGACTTTAGGTTTAGTCAGGGTACTCATCGATCGTTTGATGTCTCAGGCGATAGTATGGAGCCTGTCCTGGAGGACGGTGATATTGTAGTTTGCAGCTACCTGGAGCCAAGCCAATGGATTCATGGTATTAAAGATGATCATGTGTATGTCGTAGTGACCTCTACTGATGTGGTGGTCAAGCGGGTCAAAAACTTAATAAGACAAAAGAGATCCTTACAACTTATATCTGATAATGAGTCCTATCGTCCTTATCACCTTCCTGTTGAAAACATTCGTGAAGTCTGGTTTGTACGTATGAAAATTTGTCCCTTTACCCAGGCCCGCCCGTTCAATCCTCTCGAAGATTTGGTACATACCCAGGAACAGACCATCAAGGAACAATATGAAATGATCCGCTTTTTACAGCAGACTATCGAAAAATTTTCAGCAGTATCCTGATTTTCTTTTATTTCGCATTGATTAGTTGCATTAGCAGCATGAGTTAAATTGTTTATATTTATCAACTGCTTCCTATTACTTCATCACTTTAAGCAAATACTACCTTAATGAAATCAATCACAATAAAAGGCGAAGTACAATATATCAGCCTGGCTACCGGGTTTTGGGCCATCATCTCCGATAAAGGTGAAAAATATAGACCTGTGAATATGCCGGATCAATTAAAAACTGAGGGAAAGAAAGTAATATGTAAAGCAAAGCCAGTTGAGGAGGAAATCTCCTTGTTTATGTGGGGCACCCCAGTTAAAATCACTGTTTTCGAGACTTAAAGTTCACCTTATCCGGTAAGAGTATGCATTGGAGGTTTCATCTCGTTCTCATTTTATTGCTAGGTTCGATGCTATCACGAACTCAGTCTATATTATTAATCCCGGATAGGGTCTTTGATGGTGAGTCTTTTTTGGATGGATGGCAGGTTTTGGTTCAAGGAACTTTGATCAAGGAAATAAAACCAGTTATTTCAGTTGATAAAGGAACCACTATTCTAAAACTGCCTGGGACTACCTTGATGCCAGGCATGATCGAAGGCCATTCACATATTTTGTTACATCCTTATGACGAGACTTCATGGAATGATCAGGTATTGACAGAGAGCAGGTCAGAGAGGGTATTGAGGGCTGCTCTACATCTGAAAGCTTCTCTCATGGCTGGTTTTACCACATTGAGAGATTTAGGCACCGAAGGCGTAGATTATGCGGATGTAGAAATTAAACAGGCCTTAGCGAAAGGCATATTGATTGGGCCTGATTTAATCTGTGCAGGTAGAGCGATAGTAGCTACTGGCAGTTATGGTCCAAAGAGCATGGTGTTTTCATCCCCACGTGGAGCAGAAGAAGCTGATGGCCAGGATCTGATCAGGGTAGTCCGTGATCAAATCGGCCATGGCGTGGATGTCATTAAAATTTATGCAGACTATCGCTGGGGTCCTTTTGGTGCTGCTATGCCCACTTTTTCCATTGAAGAGATCAAATCCATTGTTGAGACGGCAGCCAGCTCAGGACGACGCGTTGTTGCCCATGCCAGTACAAAAGAAGGCATGCGAAGAGCCATTCTTGGGGGAGTGAGTACTATTGAGCACGGTGATGAAGGTGATGCTGAAATATTTGCTTTGATGAAAAAGTTCAAGGTCTCATTGTGTCCTACTCTTGCAGCAGGCGAAGCAATCATGTCATATAAGGGATGGGAAAAAAATACGGACAGTCTTCCCGACAGGATCAAAGCCAAGATGATGAGCTTTAAATTGGCCTTGCAAAGTGGAGTAAAAATCATTTTTGGAGGTGATGTTGGTGTATTTGCTCATGGAGAAAATGCCAGAGAGCTCTTATTGATGAAAGAATACGGCATGACCAATATTGAAGTGTTAAAGACTGCGACTTCTATCAATGCCGATGTATTTGGACTTGATCATAAAGGAAGTATCAAGCCAGGTTACCTGGCAGATATCGTCATAGTCATGGGCCACCCCGGTGAAGACCTAAAGGCAGTTCAGAGTATAAAGCTAGTGATGAAGTCAGGTAAGATTTTGCAACCTTGATCTGCCTTTTTGTCAGACATCCTGAATATAAAGATGTCATACTAAGCATAAATTTACCTTTCTAGCCTACATTTTGTCAAAAAAACCTATTGGCATATGTATTGATAAACCAACTATGTTATCATAAATTAGAATTCACTAAAAAGAAATAATCATATGGGAAAAATAATTGGAATCGACCTGGGTACTACCAACTCGTGTGTAGCGGTCATAGAAGGCGGAGAGCCTACTGTAATAGCCAATGATGAAGGTCGAAGGACAACCCCTTCCATTGTTGGATTTATGGACAAAGGAGAAAGGAAAGTAGGTGATCCTGCTAAGCGTCAGGCTATCACCAATCCTACAAGGACCATATCCTCTATCAAAAGGTTTATGGGACGCAGATATGCAGAAGTCACGGAAGAACTCAAGCGTGTATCGTATAAAATCACCCGTGGAGATAATGACACGATCAGAGTGGATATAGATGGAAGGAATTATACACCACAGGAAATTTCGGCCATAGTACTACAAAAAATGAAAAAGACTGCCGAAGACTTTTTGGGATATGAAGTTACAGAAGCGGTCATCACGGTACCAGCTTACTTTAACGACTCTCAGCGTCAGGCAACCAAAGAAGCCGGGGAGATCGCCGGGCTTACAGTAAAAAGGATCATCAATGAACCTACTGCAGCAGCTTTGGCATATGGTATGGACAAGAAGAATAAAGACATGACCATCGCAGTATATGACCTTGGGGGAGGTACTTTTGATATCTCAATCCTTGATCTTGGAGATGGTGTATTTGAAGTAAAATCTACCAATGGAGATACTCACCTCGGAGGGGATGATTTTGATGGAGTCATCATCGACTGGCTTGCGGAAGAATTCAAAAAACAAGAAGCCATCGATCTCAGAAAAGATCCTATGGCTTTACAAAGACTTAAAGATGCTGCTGAAAGAGCTAAAATTGAGCTTTCATCTTCTTCTGAAACTTCTATAACCTTGCCATATGTGACCGCTGTTGATGGTGTGCCTAAGCATTTGGATGTTAAATTGAGCAAAGCTAAGTTTGAACAGTTGGTTGATCACCTCGTGCAAAGATCTATCAAGCCTTGCGAGCAAGCATTGAAAGATGCAGGTTTGACCAAAAATGATATAGACGAAGTGATATTGGTAGGAGGAAGTACTCGTATCCCGAGAATTCAACAGGCAGTTGAAGATTTTTTTGGTAAAAAACCAAATAAAGGGGTGAATCCGGATGAAGTGGTAGCCATAGGTGCTGCCATCCAGGGAGGTGTGCTTACCGGGGATGTTAAAGATGTCCTTTTATTGGATGTCACTCCACTTAGCATGGGTATAGAGACAATGGGGGGGGTTTATGATGTAGTGATCGAAGGAAATACTACTATACCAAGTCGAAAATCAAAAGTATACTCCACCGCTGCTGACAATCAACCTTCGGTTGAAATTCATATTCTCCAAGGTGAAAGAACTATGGCCAAGGACAATCGGGCTGTTGGTCGATTCATACTGGATGGCATACCGCCAGCACAAAGAGGTGTCCCACAGATCGAGGTCACCTTTGATATCGATGCCAATGGTATGCTCAATGTATCTGCCAAAGATAAAGGCACCGGCAAAGAGCAAAAGATCCGAATTGAAGCTTCCACCGGATTATCCAAGGAAGAGATAGAAAGGATGAAGAATGAAGCTGAAGCCAATGCAGACTCTGATAAAAAAGCAAAGGAGATGGTCGAGAAAATTAATGTGGCTGACTCACTGATATTCCAGACTGAAAAACAGCTCAAAGATTTTGGTGATAAACTCTCTGCAGGCAACAAAACCAGTATCGAAAGTGCCCTGGCAGCCTTAAAAGAAGCGCATGCTTCTAAAGATGCCGACCGGATTGACAAAGCCACTGAAAGCCTTAATACTGTATGGCAAGCTGCCAGCCAGGAAATCTATCAGGCGCAACAAGGTGCAGGCCAGCCAGGGGCTGATTCAAGTGCTGATGCTGCTTCCGGTGCTAAAAATGAAGGAGCAGATAACGTGACCGATGTGGAGTACGAAGAAGTATCTGACAAGAAGTAAGCATACGTTTTGTTTTAAAAATAGCAAGGGCTTTGATTGATACGATCAGAGCCCTTTTTCTTTTAATTTAGCGCACTTAATATGAGTAAGAAAACATTGTTAGAAGAACTGAATCATCACCATTATGTGATGATCAAGCCATCGGGTATACACGGTATTGGAGTTTTTGCAGTATGCCATATTCCTAAGGGTTGCAGGCGAATGTTTTCAAAAGAGGAGGGAGAATGGGTCAGGTTGAGCTTCGAAGAAGTCAATGCCCTGCCAGACCCTGCCCGCTATATGATAGAAACCTATTGTCTCTATGATGACAAGGACTACTTTGTTCCTGCAGATGGATTTAAGAAAATGGATATCTCCCTGTATCTCAATCACAGTGATGAGCCAAATGTAGCCTCAATCAATGAAGGTGAATCATTTGAAGCAATCCGGGATATCCAACCCGGGGAAGAATTATTGGTTGATTACGGTACAATAGTAGATTGGGAATAAACTTTATTCCTTGAATCCTTTTAATACGTTATTTACGATTTATTGGAATACTATTAGGCAGCTGAACCTAAGGCCCGAAGGTGCATAAAATGGGAATATATAGCACTTACCACAGTTGGAAACTCCACGTAAGCTACATTAAATTCCTCACAAGTTTGTTTGACAATTTTACTGATTGCAGGGTAATGAATATGAGATATTTTCGGAAATAAGTGATGCTCTATCTGATAGTTAAGTCCTCCCCAAAACCAGCCATGCCATTTTTGCTTGGTTGCAAAATTGGCTGTAGTTTTCATCTGATGCACTGCCCAATTATTTTCTATTAAAAATTCTTCTCCATGGGGTGCCACGAATTCGGCTTCTTCGTGTACGTGAGCGAGTTGGAATGTAAAGGCAATAACGATACCAGTCACGAATACCAATAGACCATAACCTAAAATCGTCTTTAATAGACCTACTTTAAATATGGGGATAATCAGAAATATCGCAACGTACGCAATTTTAGTTGCCCAAAAATGGACATGCTCTCCAATAGTCATCTTTGGTATAGCTATGGTACCTCTTATTTTACCTTTAAAATATTTTGAAAAATCGTTGGAGAAAATCCAAATCAAGTAAGACAGACTATATAGTAAGAAGCCATAAATATGCTGAAACTTGTGCATTGGTAGTTTTTTCTGACCTTCACTTACCCTCATAAATGGCCTGATGTCTATATCTTCATCCATGCCATCTATATTAGTGAATGAGTGATGCGCCATATTATGCTTATACTTCCACATATAGGAGCTTCCACCCAGGAGGTCCAGAGAATAGGCCATAATATTATTTAACCAGTTTTTCTTGGAATAGCTACCATGTGCTCCGTCATGCATCACATTGAATCCAATGCCAGCAAAAATGAAGCCCATCGCCATACATAGCACAAGGGCCAATAAAATACTCGAAGGTGTATAAAATACTAACCATATATAAGTAGCTGCAAGCAGGCTTATTAAAATGGCTGATTTAATGTATAATATGTAATTACCTGTTGGAGAAATTTTATTCTCTTCAAAATAATCAGAAACGCGCTGTTTTAATGTAGGAAAAAACTGTGCATTAGTATTGGAAAATTTAATTGCTGTCATACTTATATATAAAGTTACTCATTTATTCCGAAGTCACCAAGCATTCAAAATCATTCTAATGAAGGGTTGTTACCGCCTTCTTAATTCTTCTGACGGCTTCTTCAATATTTTGTTCGCTGGCGGCATAAGATATTCTGAAACAATTGTCATCACCAAAGGCGGATCCTCCTACGGTGGCTACATGTGCATGGTGCAATAGAAACAAAGCAAAATCGTCCGAATTGTTAATGACTGTCTGGCCATCAGTTTTACCAAAATAATAACTAATATCAGGAAAAATGTAAAAGGCACCGGTAGGAAAATTACATTTAAACCCGGGGATGTCCTTTAACAGTGAAATGATCAAGTCCCTTCTTTTTTTAAAGGCTGCAGTCATATCCAGGGTAGGTTGCAGGTCAGAATTTAATGCTGCTACGCCAGCTTTTTGAGCAATCGAATTGGCCCCGGATGTAATCTGCCCTTGGATCTTGGTACAAGCTTCAGCTATGAACAGAGGGGCTGCCATATATCCTAATCTCCATCCAGTCATGGCAAAGGCTTTTGAAAAGCCATTGATCACAACAGTCCTCTCTTTCACCTCCGGAAACGACGCTATGCTCACATGCTGACCGCTAAAGGTGATGTGTTCATAGATTTCGTCAGACATGATATAAATATTTTTATGTGGTGCCACCACTTCTGCTATTGCCTTCAATTCCGAATGACTAAATACTGATCCGGATGGATTACATGGGCTCGAAAACATGATTAGCTTGGTCCTG
>Ga0138256_10000806_pt1 | contig 33819 bp, 31 predicted proteins | sample KNB2016incub_MG_FD_105486 | JGI IMG/M metagenome (GOLD analysis project Ga0138256, IMG submission 105486) | Active sludge microbial communities from wastewater in Klosterneuburg, Austria - KNB2014incub_MG | ecosystem: Engineered > WWTP > Activated sludge > Unclassified | place: Austria... | reverse complement strand
GGCCAGCATTTAATGCTTCGCAAAAAAGATGGGAAGATGTTTATGGTATTTTTTTATACGAAGATCAAAATGGATATCAGCGTCTATGTATCGATAAAAACAGAAAAAGATTACACCCTATTTTTACATTTCATAATCTCGTAGATGGTCATGCGATACTTAGAAAATTAGTTCTTGATTTTAATTTATGCCCCAAACTTTGTTTTATCCAAAAAGACCATATTTCCTGCGAAGGATTAAAAGACAATACCTGTAAAGGTGCATGTGAAAAAAAAGAAAAACCAGCAAAGTATAATACTCGAGTGCAGGAAGCATGCAAAGAAATACAAAAAATACCCAGCTATGTTATTATCGATAAGGGATTAAAAGAAAAAGACAAATCTTGTGTGCTGATAAATGAAGGTAAATTTTATGGAATGGGTTATCTGCCTGAAGAATTTATTTTCCAGAACACGGAAGTTATAAAACCATTTCTTACCGTGTATAAAGAGAACAGCACAATCAGGAAACTGGTAGCTAGTTTTGCCGCAAGATTTCCCAAAAATGTAATAATGCTTGGCTCAAAACAACCCGTCTGATAAAATTTGTCTTTAAATCTGTAATCATTTAACAACTCGTTCTTTTAATTTTTATTCATGACTATTTATTCATCCCTATTTTTGGGGATTAAATAATCAAAAAAATGAAAAAAACGATTACAATCTTTTGTTTGACTGCAGGAGCCCTTACAGTCTCGGCCCAACCCGGCGTTAAGACCACTAAAACACCTCTCAAACCAAAAGTCAAAACAGTGCCCAAAGTTGCACCGGTACTAAAGAATTACAACGACTCTATAAGTTATGTATTGGGCGAAATGTCGGCATTCAATATTATTCAGCAAGGTTTTGGCGATGTAAAAATCAATACAACTGCTTTTTCAAGAGCAATTACAGATATCATCAACAAAAAACAAACACTGATAACAGATATAGCTGCTAATACTATGCTGAACCAGTATGTGATGAAGCTACAGGAATCGAAAGCAAAAGAGAGAATTGATTCGGGAAGGGTTTTTCTGGCTGAAAATGCAAAACGAAAAGAAGTGAAAACAACAGCTAGTGGTCTGCAATACGAAGTAATAACAGAAGGAACCGGAATCAAGCCTACAAACATAGATACTTTCGTTGCTAATTACAGAGGTACACTTATCAATGGTACTGAGTTTGATGCTTCTGCAAACAGAGGTGTTCCCTTAACTATGGCATTAAACCAGGTAATACCCGGCTGGACAGAGGGATTGCAATTAATGTCAGTGGGTTCAAAATATAAATTATATATTCCTTATACGCTAGGTTATGGTATTTATGATAATGGTGCTATTCCTGGTGGTTCTACATTAATCTTTGATTTGGAATTGTTAGATGTAAAAAAGAAAGCAGCAGAGAGTGGACAATAATAAGAACCTCATATAAAAAGAAAAAAGGGACAACATTTAAGTTGCCCCTTTTTCGTTAATAAAAACCTTGAGCATTAACGCTTGTTCACCACCAGTTTCTCCGTCATTTGTTCACCGGTTGCAGGTACAAAAACTCGTAGTGTGTACATACCGGATTGCAAATTATCTATTCTAATATTATTGTTTACAACGCCATTCATTTGCTTAAGCGTTCTTCCGCTCATATCTACAATTGCAATATCTCTGATCACATTTGATTCGCTAAAGACAATGTTTACAGTACCATTCTCAGAAGGATTAGGATAAACAAGCAATCCTTTACTCTGTGTCATACCCAAAACAGTTCTAACATCACTATATTTTGATTTGGTATCAAGATCAACCTGACGCAGTCTGTATTGTGTAACAGTCTTACTATCATTTGGATCATTATAGCTGTAAGAAATTTGCTGTGAGCTGGTGCCATTTAATGCAGTTGAAGCAACAAAACCAATTTCTTCCCATCCATCACTTACATTACTCATTCTCTCAATATAGAATCCCTTGTTATTCTGCTCCGATGCGGTTGCCCAACTCAATTGAGCATTTGTGCCATTTCTTTTTGCATTAAATGAAAGCAAATTAACAGGAAGTGTAATGTTTGGACAAAATGAAATTGTAGTTGGATCATCCGGCGCTATTGTACTTGGATCATTTGAAAGATCTGTATTACCAAGTGTTGCTGGCAATCCGGAAATTACAGACTGCAAAGGAACCGGATCATAAGGGCCACCTAATGTATAAAGCTGTGCCTGAAGTGTAAATGAAAGTATTTGTGTTGCCAATCCGGTTTGGAAATTGGTAACTACTATTTTATTATAATTGGTACCAGTAGCAGGTGCCACTGTACTAAGTGTAACTGTTGAACCAGCGGTAGCTACCCCTGCTGTAATCAGGTTTGCCTTGATTGTAGCAGCAGATTCTGTAAACCGAAAACGCTTTTTTGGATCACCGATATTTAAAGTATAGGAGAGTCCTGTATGTTGAGTAGCCGATTGATTGGTTACCGATACTACTAATGGGAAAGAAGGATTAGGATTGATCGCTGTAGGACAAACTTCATTTGCAGGTGTTGCAGTAAAATCCAAGTCATGGAAAACCCTACCGAAGCTACAACTACAACCATCAGCAAAAGAATAAGAAGGGCCCGTTCCTGCAGAGGCTTGAGCAGCATTCGTTTTGTTAATTTTTTGGAATGTCCCATCAGCACGATATCCAAATAAGTTACCTACTTCATCAAAAAACATTGCAGCTACATAATTACTTCCAGTTATGGCACCTACAGATGTTAAAACACCGGTAGTTTTATTTATCTTATAAAGAGTTTTTGTGCTTCCGGTTCCGCTAATACCATACATCTGTCCATCGGTAGGGTCAATAGCTAAATCAATAAAATAATCTGAGCCCAAGGAAAATGACCCAATATACGTTGCAGTTAGTACTACTGTAGGTGAGTTAATTCCTGAAATTTTATAAAATTCATTTGCAGTAGAGGCAAAATAATAGGTACCGTTTGCTTCAAAACAACCGGCAAATACCTGATCACTGGAAGAAAGATTGGCATTTGTAATTGTGCCCAGGTCGTTTACATTTCCAGGGGTGCCAATACCAATTTTAACCAGGTGTGCAGGAGCATATCTTACACCGTACATGTATCCATCTATTGGATTCAGTCCGAGTGCATTAAAGCCAATGCCAGTTGGGTTTGTACTAAAATTATTTGCGGTGATTGTACTTCCAGAAAATGAAAGACTTTTCATTGAGGTTGTTGAGCTTGCATCTCCGTCGTTTCCATGACTAATAAAAAATTGACCATTACAACCAACAGGTGAGTTTGGAGGAGGAAGTACTTCTACGGTAGTAACATTTGTAGTTGCTGATGCGGAACCACTGCGATCAATGCTAACAAAAACAGAATAGGTACCTGCAGTAGGGAAGCTTAATGTTTTTGAATTGCTTGCTCCTGCAATAGCATCAGGGTTTGACCCGGGTATTGTAGCCCCTGTAGCCGTCCATGTATAAGTATAATTGCCACTACCACCAAAATCATTGGCTGCAGCTGTAAAGTTTACTGTACCACCAATATTAATTATTTGAGTTGCAGAAGGAGATAATGTTGCATAAGGTGCAGGTTTCAGCGCAATTAACATTGCACCCCATCGCATACTCGAAAAACCTCCAAGTGTAACGGTTCCATTACCAGTGGCTCCATTAGATGATTTTATTTCCATAGCAGCACCTACTGTTAAATCATTGCTACCAGAACCATTGTATTGATCTTCATATATTTCAGTAAGTGAACCAGGGCTTGTTGTACTCCAACTAGACATAGACTTATTATCATTGAGCATTGCAAACATGACTACGGCAGCATTAGTAGAATTTGTAGAAATTCCAGCCGCAGTAGCAGTAAGACTAGTAGTACTACTTAAAGATAAACTTCCAGGAGGTGTATCAAATGGTGTAGGGCCTGACACATCAACTCCCGAAAATGAAGCAATTGTTCCCACATTATTGTTGGCTCCTGTACCTAAAGCAAATGTATAACTTGAGGGCTCAGCGGCTCCGGCAACTTTATAGAGTAAAGCTCCCATAGTAGTGCCTCCATCAATAACACCATTTGAAATAGGCGTCCATCCTGATAAAGAAGGAGCCGTTGTTCCGTTATTGCGTTGAACTATATTAACAATCATCACATCACCTTCCGAAACGCCGGAGGGTTTGCTAATGTTTAAACTAGCGGATGTTGATGTGTTTGAACTGCTGCTACCAAATGTTATTTGGGCAGCGGCTGATGCCGTAATAAATACAGCAATCAGGATAAGTAAAGAAAATTTTTTCATGCTCAAGGTGGTTTATGTTAAAAAATATTCCAATTGTGTTGGCTTGTTACAACAACACATAAGGAACGGATTCATCCAAAAATTTTTTTGGTGATTCCATAGTGAGGACCTTGTGGCATTCAAAATAGGAAGGACTTAGAAAAAGTCATTCATGAGGGATAATAGAAACCGGTCTTATTAAAGGATTGTGGACGATTCGTTGAGGAATTCGAAAGACAAAACTAATTTCGAAATTTCTAATTTGCAAGCATTTATGAATATTTATTATTGAGCAGAGAACTTACCCATTCCATAGCTTTTTCAAATTGTTGTTTCTCTGTTAGTTGTGTATTATCCAGAATCATGGCATCTGCTGCTTTTCTTAAAGGACTAACTTCTCTATTGGAGTCAATATAATCCCTCATTTCAAGGTTATTTTTCACTTCCTCAATAGTGATATTGGGATTTTTTTCAAATAATTCTTTAAATCTCCTTTCCACCCTTACAGCACTATCTGCGGTCATAAAAATTTTCAATTCTGCGTTTGGAAATACTGTTGTTCCAATATCTCGTCCATCCATTACAATCCCCTTTTTATCTCCCATTTTTTGTTGTTGTGCTACAGCAAATTCCCTTACTTCCTTTACAGCAGCTACATCACTAACTTTTTCAGCCACTAACAAATCTCTTATCAGGTACTCAACATTTTCGCCATTCAGGTGCATTTCACTTATCTGACTCTTTAGATTTACAATAAATTCAAGATTGATTTGTTTTAAAGCTTCTTTTATCTCCTTTTTCTCATCCAGATCCACATTATTTCGCAAAAAATAAAGTGTAATTGCACGGTACATTGCACCGCTGTCCACATATAAATAGAATAACGCTTTTGCCAACTGCTTTGCCAAAGTACTTTTACCACAGCTACTCCACCCATCAATCGTAATGATAATTTTTTTACTCATACCTTTTGCAAAAGTAAAAGGAGTGTTTGATTACAAACACTCCTTTCCACTATTTATTATTTTAATTTCAGGCTTGAGACTTTTCTTCTGATTTTGACTTCAAGGAGAAATAAAGTTTATTTTTTTCGGCATCCGCATCTGCTACCAATACATCTCCCTGCTTTACATTCATATTTAATATTTCTTCTGCCAATGGATCTTCCAGATATTTTTGAATGGCTCGGTGCAATGGGCGAGCACCAAACTGTTGATCATAGCCTTTATCGGCCAGAAATGATTTTGCAGATTCAGAAAGTTCCAAACTGAAACCCAGATTAGTCAATCGCTTAGTTACACCTTTCATCAAAATATCAATAATATTGAAGATATCTTCTTTTGAAAGGCTATTAAAGATTACTACATCATCAATTCGGTTCAAAAATTCTGGTGAAAAAGTTTTTTTCAATGCTTTTTCTATGACAGCTTTGTTTGCTTCATCTTCATTTTCGAGTCGTGCTGAAGTTGTAAATCCAACGCCACTTCCAAAATCTTTCAACTGTCTCACCCCAATATTGGATGTCATAATGATTAAAGTATTTTTAAAATCTACTTTTCTGCCAAGTCCATCTGTCAACTGGCCATCATCCAACACCTGCAACAAAATATTATAAATATCCGGATGTGCTTTTTCAATTTCATCCAACAGAATTACACTATACGGTTTGCGTCGTACTCTTTCAGTAAGTTGTCCGCCTTCTTCGTATCCTACATATCCCGGAGGTGCTCCTATCAAACGGCTCACAGTAAATTTTTCCATATACTCACTCATATCAATACGAATGAGCGAATCTTCACTATCAAACATATAACGAGCAAGAGCTCTGGCAAGCTCTGTTTTTCCTACTCCCGTAGGGCCAAGAAAAATGAAACTACCAATTGGTTTTTTGGGATCTTTCAATCCTACTCGGTTGCGTTGAATTGCTTTTACCACTTTAGAAATAGCCTCATCCTGACCAATTACCATTTCCTTCATATCGACAGCCATTTTGCGTAGCTTCTCTGTTTCGGCCTGCACCATTCGTTTTACGGGTATGCCAGTCATCATACTTACTACTTCAGCAATATCTTCTTCACCAATCGGGAAACGCTTATGTTTACTTTCTTCCTCCCATTGTGCCTTTGCTTTTTCCAAGTCTTCCTGAAATCTTTTCTCTTTATCTCGCAAGGAAGCGGCCTCTTCAAACTTTTGACTTTTTACTACCCTGTTCTTTTCGTTCTTTACGTCTTCAATCTTCTGCTCCAGGTCAACAATGTTTTGCGGTACATTGATATTTTTTAAATGTACTCGTGCACCTACTTCATCCATTACATCAATCGCTTTATCTGGCAACAAGCGATCTGTAATATAGCGATCGCTCAGTTTTACACAAGCATCAATAGCTTCATTATCATAATTCACATTATGATAATCTTCATATTTCGATTTAATGTTATTTAAGATTTGAATCGTATCATCTACGCTGGGTGGATCTATAATTACTTTTTGAAAACGGCGATCAAGTGCTCCATCTTTCTCAATATACATACGGTATTCATCCAAAGTGGAGGCACCTATACATTGCAATTCACCACGGGCCAGTGCTGGTTTAAAGATATTACTGGCATCCAGTGAACCACTGGCACCACCGGCACCTACAATGGTATGCAACTCATCTATAAAAAGAATGACATCACGGTTTTTTTCAAGCTCATTCATGATCGCTTTCATTCTTTCTTCAAACTGGCCACGGTATTTGGTACCTGCCACCAAAGCAGCCAAATCAAGAGAAATAACTCTTTTGTCAAACAATACTCTTGATACTTTTCTTTGAACAATACGCAATGCAAGCCCCTCAACAATGGCGGTTTTACCCACACCGGGCTCACCTATAAGTATAGGGTTGTTCTTTTTGCGACGTGAAAGTATTTGTGAAACTCTTTCGATCTCAGATTCACGACCCACTATTGGATCCAGTGCCCCCATTTCTGCAAGTTTGGAAATATCTCTACCAAAATTATCCAGTACAGGCGTTTTGCTTTTTGCTGCACCCGATTGCTTACTGCCACTTTTTGATTGAGCATACTTTTTCTCTTCATCAAAATCATCATCATTTTCATCTGTAAACTCTGCTTGAGGGTCATTTGGTTTTGCAATCCCCAGTTCTTGACGGAATAAATCATAGTCCACATCAAATTGATTTAAAATCTGGGTGGCAATATTTTCTTTGTTCTTTAAAATAGAAAGCAATAGATGCTCAGTTTCTACAGTAGCACTTTTCAATGCTTTGGATTCAAGTACCGTTACACGTATAACTTTTTCAGCCTGCTTTGTAAGGGGCAAACTGTTTATATTGGCAATATTCTTTCCCGTTTTATCTTTAACGGCATTTTCTACCTCTTTGCGTAACTCGTACAAGTCCACATTAAAACTTTTCAAAATTCGTATAGCAGTATTTTCCCCTTCTCTGATAAGCCCCAGTAACAAATGTTCGGTGCCGATAAAATCATTACCCAACCTTAAGGCTTCTTCCCTGCTGAACGATATAATTTCTTTTACCTGTGTTGAAAAATTATTATCCATAATTAGATAATTGGTTGTAGCACAATATTAATGAATAAATTTGGATTCAATCGTCTCACAATTATAAACGGATTGTTGATAATTTTAGTTGTATAGCATTTCAATTTTCACTTTTTTACACAACTATTAAAACTTTCAAAACCTGCAATACATGATAATCAAATCAGATACCAAAGAGAAATTTCATGTCATTACTCTATCCGAATCCCAAATTTCTGCCTCAATAGCTGACGATATGGCCGTTCAAATCCCTGCTTTCTTAAAAGAAGAAGTTAAAAATGTGGTTTTGAACTTAGCTGCAGTTTCCGAAATTGAATTGACAGCGGCAGAGAAATTAGTGCAAACTCAACAATTGTTTTATGAAAATGGCGCCTCATTTGTCATTTGCAATCTGCAACCAATAGTCGAGCAATTTTTAGACGAAAACGAATTTCTAGAGCTAATGAATGTAACACCAACCGAAAGTGAAGCCTGGGATATTGTACAAATGGAGGAGATGGAAAGAGAAATGTTTGGAGAAGATGACCCAAATGGATAAGTATAAATAACAATGCAGCTATTTTGATTTTGCAATAGTCTTTAAAAAACACATTCACCAAAAACCGGCTGGTTCATGTTTGCTGTTACCATTTTGGGCAATAATTCTGCCGTACCTGCATTTGACAGGCATCCCACCAGTCAGGTTCTTACTATTGATGGCGCCAACTATCTGGTCGATTGTGGAGAAGGCACCCAAATTCAAATGATTAATTACAAAATCAGGCGTAGCAAAATCTCACATATTTTTATTTCACATTTACACGGCGATCATTATTTCGGATTAATTGGTCTTATAAACAGTTTTGGCTTGCTAAGCCATCAACAGGATTTACATATATATGGCCCTTCGCCTCTTAAAGAAATTATTGAAATACAACTAAAGGTTGCTGACACAACACTACCTTATAATTTATTCATACATACCATCAATAAACCGGATACGTTAGTTGACACAGATAAATTAACTATTAAATGTTTTAAAACCAATCACCGAATTGAGTGTTACGGTTTTTCCTTTGAAGAAAAAAAAATTTCCAGGAAATTAATTCCCGAGAAAGCCAGATCTTATGAAATTCCTACGGCATTTTATGAAAGACTGAAAAAAGGTGATGATTATACCAATAAAGCCGGGGATATAATTAAAAACGAATGGGTAACGGAAGCGAATGAAGTTGGAAAGAAATATGCTTTTTGTGCTGATACAAAATATGATGAATCATTAATCCCCCATATTACAAATGCAGATATGATTTATCATGAAACCACCTACCTTGATAATCTTAGAGAAAGGGCTGAAAGTCGTTTTCACTCAACCACCAAACAAGCAGCACTGATTGCCCAAAAAGCAAAGGTGAAAAAATTACTTATCGGTCACTTCAGTAGCAAATATGATACACTTGAAGCATTTGAAAAAGAAGCAAGAGAAATTTTCCCAAACACTGAACTTGCACTTGAAGGAGCAGTTTACATTGTGTAATCTCTGATAGCTATATTTATTAGAGGATAATCGCTGTATAGAATTCGTTGAGATGAAAATCAAATTCCAAAACTCAATTTTACATTCCAGGGAATAAATGTCTGCCTATACTTTCGCCTCTGAAAGGCCAGGGAATAGCAACTATAATAAAAATTAGTGCAGAAAGAAGCAACCAACCAGCGCTTTTATAGTTAAGCACTTTCGCTCTGCTTCTTGCAACAGTAATTAAAGCAATAGCAGCAAACATCAATAGCGGATGCTCCACCCAATAAAAACGGAAGAAAGAACTTTTCATAAGACTTACTCCCTCTGGCAATGTTGTATTTAAAATACCAAATCGTCCCAGTAATAACTGATAAATTCCAATTAGCAGCATCGTATGTGCAGCTATCATAAGCCAAAGGCTGCTGCTTTTAATGGCCTGTTTCTTAGCAAATGCCTGATAAATTGTAACCAACAATAAAACAATAATGACCCATCTTAGAATATTATGCAAATGCAGCATTCCGGTTTCCATAATCAGTTATTTAAAACTCAAATCTACAACTTGATATTCATTTACAACTATTATTCTAACCAATCGGCAAGAAAAATATTCGTATCATGCGTGCCTCCATTATTCCTGTTGCTACAAAAAATTACTTTCTTCCCATTTGGAGAAAACATAGGGAAGGCATCAAATATTTTTTCGTGTGTTATTTTTTCAAAACCGCTTCCATCTTCATTGATTGCATAAAGATTAAATGGAAATCCACGCTTGTATTCCTGATTGCTGGCAAAAATTATACGTTTACTATCGGGGAAAAAGCTAGGTGCCCAATTAGCCTGACCAAAACTCGTTACCTGTTTTACATTACTGCCATCGGCATTTGCAACATATACTTCCATATTAGTAGGTGCCACTAAATCTTCAGCTAATAACTCTTTGTATTCTTTTATCGCAGCTTCAGTTTTTGGCCTGCTGGCTCTCCAAATGATTTTTTTGCCATCGGGGCTAAACCAGGCCCCACCATCATAACCCAGTTCATGAGTTACCCTTATTTCTTTTCCTGTTTCAATATCCATGATGTATAATTCTAAATCGCCCTCTTTATCACTGGTATAAATCATTTTTTTTCCATCAGGACTCAGTGTTGCTTCCGCATCATATCCTTTTGAATGTGTAAGCTGTTTTACAATTTTACCATTCAGATCAGCCATAAAAATATCATACGAGTTATACAAAGGCCAGATATATCGATTACCATATTTTTTTCTATCAGGAACAGGCGGGCAGGTATCGGCACCCAAATGCGTTGAAGCATAAATTACATGTTTTCCATCTTTGGTAAAAGCGCCACAAGTGGCCCTGCCTTTACCTGTGCTCACCATTTTATATTCAAATTTTTTACCGGGCTTAGGTAATTTACCAATAAACATCTGATCACAGGGAATTCCGTTTTTTGCACTGGTTCTTTGAAAGATGATCCATTTCCCATCAAAACTAAAATACGCTTCAGCATTATCTCCTCCAAAAGTCAACTGCTGCACATTTGCCAAATGTTTTTCTTCAGGATAAAGAATGGTATCATTTGATGCAACTGTAGATTGCTTTGCTGAGGCCTGAGTAGTACAGGAATAAAATGTAGCAATAAAAACTAAAGACGAAAGTGTTACTAAAAAACGGTTCATATTTCTGATTTATAAAGTGGCGCAAAGATATTTTCGTTAAAATCTTATTTTGTCAGACAAATGTCATCTCTCCGATTTTTATTTGCTCTAATTTTGTCAAATGACATTTACTCTTAAAACAGACGCAAAAATATTAACACCCCTACTCTTTCTACTGACATTAATCAGCAGTTGCAATGATAACGATTCAGTACTGTCACCTTATGCTGATTTGCTAAGTCAACCGCCATTTTCAGGGCTTACAGATAGTATAAAGGATGAACCAAATGAAGATTTCCTATATTTTAAAAGAGCAGTGTTGTTAAATACAAATAATTATCCCGAACCTGCACTAGCTGATTTTCAAAAGGCATGGTCGTTGAAAAAAGAAGAACGATATGCACTGGGCATCAGCAATCTTTTTTTAGAATCTAAACCAGATTCTGCTTTAGTTTTTTTAGATAATGCTTTAAAGCTAATTCCCAATAGTCTGATGTTGCAACTCACATTAGCCAAAGCCTATCAGGCCAAAGGCGAAACCGATTCCGCCATTCAAGCTTGTAATCGCATTTTGGCAACGGCTCCCAGTCAGGTAGATGTATTGAAGCTAAAAGCTGATTTGCTTTTTAATGATGATAATACAACTGAATCAATAAAAATACTTGAACAAGCTTATGCACTTACACCATTTGATCTGGAGCTTAATTATGCACTGGCCAATCAATACGCCGAAACCGAAAACCCGAAAGTGCTTGCACTATGTGATTCATTGATCAGGAAAGACTCACTTGGCTTGCATGCTGAGCCATATTATCTCAAGGGAATATATTTTTCCAATCGTGATGAAAATTCAAAAGCCATTGAACAGTTTAATATATCAATCCAAAAAAATTACCAATTTCTAAATGCCTATATTGAAAAAGCAAAAATTCAATACAAAGAGAAAAAATATGACGACGCATTGAAAACAGCAGAATTGGCCGCCTCAATCAAGTCCACTTTTCCTGATGCTTATTTCTGGATTGGTAAGTGCAGGGAGGCGATGGGCGATTTGTCAAATGCATCGGTAAACTATCGCAGGGCATTTGAACTTGATAAAACATTTACAGAGGCAAAAGAAGCTATGGATAGATTATCAAAATAATAATCTGTACATTAAAACACCAGATAAAATAAATCTCATTGTAAATTGCACTTAAAATTATTCACAATGCCACTGATAGCTCCTTCACTGCTTTCTGCAAATTTTTTAAACTTGCAATCCGACTGTGCCATGTTAAATGAAAGTGATGCAGATTGGTATCATTTGGATGTAATGGATGGCCGCTTTGTACCCAACATCAGTTTTGGATCCATGATTGTGGAATATTTCAGAAAAGCAACTTCAAAGGTTTGCGATGTTCATCTAATGATTGAAGAACCTGAAAAATATGCTGAACAATTTAAAAACGCCGGTGCCGACCACTTATCTGTCCATATTGAAGCCTGTCGGCACTTGCACAGAAACATACAACAAATAAAATCGTTGGGCATGAAAGCCGGTGTAGCCATCAACCCACATACACCAGTAAGTGAGTTAAGCGATGTATTGGGCGATATAGATCTTGTATGTATGATGAGCGTAAACCCGGGTTTTGGTGGACAAAAATTTATTGAACATACATTGACCAAAATAAAGCAACTGCGTACCCTGATTAACGAAAGAAATTTAAATGTATTTATTGAAATTGACGGCGGCGTTACGCTTGAAAATGCTTCATCTATTGTTGCTGCCGGTGCGGATGTATTGGTGGCAGGCAATACAGTTTTTAAATCTGCCAATCCAAAGGATACAATTTCAAAATTGAAAAACATATAAATCGTATCTTGTTCCGGATTCCTTTTATGAAGACAACCTACCGGAAAATACTAATACTAAGCTGCAGCTTACTGTTTACCATTTTTTCTATTGCTCAGAAAAAAATCGCTTTTGTATCAGGCAAGGTGGTTGATGATAATGAAAAACCATTATCAGGTGTATCAGTAATTATATTAGGACAGTCAAAAGGAATTGTAACAAACGATTCGGGGCTTTTCAGAATAAGCGTAGTTGCTAATAAAGCATTCGCACTCCTGTTTACCTACACAGGGCGCAGGGGCGAGCAAAAAAATTTTCTACTCAACGAAGGTGAAGAAGAAAGCGTAACCATTCGTTTAGAAAAAGGCGAAACAACTTTGACACCAGTGGTTGTTACCGATCAGCGTGACAGAAGAGAAGCGGGCCTTATTCGACCCAATCCAAAAACCATTCTAAACCTGCCTTCCGCTGTAACAGGAGTAGAAAGTTTAATTAAAATTTTTGTAGGAAGTAATAACGAGCTCACCTCTCAATATTCGGTACGTGGCGGTAGTTTTGATGAGAACCTGATTTATGTAAATGATTTTGAAATTTTTCGTCCTTATTTGGTAAGAAGCGGACAACAGGAAGGGTTGAGTTTTATAAATCCCGAAATGGTTAGAAATATTAATTTCTACAATGGAGGTTTTCAAGCGAAGTACGGCGATAAAATGAGTAGCGTATTGGATATTCAATACAAGAAACCAAAAAACTTTGGCGGCTCAGCATATATCAGCATTTTGGAACAAGGCGTTCATTTAGAAGGCGTTTCTAAAAATTCTAAGTTTACATATCTAGTTGGTGCCAGAAACCGGAGTAATAAAAATCTATTAAGCAAACAGGACACAAAGGGTAATTATGTTCCTTCATCATCCGACTTTCAGGCATTGTTTACTTATCAGTTGTCGCCAAAATGGTATGCAGAATTGCTTGCAAATATTTCAAAAACAAAATTTACATTAATACCTGAATATAGCCAGTTAACCACTTCCGTATTTTCTCCTTTTTTCAGTGCAACAATTGGTGTTGATATCAATTTTGATGGCCGCGAAAAAGATGCATATCAAACAGGAATGGCTGGCTTTTCATTGACAAATACAGTAAATCGTCGTTTGAAGTTAAAATGGCTGGTTTCCCGTTTTGAAAACAACGAAGAGGAAAATATTGATATCACCGGCGCATATCTTTTTGGGGAAAGAGATTTTGATAAACGCAATGCCACTTATGGGCTTATCATCAATCCACTGGGTGCAGGTGTTTTTCAAAACTGGGCAAGAAATGATTTAAACATTACCAATTGGAATGTTTCGCACAAAGGATATTATGATGCAGGCAAACATGCAATACAATGGGGAGTGGGATTTGATAATACACACATTAAAGACAAATTAAATGAATGGGAATTTCAGGATTCCGCTGGCTATGCAATTCCCTATCAGCCAAATATGCTGCAACTGAGTAAAGTAATAAAATCAAACGCACTACTCGAAGTCAATAAATTTTCGGGATTTATTCAAGACAATATTTTGATGGGCAAAGACTCCAGCCGATCTGCTACTCTTACCATTGGCACCCGTTTCAACTATAATGCATTGAACAAGGAGTTTGTAATATCTCCACGTATTGGCGCTAGTTGGAAACCAAAATGGAAATCTGATATCGTTTTTCGTACAGCAGCGGGCATGTATATACAACCCCCTTTTTATCGTGAGTTGAGAAGATATGATGGCACCGTAAATACTAATTTAAAATCTCAAAAAAGCTGGCAGGCTGTTGCCGGTTTTGATTACAATTTTATAGGCATTGGCGGTAGACCTATGCGATGGACTACTGAAGCCTATTATAAGAATATGACGGATGTTGTTCCTTATGATATTGACAATGTTCGTATCAGGTATTTTGGAGAAAATATGGCTAAGGCCTATGCAGCGGGTGTAGAAATGCGTTTGCATGGTGAGCTGGTACAGGATGCTGAAAGCTGGATTAGCATCGGCATTATGAAAACTGCGGAAGATTTAAATGGCGATCATTATTTCCGTTATAAAAACGCCGCAGGCGAATTCATAACAGCACAAAGTACAGACCAGATACCTGTGGATAGTGTAAGGTATGATGTAGGCTGGCTGCGCCGCCCTACTGATAGAAGAATTACATTCGGATTGTATGCTTCCGACTATTTAGCAACCAATAAAAATTTTAAAGCCTACATCAATCTTTTATATGGCACGAATATGCCATACAATATTCCCAATGCAGTTAAGTATCGTAATGGAGCTGTAATAGAACCCTACATTAGGTGCGATGTTGGTTTTAGTGCATTGCTATTAGACGAAGACCGAAGCCGACGCCGTAGTCATTCTCCTTTCCGCAGTTTTAATTCTATTTGGGCAAGTCTGGAAGTGTTCAATATCATTGACCGTGCAAATACCATATCTTATCTTTTTATAAAAGATTTTTCAAATACTGTTTATTTATTGCCCAACCGGCTAACACCCAGATTAATTAATTTTAAAATTGTAGCGAGGTGGTGATAAATTAACAGACATCTAAGGCAAAAAATTGTGATCAACGCCACGCATTCTTAAACCGGTCCCAGGTGGTCAATCCAATTTTAAATTGCACAGGATTATTAAACTTATTTGCAACTGAGCCTACAATATAAACACCCAACTTCACCCTTGCCAGAGGATTGAATGGCCATTTAAAGACTCTTTCAAGTCCCGTAAAAAATTCAAGATATTTCAAATTTCTTTCGGGTGCTATCAAAAAACCACCACCGGCGATTTCTGTAAGCTTCAATTTTTTCATAAACGGAATTTTGTTTACCAAAAAACCATTGAACTCATGCACAATATTTCCCTGATAATATCTTTTGAAAACAGGAAAAGTAGAATCTAAAGCCTGAAAAGATTTCTGCGGATTTTGAAACAACAATGGATCACCACGACGCATATAGCGGTAGTCTATCACTCTCAAATCTTTCGTGTTCAGAAAATCGCCTGACTTTACGATATAGGAAGTATTGCCTAACACTCCAAAATTGATGGTTTGTATCAGCCCAAATTCCAAATAGTCAAAATCTATTTCACTTTTAAAAAGCTTAGGTAATCCTTTTCGCCAGATGCCATAAAAAGTGGGCCACTTGGACCCCAAAAATATTTTTTCTTTAGCATCTCTAATATATTTCAACTTGGGTGTGAGGTATAATTTCACTTCGTTGTAAGTAGCGTTGTAAGAATCGAAATCAATAGCAGGTTCATTGTGTATTCCAAAAATACTGTTGGTATTAGTACCTACTTTATAATGTGCTACCGAGCGGCGAAATGCTACTTGCAGATTATTAAACAAATGAACACCATTAAATATTTGTAACTCGTGTCCTATCTCTACCACATTATTTAAATAAATATTACTTCGCTTCAACACATTCACCCAGGCATCGCCAGCATAAATAAATTCAAAATTTCTGCCTGCACTTATTTTAAACTTTCCACGGTTAAATGGATTGTAAAGCCTTTCCACACTTACCATTCCATTTACATCTTTATTTCGAAATCCATAACTTAAATCCGCTTCTAAAGAAAGCGTTTTCCTGTTGGGATAGGTTTTTCTATATGCACCAGAAAGATGCAAACGGGCACCGCCAAATGAAATGGGCTGAATCAATGAAGTAATGGGAGGCAGTATCCACATACGTTCTTTCTTATGGTCATTAAAAATTTGACCAAAAAGCAACATTTTCTTCCAGGTAATTTTATTCAATACCCTGTCAATAGAATCAAGATACGCTTCGCTATGCTGATAGGCATACACGCTATCCTGATATTTGGCATATAACTCTTGTTGTTTTGACAAGGGTTCTTTTCTTACCGATTTCCAGAAAACTGAATCTTTCTCATAAGCCTGAATAGTTGTCGTACTTACTTCATTGCCAAAAAATCCTTTTTTAAAGTTTTTCTTTAATTCATAGTTTGAATAGTTCACTGTAGTTTCACCATACAGTTTGCCTTTTTTGGTTTTTGTATAGTAAATAAATTGCTGTCTGCTGATCATTCGGGCAGTATCACCTACTTTTTCGTACTGTTGCTTTACTTCCATATAATCATACTCGGGCATGTGTGCCGGAGGAAGTCGGTATTCGGCACTTAGCACATTCCAGGTGCTGTCCTGTATTTTTATTTCCCCTTCTATTACGGCATTACTCAACTGTCGAGGTCTTATGGCTATGGTATATACTTTTGGTTTGATGTTTCGGTCAATACTCAACGTTTTAAATCGGTAAGCTATCAAACCTGCATTACTGAGAGGTGAGATAAATGGAATTTTTGAAACCGGTGGTGTGTTTATCAGGTTACCATATAAATAAAAATCTCCATCAGTTGCTGTCAGATAAAACAGATTTTCAGATTTCCCTCTTTTGCTTACACCCATTCTTTCTTCCTTCATTTCACCATTTGTGTTTTTATCTACATGTAGCGCAATCTCAGTAAGCCCCATTCCTGAAAAATCTGTATTTGATAGCAACGTATCGTCCAGTTTCTTTTTGGTAATACCAGAATCTAATTGAAATGCTTTGATATATGCATTGAAAGAATAAGAACCTATTGCATCTAAAATGACTCCCTTCGAACGAACAACGTTTCTTATCAATTCCTCTGCCCTGTCTCGTATTTTAGCTTTTACTACAACTTCGCCCAGAGTGGAGGATTCGCTTTCTTCCATCAATACATTTTCCACTACGTCTTCATTATTAATAAAAACAATACGCACAATAGGCTGGTAACCCATCATACTTACAACGAGAGTGTATTTCCCTCTTTCAAGAAAAAAATTAAAGCTGCCATCATCTTTACTGATAGTACCTTTTTTCAGTTCTTTAATTTCAACGCTGGCAAGGGCTAGCTGATCTTTATTTTTATCGGTTACAATTCCTGAAAGTTTGTAAAGCTGCCCATACGAAAGGGCAGACAACAGTATTAAAAGGAGTAAAAGAAAAAATTGTTTATTCATCAATTAGTCAGGCGGCTAAACCAGCAGCAAAATTTGTACTTCTTTATGGTTTTACATAATGTTTTTTGCAATCTTTTGAAATACTTAACAAGGAGCAGTTTCTTTAATGTGATGATTGACAAATATCAAAAAACAATATATGATACTAACACTATTCTAAAATTTTGTTTATTTGCTTACAATCCAATAGGCAAATAATTTAAAAGACATAAGATTTTTCGTTCTCACTTTTTTTAAGAAATAAAGTAGTAAAATAATGGCACAACAGCATCAAACAGAAAATGACATATTAAAAAGGATTGAGCTTGACAGCTTTTCAAACAGCATTGCGCTTAAAATGGGATTGGCAATTGTTGACTTAGCAAAAAGTCGAAATCAACATATTGCTGTAGAAGTCTGTAGGCTGAATCAAACTGTATTCTTTTTCATAGACGACAATCTGCCGGCAGATAAACACAATTGGCTAAGAAGAAAAGCAAATGTTGCAAAACAATTTGAAGAGAGTTCATTAGCTGTAAAAAACGACTTAATTCAAGGCAATATGACTTTGGAAAAACCATTTGGTCTGGATGAAAAAGACTTTATAGCAAAAGGTGGTTCTATCCCCATTTTTGTAAAGAACACAGGTATGATTGCCACTATCACAGTTTCCGGGCTTCGCGATTTTGAAGATCATAATTTAATAATAGAAGCTTTAAGAGGTAAATATTTTTAAGTCCAATAATTAATGAAGGATATTCGGGTTTTAAAGCTGATGTATGTATTTCTTCGCAATATCCAAATCGGCACATTGCTTCTCCTGATTAAGAAATCGTATCCACAACTGTGAATAATTAACTTTAGGTAGTATCCAAATTCATAATTAATATTGAACAGTGAGGGTGAAGCTTCCCTATTTAAAAGGGATGACGCTCCGAAGAAATTCTTCGGAAAATAAATCCGGTACCACCCTTCGCCGGCTTTTTGAAACCAAACATTAGTGAATTGACAGACACAATTATTAACCTCGAAACCGTAAACCCTATTGAATTTTTTGGAGTAAACAACGGCAAACTTGACATTTTAAAAAAGAAATTCCCCCTTCTTAAAATCCTTTCTCGTGGCACACAGCTTAAACTAAGTGGCGCCCCCGAGCATATTCAATCAGCTCGTGAAAAAATAGAACTTATCGTTTCTTATCTGGAACGAAATGGTCACATGAGTGAAAACTATTTTGAGCAGGTATTGGGTGGAGATGATGCAGAAGCCGTTGACCATTTTACAGAGCGCAACCCAAGTGAAGTATTGGTATTTGGCCCTAACGGAAAATCGGTAAGGGCTCGTACCGCCAACCAAAAAAAGCTGGCTGCTGAAGCAGAAAAAAATGATATTGTATTTGCAATTGGCCCTGCCGGTACAGGTAAAACTTATACGGCTGTTGCGCTGGCTGTGAGAGCATTAAAAAATAAACAGGTCAAAAAAATAATACTCACCCGGCCCGCAGTAGAGGCAGGAGAAAGTCTAGGCTTCCTTCCCGGAGATCTTAAAGAAAAAATTGATCCCTACCTGCGTCCATTATACGATGCGCTGGATGATATGATACCTGCCGACAAACTTGGATACTATATGACCACCCGCACTATTGAAATTGCTCCATTGGCCTATATGCGTGGTCGTACACTTGACAATGCCTTTATCATTTTAGATGAAGCACAAAACGCTACCCACCTTCAATTAAAAATGTTTCTTACCAGAATTGGTGCAAATGCAAAAGCAATAATTACAGGCGATATGACGCAGGTAGATTTGCCCCGCCACCAGCGTAGCGGATTGGTAACAGCTGTAAGAATTTTAAAAAACATAGAAGGTATTGCTCATATTGAACTGGATGAAGAAGATGTAGTTCGCCACCGCTTAGTGAAGCACATTCTAAGAGCATATACCAAAGAACACGAATCGGAAAACAGAGAGCAAGAGAAGAAATAATTTGGTATTGGCCCAGTTGTTTCCTGAATAATGTATGGTGCATTTTAGAAATCTTTACCTTGCAGGGATGAAAAGAAAATTATGGTTCTTTTTATCCCTGTTTTTATTTTTTGCAGCATGCCGCCAAAATCAAGATACCTCAACAAAAGATAATACATATCTAAAATCCGCTTTTCATAAAATTGACAGTTTAAAAAAACGGCTTCACAGTGGAGACCTCATTTTTAGAAGCGGCAATGATGAAGTAAGCAGGGCAGCAAGAAGTTTTAACCGAACCGATACTTCCTATTCTCATTGCGGAATTGTGCTTATTGAAAACAACGTTCCTTATGTGTATCATGCGCTTGGCGGTGTTTACAATCCAAGCCAGAAGCTGATGCGTCAGACTCTTGACAGTTTTGCAAATCCAACTGAGAACAATGCAATAGGTGCATGGCGATATCCGCTGGACAGTATACAAATTCACCGGCTCACTAATGTGGTTCAACAATATTATAATATCGGAATTAAATTTGATCTGTTTTTCAATTTTAAATCGGACGACCGTATGTACTGTGCCGAGTTTGTTTATAAATCTCTTAACAATGCAACTAATGGCAATCTAGTGCCATATGTGAATATGGACACTTTACCCTTTGGTGTAACAACCGACGATCTTTTCCTTTATAAAAAAGCCATGATCGTATCAAAAGAAAATTTCAATAAATAGAAAAGCAAATAATACTTTTGCACCTCAAACCAATACTTCAACAAAAAAAATGATTATGAAAAAAATCTTTGGATTTTTCTTAGTGGTAGCATTTGTTGCTCCAATTTTTATAGGATGTAAAGGCAAGGATAGCGTTGCCAACGATCCTAAAGTAATACTTACAACCTTCTTTGAAAGAATGTCTAAAAAAGATATTGATGGTGCTGCTAAGCTGGCAACAAAAGACAGCAAAGGCACATTGGATATGATGAAAAAAGGAATGGAAGCTGCCGAGAAAATGAAAGGGATGGGCGGCGCAGAAGAAAAAGACCCAACAGCAGATTTTAAGAAAATGACATTTGGCGATGCCAAAATTGATGGCGATAAAGCAACCGTAGCCGTTACTAATCCTGCAAAAGGAAAAGAACCTTTTGAGTTTCCGTTGGTAAAAGAAGGTGGCGAATGGAAAGTAGATTTCAGCATGAGTACTTTAATGAAAATGGGAATGAATCAAGCCGGCGATTCTGACAATTTCCCATCTACAAATGGCGATCAAACTGACAGCACCGGAAACAATATTGACTTGAATAAGCTGCCTAGCATGGACTCTTTGACTGATGCTATGGAAAAAGCAAAGGAGATGTTGAAAAATATTAAGCCAGAAGATCTGGAAAAAGCAAAAGAACTGATGAAAGAACTGGAAAAAACAAAAGAACAATAATGGACTTCAACAATTGATAATAAAAGACCTGCCTATAAAGCAGGTCTTTTTGTTTAGGTCTCTTAAATAATAAAATACTTACTTTGTAAAATGAATAAACCATTTTATTTCATACTCTTACTGTCCGTCTTCGTTTTATCTTCCTGTTCCGGAAATAATAAATCTACAGATGCAGACGATGATTTAAATGTGGCCAATAAATTTATTAGGGCAGCACTGGACGGAAAATACAATGAAGCCAGAAAATTTATGTTGTCCGATTCTACCAATACAAATTTTCTAGATGTAGCTGAGCGAAATTATCAACGATTGGATCTTGACACAAAAGCAGGTTACCGTATGGCGTCTATCAATATATTTAAAGTACAACCTGTAAACGACTCAACAACTATTTTTATTTATTCAAATTCATATAAAAACGATCATGATTCTCTAAAAATTGTAAAAAAGAATAATATATGGTTGGTTGATTTGAAGTATTTATACCAACACGATTTGAATACATTGACAAACAATATTCCCCAATCGGATAATTTGAAATAATTGATGATTAAAAATATATTATTAGTTGGATTAGGTGGTGGCCTTGGAAGCATTGCACGTTATGCTTGCCAACGATTTTTAATTATCTATCATCCACATCATTTTCCCTGGGGTACATTTGCAGTTAATATAGTTGGCTGCCTTTTAATTGGAATTTTTTGGGGGTTAAGTTTTCCGTCATTTGACAGTAATGAACAATGGAAACTATTCCTTATGACTGGAATCTGTGGTGGGTTTACCACATTTTCATCATTTACTTTAGAAAGCATTGGACTATTGAAAGAACAAAGAACCGGATTATTTTTTCTGTATCTGGCAGGTAGTGTGTTGGCAGGATTACTGGCTACTTATGCAGGTATGAAATTGATGAGATAAATTTAAATACTGAATCCCAAAACGACGTAGATACAAATATGACAGCTGTATTACATCCCTGGCATGGTGCTTCTTATGGAGATAAAGCTCCTGAGCAAATCAACGCACTGGTAGAAATACCACAGGGCTCAAGAGCTAAATATGAAGTGGATAAAATCACGGGGTTACTAAAATTAGATCGTGTTATCTATTCATCTTTTCATTATCCCGTCAATTATGGTTTTATACCACAAACCTTGGGATATGATGGCGATCCGCTGGATATCCTTATCATTTGCTCACAATCGATACAGCCGCTTTGTCTTATAGAAACTGTTGTTATTGGAAATATGCAGATGATAGACGCTGGCAAGCAGGATGATAAAATAATTGCAGTAGCCGTAAACGACCCATCGGTCAATCATATTAAAACAATGGAAGAATTGCCAGCACATTTTTTGGCCGAACTGAGAAATTTTTTTGAACAATATAAAGTATTGGAAAATAAAAAAGTTGTTATTGATAATTTTCAAGACAGCGCAACCGCCTGCCAGATTATTAACGATGCAATAGATTTGTACAAGCAAACTTTTAAAAAATAGCCCCTTGAACCCACTCCAAAAAAAATCTATGACTACAGAGATAATTATTGCAGCCCTGCTGATAGGGCTTGCTGCCGGTATGCTAAGCGGACTGGTAGGCGTTGGTGGCGGTATCATATTGGTTCCTGCTCTTGTATTCTTTTTGGGTTATACCCAACATCAGGCACAAGGCACTTCTTTAGCAGTTCTCACACTACCGGCAGGTATTTTAGCCGCCCTCACTTATTATTATAAATGCAAACACGATGGAACACCTATTGATTTAAAAGTTGTAGGACTCATCAGCAGTAGTTTTTTTATTGGCGCCTATTTTGGCGGCAAACTTGCCATTGTCATTGACCAGAATTTAATGAAGAAAATTTTTGTAGTGATTTTATTTTACAGCGGCTTTAAAATTATGGGATGGGATTCAGCCATCTTCAAATGGATTAAAAGTATTTTCTAATACCGCTATGAAAAAATTTCTGCTGGCTTTCTTCTTGTTTTCGTTTGTAACATCTGGTTTTTCACAATCTAATTGCGACAGCATTGCTTCCCGGTATCCTTATCATTTCTTCGGCACAATACCTGACACAAAACCTTTGGAAGTTTTAATCAATGAGTTAGTGGAATACACAGGTTGCACAATAGATACCATTATTCCAAAAACAAAAGATACTTTATTTTATTTCAGAGGGTTTAGCACATCCTTTAATCCTTTTGGCGGTGCGGCAGGAAAAGTTGAATATCAAATAAGAGAAAGTCAACCCAAAAAGGGAACAGGGCATGAACACCGGAAGCAAAATATTCCGCTTACCATGGAAGTAATATTATTGGGCGAAGGAAGTAAAGAAAGCTACAAACAGCTTCTCACAATTTTTAATCAGCTTAGATCTGATTTTAAAGAATGTCTTAGTGAATCGCCAACAACAAGTTTGAAGAAAAAAGACCTGAGGAAATTTTCATTATTCACTCCTTTTCGTATCAATCGGGCAATAGCTAAAAATAAATTTCCGATTCCCGAAAGGATGAACTTACCTTATCTGAATTTTGTTTTATCGCTTGGTAAATATTACCAGGACAAGGCCAGTTGGTGTCTTTCCATCAGATTTCTTTTTAGCTCATTTATAATCATGGATTAATCAAAACAATCTTACAATTTTTTTAATCCTTAGTATTTTTTCTCCGGTTATTGCGTCTATAATATTACTTCCCTCTACTTTATCCACTTTCACTTTTCCGGATGCATGAATCATTTTCTTTCCCGGTAAAATAATTCCTACATGCGTTATCTTTTTATTTCGTTCAAAAAAAGCAAGATCACCGGCTCTTATTTCTGAAACATTTCTAATGGGCCTGCCTGCCTGTGCCTGTTGCCATGCATCCCGGGGCAGCGCAATGCCCATCAGCCTATAAATTATCTGCACCAGCCCGCTACAATCAATACCCATAGGCGTACGGCCACCCCAGAGATAAGGAACATTCACCCAAGACGAAGTTAATTTTCTTAATAAAGCAACTGAAGGATTTTGTTTGCTGATATTGATCAACTTGCCCTTTACCTTCATCACATGTTTTAGTTTTACTGAACCAGCATTGCTATATATAAGTGAACCGGCAGGGATTTGAACAACTTGCCCTTCATTTTTTAAACTGGTAAATAAATCGGCCACAGCATAAATGTCTTGGTCTGTTGAATCTACTTGCATTTGCTCCGTCAACATCAATTTTTGTAGCCAACCTTCATAAGCATCGTGTATGCTGCGCACTTTTACCCATATAGCATCCTTTGATTTCAAAATTTGCACCACTTCTCCATATAAAAGCTGATTTACCATTTCAGCAGTATGCGATGCTTTTTTTCTTACCGGAGCAGCAGCCACTGCTACCATTGCATTTTTCATTCCAAAAAATTTGTGACAAAATAAAAAATAATTCCAATACTTATTGAATCCATCTTGTTTTGCATCTGATTAATAACAATTGATTATTTTTCACCCGTGAAGTCGGACGCTTACGATCATATACCAGACCAGGAACTGCTTGCCCGGTTTTACAGCGATCATAATAATGAATGGCTGGGTATTTTATTGCACCGCTATACTCTTTTGCTATTGGGCGTTTGTATGAAGTATTTAAAAAATGAAGAAGAAGCAAAAGATAGTGTGCAACAAATTTTTTTAAAAGTAATACAGGAGTTGCATAAATATAAAGTGGAATATTTTAAATCCTGGCTTTATATGGTGGCCAAAAATCATTGCCTGATGCGGCTGCGTGATCAACACTGGAAAACCACCTCTTCCATTTCTGATCGCATTGCCGACACCAGCCAAATGGAAGAAACCGATAAGTCTTCATTGCTTCAAAACGACAAAGCCTACGAGCTGATGAATGAATCGCTAAAGGAATTAAATGCCGAGCAACAACAATGTGTAACTTTGTTTTACCTGCAAAAAATGAGCTATCAGCAAGTGAGTGAAGCTACCGGCTATAGCATGTTGCAGGTAAAAAGTCATATTCAAAACGGAAAAAGAAATTTAAAAATACTGATTGAAAGAAAATTAAAAGACCCTAACTAATACATGTCTCAAAATTTAAAAGACATATTATCTAATTTATCAACCGATATAGATCAGGAAACACTGTTGCATTACCTGCAAGGCAAGCTTTCAGAAGAGCAAAAGCATGAAGTGGAAACAAAGTTGATGAATGATGACTTTGAAAATGACGCTGTTGAAGGCCTTGATTCTTTTAAAGATAAAGAACAGATTCAGTACATGGTGGATATGCTCAACCTCGATTTAAAAAAGAAAACAGAGAAAAAGAAAAAGCTAAAGGAGAAAATGAAACTAAAAGATCAGCCCTGGCTATATATTTCTGTTTTAATAATAATTCTACTGATAGTGCTTTCTTATATTGTCATCAATCGATTACTGAACAAGTAATCAGTATTTCGCCTTGCCTTCCCAAAGCTTCCAATCTTCAAAAACTTTTTTTGCCTCAGGATGCGGTTCGTGTATAAATGGAATTTTCCTGTCAGTCATTGGTGTAGCAATCTCCGTATAAATGAAATCATCATCAAAATCTATTGCGGCAGCATCGTCTTTTGTATTGGCGTACACTACTCTTTTGGGCCTAGCCCAGTAAATAGCACCCAGGCACATTGGGCATGGCTCGCAGCTTGTAAAAATTTCACAATCGTTCAATTGAAAACTGTTGAGTTTATTGCAAGCATTGCGAATTGCCACTACTTCAGCATGTGCCGTAGGATCGTTTGAAGATGTTACTTCATTGCAACCCTCACCTACTATCTCATCTCCTTGTACTATTACACAACCAAAAGGGCCGCCTTTGCCACCACTCATTCCTTTTCGTGAAAGGGCAATCGCTCTTTCCAAAAATTTTTTATCCCTTTCGTTATTCATAAAATAATTTCTAAAATAAAATTACAAATTTTTCCATACCGTTTTTGCAAAACTTTCCAATGAAGGATCTCTGGCTCCCATAAGCAGCAAAACACAATCATCAGTCAAATGAGGCTTTACTGAGTTTAGAAAATCATTTCTGTCTTCTACAAAAAATGCCTTTTTCCCTAAAATTCTTATATCATTTATTAAATCTGCTGCCGAAATATCCTTAACAGCAGTACCTCCAGCATAAAAAATTTCACTCATCCATATTTCATCATTATCACGCAGCGCAGCAGTTATCTCGTTTACAAAATCTTCTCTTAAAAATTTAGTTGGTTTATATCCATGTGGCTGAAACCATGCAACAAGCTTAGGTGCCATTGGCTTATTAGCATTGATGGCAGCGGCACATTTCACCGGATTGTGTGCATAATCGTCAATTAAAATAACGCCATGCTTTTGCCCATAAATCTGATTGCGACGATAAATTCCTTCATAGTTTTTCAATGCGTTTGCACAATCTTCGAGGCTTACACCTACGTAGCAGGCTACTGCAATAGCTGCTAATGCATTCTCCATATTGTGTCTTCCGGGGCTTTGCAAAGTAAAATCAACTCCATTCACTTTAAATTGAATTGCAAATCCGTTTTGAGAAAAATGTGTAGCTACAAATCCTGATTTAATATTTTCATCGGTTGAAAAATCCAATTTTAAATTATCGGAAAATTGTTTTGCAAGCGGATGACATTGATTTGTAACAAATATTCGTGAGTTGTCCTTAAAAATTCCGAAAATCCGCATCAGTTCATCTATCTCCTGATGGTCCTTGTCAATATTCAACAACAAACCTATTTCGGGTCTATATTGAACAATAGAGCCATCGCTCTCATCGGCTTCTATTATCAGCCAATCACCACTGCCGGCTATTGCATTACCAATTTTCCCTTTTCTTATCAACCCTGTAAGTCCTGCACCGCTGATGATGCCCGGGTTTAGTCCCGCATATTCTAAAATTTCATACACCATAGCGCTAGTGGTGCTTTTGCCACTGGTACCTCCTACTGCAATTGTTTTTTTACTTGCAGCAATGATGGCCAGCAATTCAGACCGCTTCAAAATAGGAATACCCAATTGCCTTGCCTTTTGCACTTCAGCAACAGTATCTTCTATAGCAGTGGAAGCTACTATAAGATCAGTATCTGCATGAATGCCTTCACCGTTTTGCAAAAAGCAGTCAATTCCTTCCAGTTCCAATTTTTCTTTTGTTTCATTGTATTCACCTGGAACAAAAAAACGATCGCTGCCCGCTACGTTTTTACCTATTCCTTTCAGGTATTGTGCAATAGCACTCATACCACTGCCGGCTATGCCAATAAAAAAAGGGTTCTTAAAATCATTTATAGAAGAGATCATACTACAAAGAAAGGGAATAAATAAGAGTATAAAACATCCTATCCAATCAGCTTAGCAATAATTATTTCACAACTTGTAGCAACGATAATTTTCCATCCATAGTTGCAACTAATAATTTTTTACTGCTAAGCACACGTACAGTGTTCACCATAGAATTATCAATTTTATGCGCCCATATAATTTTTTTCTCTTCTGGATTGATACAATAAACGACGCCGTTTTTTGTACCGAAAAATAAAAAGCCATCTTTTTCAATCAACATGGATGGTACATGTTCGTATCCAAAACCAACATTCATTTTCCAAGCAGCCGTTTGTGGCTCTCTGGCAGCAGCGTATGCTACTATGGAATCCTGCATACTTTTCCCATAAATCCATTTCCTGTCTTCAGAAATGCCTATCGACTCACGAATGTTTCCGTCTTTACTTCTCCAAAGGGTATGGCCTGTTTCAACATCAATAGAACTCGTAACTCTGTCGGGTGCCATTATAAAGACAGCGCCATTTGCAATAACAGGAATACAGGAGGCTGGAGAGAAATTTCTAACTGTGGAGCCGTTATTCCATTTCCAGATTAACTGACCGCTATTACGTTTTACTGCGTAAAGGTTTCTGTCCCATGCTCCAAAGATGAGTTTATCCTCATACAATACCGGAGTGCTGACTACAGGCCCTTCCAATCCTTCAAACTTCCAGATTTTGTTTCCTGTATTTTTATTCAATGCCAAAAAAGAATGATCGCTGCCTCCAATAAAAACCGTATCGCCATTCATTACTGGAGAACCTAAAACTGAAGCATCCGTTTTGTACTTCCAAACCAAATCTCCATTCTCCACATTAAGACAATAAACATTGGCATCGCCAGAGCCGAAGACTAGTTTATCACCACTTATGGCAGGAGAAGAAAAAATAGCACCCGCTGTCTGAAATTTCCATAACAATTTCCCTTTCTTTAAATCAAAAGCACACATTGCCCCATTTTGATTTCCTACAAAAACTTTATCATTATTAGCCGCAGGAGTTGAAATAATATTTGCATCAGAAGAAAATGTCCAACTTGCTTTTACACGCTTATATTTCTTATTGATGGAATAATCTGGCCGACTAAATTTTTTTCCTTGTTCATATTGCTCATTCTTAATTTTTATTGTGGTCCAGGTTTTTTCCTGCTTCGAAACCGGTTTTCTGGTAGTAAAGAATATAGAATCCTTTGTTACATCTACTAAATTATATCCACCTTCATCCTGCTTTGCTCTTAGATTTGAGCGGCCCATCACACCGGGAATGTCTTCAAAATTAAATGCCTTGTTGGCATGCCCATGCCCGCAAAGAATTGCCAGCGTATTATATTTTCTCAGCCGGTCTGTTACCTCATACCAGTTATCCAAACTGTTATCAATTGGATAATGATTTAAAAAAATAATTGGTTGGCCTTTTTTTAGGTTTCTTAAAGTTGAATCCAGCCAGTTTACTGCATCTCTTGGTATATGGCCATCGCTCATTCTCACATAAGGCCCCGATGCACATCCCAAAAAGGTGATTCCGTTATATGTAAAATTGAATTTATCATTTCCAAAAACTGATTTAAACATCACACCACCGCTCTCGCTCCAGCCTACATCATGATTGCCGGGAATGATGTACCAGGGAATTTTTAAGCTGTCCAATATTTGCTTTGCCAACTTTACTTCTTTATTTGTCCCAAATTCAGTTATATCTCCCGTAAGTACTACAAATGAAACCCCCTTTAACTCATTAATATCTTTTACTGTTCTCCTCAGGTCTTCCTCCGATGAACCATTGGGTGAGCCGATATGCACATCAGATACAAATGCAAATCTGAAAGGTGTGATTTGTGCATTTATTACTACTGAAAATGACAGCAAAAAAGAAAGTAGAATTGATTTCATACCAGCAATATACAAATAGAAAATATGCATTCCTCAATTTCTCTTTTTTGGCAGAAATGAATTGTTTAATAAGTTGCTAACATTGGCAATTCTCAAATAACTTTGCCACATGCTAAACATTTCACAACGTGGCCAACTAATGCCACCTTCGCCCATCAGAAAACTGGTGCCTTTTGCAGAAGCTGCCAAACAAAAAGGCATTAAAATATTTCATCTCAATATCGGCCAGCCGGATATTGAAACACCGCCTGCTATACTTGATGCGGTTCGTAATGCTGATATAAAAGTGCTTGAATACAGCCACAGTGCCGGTAATGAAAGCTATCGCAAAAAACTTGTTCAATATTATAAAACTGTAGGTATTGACATAACTTCCGATCAAATCATCATCACCACCGGAGGTAGTGAAGCCATTATGTTTGGCTTTTTTACCTGTCTCAATCCGGGTGATGAAGTAATAATACCTGAACCATTTTATGCAAACTACAATGGATTTGCCTGTGTAGCAGGCGTAAGAGTTGTTCCAATAACTTCTCATATAGAAAATGGTTTTGCCTTGCCTCCAATTTCAGATTTTGAAAAAGTAATTACCAGTAAAACAAAGGCAATTATTATTTGTAGCCCCAACAATCCAACTGGCTACTTATACAGCCGCGAAGAAATGGAGGCTTTAAAACAAATTTGTTTAAAACATCATCTCTACCTCTTCAGTGATGAAGCATATCGTGAATTTTGTTATGATGGCGAGTATGTAAGTGCGTTGCATCTAAGCGGTCTTGAAGAGCATGTAGTATTGATGGATACCATTTCAAAAAGGTATAGTGCCTGCGGTGCAAGATTAGGAGCGTTTGTTACCAAAAACAAAGAAGTCTATAATGCGGCTATGAAATTTGCTCAGGCAAGATTGAGTCCTCCGGGTCTTGCGCAAATAATGGGCGAAGCTGCGGTAGATTTACCTTCCAGCTATTTTGATGCACCCAAGGCCGAATATCTGAAAAGAAGAGATAAATTAGTGAGTCGTTTGAATAAAATGCAGGGCGTATTTTGTCCAAATCCGGGCGGTGCATTTTATGCTATTGCTAAGTTGCCGATTGACGATGCAGACATATTTTGTCAATGGTTGCTTGAAAATTTTTCATACAAAAATCAAACTGTAATGTTAGCTCCGGCTACAGGGTTTTATGGCACACCGGGATTGGGTAAAAACGAAGTAAGGCTTGCCTATGTATTGAATGTAGAAGCAATTGACGCAGCAATGGATTGTCTGGAACAAGCTTTATTGGCTTATCCGGGTAAGGTTTTGCAAGACTCCACTTTATCAGCAGTCGCCTCTGTATAAAGTATTCAAAAAAGATAAAATTCAGGTGCAGAAATTCAAAATTTGATTTCAGCCATAAGGCATAAATGGCTATTTTTGCCGCCCAAAATGCCGGGGTAGCTCAGCTGGTTAGAGCACAGGATTCATAACCCTGAGGTCGGCAGTTCAAGTCTGCTCCCCGGTACTTTAGCTCCTTTTTTAGGGAGCTTTTTTATTGAAAAAACGCCCCGACTATTTCGCCGGGACTGTCCGAAAACGTCTTTTGTGTTTTTATTTATTTGTGACATCAAATTTTTTGAAAATACTGCGAACAATATTTTCAATTTCATTTGAAGTAAGGTTTCTGTTATTCACTTCATCAGTAGCCCATGCCTGCCATATCATTTTATCGGCTCGGGTATCCAGCATAGAAATGGTTAATGTCCCTTCTTTTATTGGATAAAAATCTTTCTCGTAACCGATGAACTGTGAGGGGAAATAAATGTTAGTATAATGTTTACTGTATGGGTTATAAACTAATCTGGTATAGGGTCTAGAATAAACAGGGTTTGCATTTGTCTGAACTGATTTTTCTACCATCACATCATAACTCAGTAAAATATCCGGATTATGAGTAACCTGCTTCCAGCCTGTTTCCTTTTCTAGTTCAGCATTTACTGCAGCTCTTATTTTTTGTTCAGTTAAGTCAATTGTTTTCTTCTTATTGGTTGCCCATGCAAAAGTTTTGTAACTATTAAAGTCTGTTGTTTTATTTTTTTCAATATGTGCTGTGGGCCCGCATCCTGCAAAAAAGAAAATGAAGCATGAATAAGCCCAGATTTTAAATCTTGAATTCATAACGCCTCCTTTTTTTAAACATTCTCATCTATGAACAAAAAGGAGGCGATTGGTTTATTAATGAATTGTAAAATGAAGATTAGGTAATGTGATAAAATGGTTAGGTAAGACCAATTTCAAAATGCTGTTCAGGAATTTCTATATCAGCAAAGCCCTTTTTAACAAGCCATTTTTTAAAGTCCAGTTGTACATCATATTCACCATGTACAAGGAATAATTTTTTCACCTTTTTTGGATCTTGGCAGGCCAGCCATTGGCTGAGGTCTTCATAATCTCCATGGGCACTCATGCTTCTGATAGCACCTATTTCTGCATTCACTTCATGCAATACACCAAAAATGTTTACTTCTTTTGCGCCCGCCATCAGCCGACCACCCAGTGAATGTGGTTCGCAATATCCGGTAAGTAAAATTGAATTTCTGCTGTTTTCTATGTTATTACTAATGTGATGTTTAACTCTACCAGCATCAGCCATACCACTAGCTGATATAATAACCATTGGCCCGTTAATGTAGTTTAATTCTTTAGATTGCTCTACAGACTGTACATATCTTAATCCTTTAAATCCAAAAGGATCATTGTCTGATTGCATAATTTTTTGAATTTTCTTATTGAAATACTTGGGAAATCTTTTTACTACTTCTGTAGCTTCAATACTCAGCGGACTATCAACATAATATGAAAGTTCAGGCAATCTATTTTCCAATTCCAGTTGATTCAGAAAAAATAATAACTCCTGTGTTCTTCCTACGCTGAATGCCGGCATAATGAGCTTACCCTTTTTCTTCAAACAGGTTTTCTCAATCCATTCCAGCAACATATCAGGAGTAGTGGTAGCATCGTCATGAAGTTTGTTTCCATAGGTCGATTCCATGAGTATAAAATCTGACTGAGGGAAAACTTCTGGTGATTTTAAAATAACATCACGGTAACGTCCTACATCACCGCTAAAACTAAGCATCTCTTCTTTTCCGTTTTCATTAATCTTCAGATGTACACAGGTACTGCCGATAATGTGTCCAGCATCAGTAAACATCAACTGTACACCCTCCATTATTTCAAACCAGTCTTTATATTCAACTTCAGTAAGAAGTGGCAAAGCCTTGTTTACATCTTCCATCGTGTACAAAGGCTTAAGATACGAAGCTCCTTCTTTTGCTCTTTTCTTATTGAGAAATTTTGCTTCATCTTCCTGTATTTCGGCAGAGTCTTTCAAAAGAATTGTTGTCAATTCCCGGGTAGCCGGATTACAATAAATTTTCCCTTTAAACCCTTCAGCAACAAGTCTTGGTATGAGGCCCGAATGATCAATATGTGCATGAGAAAGCACCATTACATCAATTTCCTGCGGATTAAAACCAAAATTTCGGTTCAGGTTGTCTGTCTCCTGACCCAGTCCTTGAAACATACCACAATCCAATAGTATTTTTTTACCGTTTTTTAAAGTAAGTAAGTGTTTACTCCCTGTTACCGTTCTGGCAGCGCCGTGAAATGCAATTTTCATAATTAAAATTATTTTTAGTCTGAAAATATTTCATATAAATTCTACTTCGCTAAAAGTATTGAATAAACATTAATGAAGAGAAATTTGATTAACAAACAACATTTTATTAAAATTCAGATTAACTTGAAAAAAAAGAGGGGCAGGTAAAGATTCATACTTGAATACGTAAATAATCAAATCGAATTAGTAAGACTACGATTGAACAGGTAAATACCATTGAATGAAAACCGCGAAATATTGCTCTTGCAGATGCTTATGCCCCTTTCTACTTTTGGTAATAGTTGATTGGCAGAAGACGGCTCCCGTTGCATCCAATGTCCTTACATTAACCGTCCTGAACAACATTTCCAAATCCATGTAAAAACCAGGCTGAACCCTATGTCAATCAACTTTTTTATTCTTTTTTTTTTGCAATTAATATGGATAATTCTTAAAGTTGGTTCAAATCAGAAACCTTAATACTGTTGCATCAAATCATTGAAATTGATGCTTATCCACACCTGTTAATAAATAGTAAGTTTAGCAGAAAAACTACGTTTTTATCTTTGGTGTTTTTACGTAATACTGCGGGTGATTTTACTAGTTTTTTTACCATAATTTTTAAAAAAATTTGCTGTAATTGCATAATTTTCAACAACTTATTGATGGATTTTAAAATGTCTTG
>Ga0138256_10000805_pt1 | contig 33829 bp, 23 predicted proteins | sample KNB2016incub_MG_FD_105486 | JGI IMG/M metagenome (GOLD analysis project Ga0138256, IMG submission 105486) | Active sludge microbial communities from wastewater in Klosterneuburg, Austria - KNB2014incub_MG | ecosystem: Engineered > WWTP > Activated sludge > Unclassified | place: Austria... | reverse complement strand
AGAATCCTATGGCTATCTGGCCTACTATTACATTCTGAAAAAAGACAATGCTAATGCGATGCTGTATCTGCAAAAGAAATTAGCCCTTCCTCTTGAGCCCGAAGAAAAGAAGAGTATTGAAGATGCAATAAACCAACTGAGGAGCAAAAAATAATTCATGGTTTATATTAGAAGTCAAAGCCCCGAAAAGCAATTTCGGGGCTTTTTTGTATTGAGGGTTTTTTTCTACATTGCGTCTTCAGGACTTCGGTCTATTGCCTTGCGAGATGTTTCATAGCCACACAGCGAAAGGAAGAAATTAGTATTAGCGAACCTTGTCACAAATAATAAATATCCTATGAGTCTATTTGTCAGAAAGCCAATGGCAGCATTAATGAGTGAAGCTGCAGAGACCGGTGAGCATACATTGAAAAGAACATTGGGAGCCGGAGGTTTGGTCGCTTTGGGAATAGGCGCAATCATAGGAGCCGGATTATTTTCAATCACTGGCATGGCAGCAGCAAGTCATGCCGGACCGGCAATAACTATTTCGTTTGTTGTTGCGGGACTTGGCTGCTTATTCGCCGGGCTTTGTTATGCTGAGTTCGCATCGATGATCCCTGTTGCGGGAAGCGCCTATACCTATTCATATGCAACCATGGGAGAGTTCATGGCCTGGATTATTGGTTGGGATCTTGTTTTGGAATATGCCGTAGGTGCGGCAACGGTAGGAATAAGCTGGAGCCGTTATCTCGTAAAATTTCTGGAAGGCTTTAACGTCCATCTTCCTATGGAGCTTACTGTCGGCCCCTGGGATGGAGGTCTTATTAATTTGCCTGCAGTTTTTATTATCGTATTAATGAGCATGCTTTTAATAAAAGGAACAAGAGAAAGCGCTACGGTTAATGCTTTTATTGTAGCACTAAAAGTAACCGTTGTCCTCGTTTTTATTTTTCTTGGCTGGCACTATATTAATAACGACAATTTCAACCCATATATACCTCCGAATACAGGAGAGTTTGGTGCATTTGGATTTAGTGGGATTATAAGAGCGGCCGCCATTGTGTTTTTTGCATATATAGGTTTTGATGCAGTAAGCACAGCTGCTCAGGAGGCAAAAAATCCTAAGCGCGACATGCCTATAGGTATACTCGGATCACTTCTAATTTGTACGGTACTGTATATTCTTTTTGCTCATGTAATGACCGGTGTTACCAGTTATACATCATTTGCGGGTAAAGATGGAATTGCGCCGGTTGCTGTCGCGATTGAGCACATGGGTACGAATGTAAATGCAGCAGGGATTATTCAACCGGATTATCCCTGGTTGAACCGGGCTATAGTAGTGGCAATATTAGCAGGCTATTCTTCTGTAATTCTTGTTATGTTGATGGGGCAGAGCCGGGTCTTTTTTAGCATGAGTAAGGATGGCTTGATTCCAAAAATATTCTCCAGCGTTAATCCTAAATCACAAACACCCGCAAAGAGTAACTTGTTATTTATGGTTTTTGTCAGCCTGTTTGCAGCCTTTGTTCCTGCGCGTGTCGTTGGTGAAATGACAAGTATCGGGACTTTGTTTGCATTTATTCTTGTATGCGTTGGTGTATTGGTGATGCGGAAAAAAATGCCTGAACTTCCACGTGCTTTCAGAACACCGTTCGTTCCTCTTGTTCCCTTATTAGGTGTATTTGTTTGTTTGTTCATGATGGTCTTTTTACCAATGGACACCTGGATACGTTTGCTTGTGTGGATGCTTTTAGGGATGGATATTTATTTGGTTTATGGAGCCAAGCATAGCCATTTAGGGAATGGAACGGACAATCGTAAAGGAATGAAGATTGCCAGACTTACGGGGTTGGCCTTGTCGGCATTGCTTATTCTGGTCGGATTCCTTCACCAGAATACCGTTGGTTTTGATTCTGACAGAACCCTGTTTTATCTGTCCTTGATTTTTGCGGTTGTTCATTTTGGCCTGTTCGGAAGAAAGCTTGGAAGAATTGAGCCGGCAAAATAATACGTTGCTATCCTGTTTTACTGAACAACCATTTAATTTTAATTAACCTATATATACAGTGTTAGTTAATTTGTACCTGGGTCGTCTCCTTAAGAATCCTGAATTAATTTTTGGTGCCTGTCCGATAGCCCAATGACTTGAACACTTTATGCATTAATCCCCCATTCTTTAATTTGGGGAACTTTTTTAAGCAACATTTTTACTTCTTGTCAGTACAATAAGATGTAATTGATTCAAGATTGATTTAAAGACACTCTTCAAAAAGGAAATTGGATTATGGAGTCGGACCCGTTCTGGAGAGACATATGGCTGATTATCATCAGTTTTCTGATGTTTATCGGCACGATTTACATTTATTTCAGGTTAAGATCCAGTACTTTTCGTCGTGTACGAAAATTGTTGGAAGAAAGAGTTATTGTCAAAACCAGGCAGCTCGTAGATAAAAATCTTGAGCTTGAAAAATTGTCACTCGTAGCCAGCCGTACAGATAACGCTGTATTGATAGCAAGTGCCGAGGGTGAGATAGAATGGATTAATGATGGTTTTATCAGAATGATTGGAATGCCCAAGGAGAAAGTTTTGGGAAGAAGAGTTTCTGAGATCAATGTTTATAATGCGATTAACAAGGAGATCGATACGGCAGTTGCCGAAAAACATTCGAGAATCTTCGAGTCTAATGTGACCACACATCACTTGAAGAATATTTGGATATCGACAACACTTACACCCATTTATAGCGAGTTCGGCAACCTGAAAAAACTTGTTTTTGTTGATACCGATATTACTTCGGGTAAGTTGTTGCAAAAACAGATTGAGGAGTCGTTGAAAGAGAAGGATGTTTTATTGAAGGAAATACATCACAGAGTAAAAAATAATCTTCAGATTATTATAAGTCTCTTGAATCTACAATCGGGTTATATAAAAGATGAAGCTACACTCAAAGCTGTACAAGACGGTCAAAACCGGGTACGGTCTATGGCTTTGGTGCATGAGAAGTTTTATCAGGCCGAAGAACTTTCTGAAATTGATTTTGGTGAATATGTTGAAAAGCTTACCCAATACATTTACCAAAGTTACGGTGATAAAACCGACAGGGTAAAAATGATTATTGAGTCTGACCGTGTTGGGCTTGATATGGATACCGCAATGCCAAGCGGACTGCTGGTTAATGAGATCGTTTCGAATGCCTACAAATATGCCTTTCCGGGGGATTCAAAAGGGGAAATAAGAATTTTCCTCAAAAAACAGCAGGGAAGGGTGATTTTTAAAATTTCAGATAATGGGATTGGTCTGCCCGGTGACATCAATCTTGAAGCTGCAGAATCGTTAGGAATGCAATTGATACAGGCATTAACCGCTCAATTGGATGGAGAACTTGAAGTTTCCCGAGAAAATGGCACAGAGTTTACCGTGAGTTTTGCCTACCCTAAAACACATTCTTAAAGTATCACTATCCATTAAATGAGTATTAAAAATACATTTTTGAATAAGTAAACGCTGTTATTTATTCAATTTAACCAATGTAAATCATATCCTTTTCACATCAATGCCATGATCGACCGGATGCTTTATTGCTCTCAGACTGCATGTTTGCCATGCATCGTGAGGTAACCCTTGAGGGATTATTGATGTAGAAAGAAATTAACTTTGAACTATGGCCACATTAAAAATAATGATTGTTGAGGACGAGATCATCGTCGCGAAGGACATTCAACGAATATTGAAAAAACTGGGATACGAAGCATTTGATCCATTTGCGAATGGAAAGAAAGCGCTGGACTCTATTGAAAAACTTAGTCCTGATCTCATACTTCTGGACATCAATCTCAAAAGCAGTGAGATGGATGGTATCAATGTCGCGGAACAAATCCATCAGCATTATCAAATCCCTTTCATTTTTCTCACGGCCTTCTCCGACAAAGCAACCCTTGAGCGCGCTAAGTTGACAGAGCCATATGGTTATATTATAAAACCTTTTGAAGAGGATGATATCAGAACAGCCATAGAGATTGCCTATTATAAATATACCAAGGATCTTGAAATGCAAAATAAAGGCAATCGTTTTGCCGCTGCACTGGATAGCCTTGAAGTGGCAGTGATCATCACCGATGCGAATGAGAAAGTGATTTTTATGAACAAGATGGCTGAGACACTCACAGGCTGCCTGAAACAGGAAGCACTCGGGAAGGACATAAGTATTGCCATGAAGAATTCTCCTCTTGAAACAAAGTCAGCGTTTAAAACACTTGCACATACTGTGGTAGGAGAATCTCCAAAGCAGGACCCCGAATCGCAAATTCATATTTCCAATGGCGCAACAGATCACGCTGTTGCCGTTAATACATTCCCAATTTTATCAGTAAATAATAAAATTAATGGTTGTGCTTTTGTGATGACATCTCCGGGAAGAAAAGATGCAGTGCAGGAATCAAATGCAGACAAGAACCTGTTTAATTTTTTAGAAAACATTTATGCCAACAACAGTTTCTTCGTAAAGAAGGACTCGCGTTTCGTAAAGGTTAATTTTCAGGACATTCTTTGGATTGAGGCACTCGACAATTATGTAATCATCAAAACCTCTTCCAAGGAGCAATTCATACTTCACAGTTCAATGAAAGATATTGAATCAAAATTGCCTCAGCTTAATTTTGCACGGGTGCACAGGTCTTACATTGTACAGCTAGAGAAGATCAGTGCCCTGGAAGAAAATGCATGTATTATTGATGGCAACCGTATTCCTATCGGAAAGTCGTATAAGGACAACGTGATGAGTCGCTTGAATCTTTTTTAATAGTTTTCCATCCGGTTATCATACATTTAAATTCTTGCTGTGATTCATTAGTGATTCACCTTTAGGTAGCGGGATAAATCGTAGTTTTGGGCTCTGATTATGTCTGCCCGAAAAGCCATTATAGAAGTTAAGAACCTTGTCAAGGTATATGATGAGCTGGTTGCCGTCCAAGGCATTAGTTTTGACGTATACGAAGGAGAGATTTTCGGACTTCTTGGCCCAAATGGCGCGGGCAAAACAACGACACTTGAAATCATCGAAACCCTTAGGGCGCCGACATCAGGGGAAGTGCTCGTAGAAGGTTTTTCAGTGAAGAGCCATTCCAATGAAATAAAAAAGCGAATAGGCGTTCAGTTGCAGGCAGCAGGATATTATCCAAATCTAACTCTGGCGGAATTGCTAAGACTGTTTGCCGGCCTTTATAATGTACGTATTGATGTGAATCAAATGTTGCAAAGGGTTGGTTTGGCAGACCGCCATAAAGCTAAATACAAGATACTATCCGGAGGCCAAAAGCAGCGCTTCTCCATTTGCACTACGCTGATAAACAAACCGAAGATTGTTTTTCTTGACGAGCCTACAACGGGTCTGGATCCTCAGGCGCGCCGTAATTTATGGGAACTGATTCGGGAAATAAGAGCGCAGGGCACTACGGTAGTCATCACAACCCATTACATGGATGAAGCAGAGTATTTGTGTGACAGAGTGGCGATTGTGGAAAAAGGAAAGATAATATCACTGGATACCCCCGAAAGACTCATTGATAATTTAATTGAGAGCGGATTCAATAAACCTAAGGAAGTGAAGCGTGCTAATCTGGAAGATGTTTTTCTTTCATTAACAGGAAAGGAATGGAGAGATGAATAACCAAAGAACAGCAAATTCCGATAAATCTTTGCCAAAGTATTCTCAATGGACAGCAATGCTTGCCATTTCAAAAGCCAGTTTGCGATCAATTACCAGAAGTCCTTCCGCGGTTATTTTTATTTTAGTTTTCCCATTGGTATTTATTGTTGTGTTTGGTTTTGTGGGCAGTAATAAAATTAAACTTGAGGTAGGTATAAACTCAGCCTGTGATACAAGTGGATTTGTTTACCGGGCTTTTTCCGAAGTGCAAAATATTCACTTGATCGGAGATAAATCGGATCAGGAAATGATGGATCAATTGAAGAAAGGCCGGATGGATGCTATTCTTCTGATTCATTCAGGTAAGAGTGAGACAGGAAAGGAAAGTGTAGAAATCATCACATCAAAGGCATCAAGGGAAAAAGGGGCATTTGCCATTTCGGTACTATCAAATATCATAGACAAGAAGAACCTTGAATACTATTCACATCTTCAAAAAAGATATCCTGAGTCTTTTAATACCGTGTTGATTGATGGTGAAATTCCAGCCGAACTTAAGGAGACAAAAGTCGAAGGCAGAGAATATAAAATGATTGACTTTATTCTACCGGGTCAATTGGGATTTTCAATTTTAAGTGCAGGTGTATTTGGAACAGCTTTTGTTTTTTTCTCTCTCAGGCAAACAATGGTTTTGAAAAGATTTTTTGCAACACCTATCAAAAGAACTTACATAGTCTTGGGAGAGGCATTGAGTCGCGTGGTTTTCCAGTTGGCGGGGGCATTGGTCATAATAATTCTCGGAAAGTATGTTTTTGGATTCACTCTTGTCAATGGATTTTTCACTCTTATTAACCTATTGCTTCTTTCTGCCTTAGGACTGATAGTTTTTATGGGTTTTGGATTTGTCGTTTCGGGACTGGCACCGAATGAAAGCGTAATTCCGCCTATAGCCAATATTGTAACATTACCCCAATTTTTATTAAGTGGAACTTTTTTCCCTATAGATGCGTTTCCTGATTGGTTGCAGGTAATAAGTAAAATCCTGCCCTTGACCTACCTCAATGATGCCCTAAGAAAGGTTGCATTTGAGGGTGCCGGCATGATGGACATTTCACATGAGCTTTCAATTATCCTCATTTGGGGCATTGTTGTTTATGCTGCTGCCATTAAATTCTTCAGGTGGGAGTAAAAGCCTTGCAGGGTTTGGGTTTTCAGGCATTTAGAATTTACAATTTCGTACTTTAGCATTTAAGAACAGGTCAAAATCAGTAGATGATGTATTCCGGGAGGAAGGGTATTTTAGTCTGTGTTACTTTGGCGATGCATTTGCTGCCCTTGATTGGTATGGCTCAGGCAGGTAGGGATGGCGTTAAAGTGATAAATGGCAGCACAATTGTAAACGAGTACACATCACTAAGTGCGAATGCGAATAGCGGGAGTACCAGTATCACCGTAACTTCTTCATCCCTTAACAACGGAGGTTTATTTTCGGCAAACCTCAACCCGGGCGATCTGATTTTTATTATTCAGATGCAAGGTGCACAGATTATTTTTCCGGATGATACGACCTATGGCACCATACAGAATTACGGTAATTGCGGAAACTATGAATTCGCACAAGTTGTCGCCGTGCCTAATGCAAGCACCATCACTCTAGATTGTGCTTTGCAGAAGAATTATACTGCAGCCGGTCGCACACAAGTTGTTCGTGTACCCAGGTATTCTGCATTGACTGTAAATGGATCCGCTGTATTGACCTGCCCTTCCTGGAATGGAACAACGGGTGGCGTACTCGTAGTTGAAGTTCAGTATAACATGATGATTAATGGCGGAGGCTCTGTTGATGTCAGCGGAAAAGGATTTCGTGGTGGGACAATACAGGATAATGCAGCATGGTGGGGAGTTGGAAACAGTGTTTCTACAAGGAATGATTACGGAGCAGAAAAGGGCGAAGGCATTGCCGGCTATCAGTTGGATTATGATGCAATGGGTGGACGATATTCTAAGGGATCTCCGGCCAATGGAGGTGGTGGAGCAAATTCTCATAATGCCGGTGGTGGTGGCGGTGCTAATGCAGGCCAGCCGGCTTCCTGGACAGGCCGGGGAACACCGGACATCTCAAATGCAGCATGGATTTCAGGATGGAATCAGGAATATCCGGGCTTTGCACTCAGCACATCCAGTGGTGGAGGAAAAGGGGGTTATACTTTTTCTTCCTCTAACCAAAACGCTTTGGTAATGGGGACGTCTCTTGCTGCCTGGGGAGGAGATAACAGAGGAGAGCAAGGTGGCCGCGGAGGGCATCCGTTAGATTACTCAACAGGAAGAATTTTCATGGGTGGTGGTGGTGGTGCCGGGGATCAAAATAATAGTTCAGGAGGTGTTGGTGGTATTGGCGGCGGAATCGCATTCCTTGCAGTTTACAATGATCTTAATGGGTCGGGCACCATACTTGCCAATGGCGCCAACGGAGCTAATACCATCGGATCAAATGGAACTGATGGTGCAGGAGGTGGAGGCGCAGGTGGTACAGTTATGATACCGGCTCTAGGAAATATTTCAGGAGTACTTGTTAATGCTAACGGAGGCCGTGGGGGTAATCAATCGGTAAGTTTTGGAACACTGGAGGCCGAAGGCCCGGGTGGTGGTGCTGGCGGTGGTTATATTGCCATTTCTAATGGCGCCATTGCTAAAACAGTTACTGGTGGACAGAATGGTACAACAAATTCCTTCAGTTTGACCGAGTTCCCACATAATGGGGCCACCAAAGGTGGTGCCGGAGAGTCCTCTGCAGTGTTATCTACCTATAAAATTCAGGTTAATAGTCCTCAGACAGTTTGTCTTGGCTCATCAGTCACACTAAGCTATACACTGACCGGCTCTCTGCCAGGTGGAACGTCAATTGGATGGTATTCTGCAGCTGTTGGTGGCAATCTGCTTGGCAGTGGCCAAACCTATACAACCGGTCCTGTTACAGCAAACATAACGGTATATGTAGGTGCTTGTCCAGGCGTCTATCGTCAGCCAATTCAAATTAATGCCAATCAGCTTAGCTCATCTTTTACTGCGACTACAGTTTGTCAGGGATCAGCAAGCCAATTCAATGCAACAGCAACTTCTTCCGCCGGAACAATCACAAGCTGGTCCTGGGATTTTGGTGACGGAGCAGGAACCTCGTCAACACAAAACCCGACTTATACTTATCTAAATGCGGGTACATATACAGTTAGACTGACAGCCGGCGATAACCTGGGTTGCAGCTCAGTCATTACAAACTCGGTTCTTGTTAGCCCTCGACCTGGAATTAACTTTTCAGCCTCACCTGCTTCAGGTTGTTTGCCATTAATCATTCAGTTTAACAATTCTACAAGCAATGCCAATAGTTATACCTGGAACTTTGGCGATGGATCGGCCACATCCTCACAAACAAATCCATTGCATGTTTACACAAGTTCAGGGAACTACTCCGTAACGGTGAGCGCAAGCAGTGTTTCAGGCTGTACCAATTCGCAGACGATCACCAATATGATTCAGGCTTCTGCGACACCGAAAGCAATATTCAGCGCATCTTCTTCAGCAGTGTGTCTTGGCGATACTATTCTTTTCAATGATGCCTCCCTTTCCAACGGCGCAATTATTATTTCCCGCACATGGAATTTCGGGGATGGTTCAGCTCCTTCAAATCAGACGAACCCTGCGCATGCTTATTTAAATTCCGGTAGTTATCAGGTGAGACTTACGGTGGCTTCCGCAACATGCTCTCATGATACTACACTCACCATACTTGTAAATCCCGGACCGATTGTAAGTTTTAGTTCCAATATAAATGTGGGCTGTAATCCTCTGCCGGTAAGCTTTACAAACACTACTTCCGGGGCGCCAGTGTATTCCTGGAATTTTGGTGATGGAAGTCCCTTGTCCGGTGTTCAGTCTCCTTCGCATACTTATGCTAATTCAGGAACATACTCTGTAACACTCATCGCAACTCAAGGATCTTGTGCGGATACATTAAGGGTACAAAGTATGGTGGTGGTCTACCCTACCCCTGGAGCATCTTTTAACTCTGCAACAACAGCCTGTCTGGGAGACACAATATTTTTTGCAAACACTTCAACAAGCAATGGAGGCATAACCGGGTATTCATGGGATTTTGGTGATGGATCCTCTTCTGTTACTACCGCAAGCCCTAATCATATTTATACAACTCCCGGCTCTTATCAGGTTACTTTGCGATGCTCCACGAATCAGTGCATTGATGACACGGTTAAAACAATTGTAATCTCCCCTGCTCCACAAGTTGCATTCACTCCATCTGTTTCATCAGGTTGTTCCCCCTTAAATGTTTCCTTTACTAATTCAACAAGCGGCAGCCCTGCCTATCAATGGGACTTTGGCGATGGTGCTTCTTCATCCGGTATTTCTCCCTCACATACGTTTACAACATCAGGATCTTTCGATGTGAGACTCATAGCGGTTCAGGGATCCTGTTCGGATACCTTGTTGTTGACGAATTTAATTTCTGTCGCGCCCAAACCGACGGCTTCATTTTCAGCTCCAGCACTTCTTTGTTTAGGCGATACGCTATTCACTCAGAATACAACAAATTGGAATGGCGCTCCTGCAGGAGCCTATAGCTGGGACTTTGGTGATGGATCGGCATTAATCAATTCCGGCAGCCCATCACATATCTATCAAACTTCAGGGTCTTACAACGTGACTCTTAGCGCTATCGGTTCCGCTTGCGCTGACGACAGCGTCTTTTCAATACAGGTTGCACCTTCTCCTCAAGCGGCATTTTCTGCCTCTCAAACTTCTGTGTGCCTACCGGGATCCATACTGTTTACAAATACCACCGGTGGCAGCCCGGCATTTTCCTGGAGCTTTGGCGACGGCAGCCCTGCAGTTACAAGCAGAAACACTTCACACTCCTATACCTCTGCCGGAACCTATAGCGTAACTCTTATTGCGTCGCAGGGTTCTTGTTCAGATACACTCATGGTGCCGGGAATGATAAATGTAAAAGCAACGCCATTGGCAGACTTTAGCTTTTCCTCCCCTTGCATTAATGATTCGATGATTTTCACAAATACTACACAAGCACAAGGCAGTACTATAAGTTCTTACAGTTGGGACTTCGGTGATGGATCAGCGCTAAGCAGCCAGCAAAGTCCTAAACATGCTTTCTCGTTTGCAGGAACATATAATGTAAGTCTGATTGTGCAGAGCACAAATGCCTGCTCCGATACTATACAAAAAAGCATTTCAGTTTTGAACCGACCACAGGTTTCATTCAGCCCCGATGTAACTAATGGCTGCGATAGTCTGATTGTTCAATTTGCAAATGCCACAATAGGTGCATCAACCTATACCTGGGATTTTGGTGACGGGTCCGGTTCTACTCAAGGAAATCCTTCTCACCTCTACAGTTCTCCCGGGACCTATTCTGTTTTCCTAACAGCAGAAGCTACAGGTGGCTGTGATGCTTCCCGGGCTTACATTAACCTCATCAATGTTCGCAGCACACCTTCTGTTCAATTTAGTTTAAGCCTCAATACACTATGTCCCGGTGAATGCATTTCATTTCAAGATCAAAGTGGAGCCGGAATAACTTCATGGGTCTGGTCTTTCCCCGGAGCGAACCCATCGTCGGCTGCAAACAGCAATCCCTCGGCTGTTTGTTATCCTATTGAAGGAATTTATGATGCGAGCTTGAGTGTTTCCAATGGATTCTGTTCCGCATCAAAAACTCTTGCAAATTATATTCATGTGGTTGATTGCAGCACTTTGCCTTTTGCATCATTCATCTCCAGTGATAGTAGTGTTTGTGGAGGATCTTGCCTTTCATTTGTTTCTTTATCACTCAATGCAACATCCTGGAGCTGGTCTTTTCCCGGTGCGACGCCTTCAAGTTCTTCACTGGAGAGTCCGCAGAATATTTGTTATCAAAATCAGGGCAGTTTTCCTGTCACGCTTATTGCAGGTAATCCAATCGGATCCGACACTCTTTTGGTGCTGAATCACATTCAGGTTTTTTCTCCTGTGCTTATGCCTGCAATTACCGTGTTTGGAGATAGCTTAGTAAGTTCCTTGGCCAATGCCTATCAATGGTATCTCAATGGTATTCCGATTTCGGGTGCCACAAATCGATGGCTGGTTGCACCGTTGAGCGGAAATTATTCGGTTGAAATCACGGATGTAAACCAGTGCAGTTCAATGTCTGCATCAAGATATGTTTCTCTTGTTGGAATTGACGATGTAAATTCATCCAACTATCTTACATTATTTCCAAATCCATTTTCAAACGAGCTTCAACTTCTTTTTTTCGGAAGAACTGAAGAATCGGTACATCTGAAGATCTTTAATACTTTAGGAAAAGTTGTTCTCAGCAAAACAGAAGAATCTCATTATGGAGAAAACTATTTTGTAATCAAGACGGATGAATTAGCATCCGGTTTTTACTGGTTACAGGTGGAATGTGCAGAGAGAGTAATTGTTCGCAGAATTGCCCGTCAATAACCTCACCGCCGGATTTGTTTTTCAAACCTTACAACTGTAAGATTTCAGTGCTTTTTTAGAGCTGGTTAACCCAACCATGGCCCTTGAATGCTGTATAAAATTTGGACTATTTATGCGCATTTCAAAATAATATAAACCCAGGAGAAAATTTTCAGGTGTTCTCCCAGCCATGAAGCAAAAAAATTACAAAGTCGATTTAGAGATCTATGTTGTTTTCATCATAGTTATCGGTATTTCAGTTTTTAACGCGATCTATTCGAGCGTCTTTATCAACCGGAACCAGGATGTAACGACGAATATCATGACGGATGATATTCCGTCTCTTCAGGCATTGGAGAACATGAACTCTTTGATCATCCGTTCAAAAATGTATTCGACGAACTGGGTTTATCTGGAAGGAAACCGAGAGGACAAAGAAAAACTGAAAACGCTTCATACTGTCGATTACCCTGAAAGGAAAGCCAGCATTCTTGCACTGATGCATAAGTGGAAAGATTCAGCAAGTGTTGACAGTATGCAGGCTATTTTTAGATTGTTTGAGCTTCAAATTAATAATCAGAAAAAAGTTATTGATGCGCTTGCTTCTCATGAGGATTATCAGGATCCCATGAAGCTTTTTTATGCCGAAGAGATTGTTAATGATCAAATTCTTCCTCAGTGCACAAACCTTATTTATAGCCTGAATAGAATTATCCTAAAGAGAAAAGCCCTTGCTGAGCAGGAGCATGCGAAAGTGAAGGCATCGTCAAGAACACTCATGTGGAGCTTGCTTACACTTGCCATCATGATCGTTCTGGTTGTGCTTATCGCTGCGTTTTATATGTCCAGCAATATTATAGTGCCAACCATGAAGCTCAGAAATTATATTGAGCAAATGGGCAAAGGCGAAGTTCCTGAAATTAATGTTCGATCCCGTAAAACAGCTGTAGGACAAATGACTGAAGCTGTTCAGTCTTTAAGGGAAGGTTTAATGCGTACAGCAGAGTTTGCAAGAAATATAGGTGCCGGAAATTTTGATGTTGAATATACACCGCTTGGCACCCATGACGAATTAGGCATAGCCCTTGTTCAAATGAGAGCCAGCTTGCTGCAAGCGAACCGGGACAACCAACTCAGACATTGGACCTCGATGGGTTCAGCAAGAATCAACGAGGTGTTGAGGGATAATAATAATGACATCACAAAACTTACCGATGAAATTATTGAGGTACTGGTAAAGCATATGCACTCCTTTCACGGAGGAATTTACCTTATTGAAAAAGATGAGATCAATGGTCTTGAATGGATTCAACTTCACGGAAGTTTTGCAATGGACTCACGCCTGAAGGCTAAAGCAAAACTAAATCTGGGAGAAGGATTGATCGGACAAGCCATCAAAGGCGGGAACGTCATCCATCTTGAAAATGCACCGAATAGTTATGTGAGTATAAGCTCCGGACTGGGGGAATCACCGGCAAGCCATATTCTTATTGTACCATTAAAGTACAGAGGGATGGTTTATGGAGCCGTAGAGCTCGCTTCGTTTGATACTTTCTCGACTCAGGAAATTGAATTTATTGAGAATGCCGGAGAAACAATGGCCTCTACAATTGATTCGGTAAAGGCAAATATGCTAACACATCGTTTGTTGGATGAAACCAGGTTGCAGGCAGATCGCCTTGCAGCACAAGAAGAAGAGTTGCGACAAACGAATGATGAATTATCTCACCAATCACAATTGCTACAGGCTTCAGAAGAGGAGTTGAAAGAGAGTAACCTTGAACTTAAAGCGAATGCCCGTGCACTTGGACAACAAAATGAAATTCTTGAACAGGCACGAGAAGCTTTGATCTTAAAAGCGAAAGAACTTGAAAGGAATAACCGATATAAGTCCGAGTTTCTGGCAAACATGTCTCATGAATTGAGAACTCCGCTAAACAGCGTATTGATATTGGCGAAACTACTTTCTGATAATCCGGAAAATAATCTGAGCAGGAAACAAGTGGAATATGCAGGTGTAATACATAAGTCAGGTAATGATTTGCTCTTGCTAATTAATGACATCCTTGATTTGTCCAAAATTGAAGCCGGGAAGATTGATTTATTGCTTGAAGAAACAGAATTCAAAACTATAAAAAAGGACACCTTCGAATTATTTACGGAATTAGCCAAGGAAAAGAAAATCGAATTTGAAATAGAACAACATTCGGGTGTGCCTGAAAAGTTTATTACTGACCGCGTTCGACTGGAGCAAGTCTTAAAGAACCTCTTGTCAAACGCGTTCAAATTTACCTCTACAGGAGGAAAAGTTATTTTCCGCATAAAACGCCCGGATCGTCGGTTCCGATTCAGTAACCCAGAGCTGAAAAATTCCAATAATATTTTGGAGCTTTCTGTAACGGATAACGGAATTGGAATACCGGAAGATAAGCAACAACTAATCTTCAATGCCTTCCAACAAGCAGATGGTTCTACAAGTAGGCGTTATGGAGGAACAGGTCTTGGTTTATCTATTAGCAAAATGCTTGTGTCCCTTCTCGGAGGAGAGATGCAATTGGAAAGTACACCTAATAAAGGAAGCACCTTTTATGTATTCATTCCGTTAAAAAGTGACTACCAACCAGAGTCACAAGAAAACACACCTGAAGAAACACCGCGAAGAAATTTTGAGACAGGTGATATTGCATCTTTATTTTTAACCGAAGCAAATTCTGAATCCGAAACTCAATTGAATGAGGACGGCATCAGAGACGACAGAAACAATATTAGTGATCAGGACAAGGTACTGTTGATTGTTGAAAATGACATTTCATTTGCGAATGCGCTTTTGAACATGGCGCATGAAAAACACTATAAAGCCTTGGTTGCACCGGATGGTGAGGCCGGACTTCTGTATGCTGAGCAATACAATCCCTCTGCGATTATTATGGATATGCAAATTCCGGGGTCTGATGGAATTGGTGTTTTACAAAAAATCAGGTCACATGCTAAACTTAGCCAGATTCCCGTACATATAGTTACTGCCACAGAGAGGAAGAACCTCTTAATGGATCTCGGTGCGACAGCATGCTTAAAAAAACCGCTTGATCTAAAGGACCTGGATGATGTTTTCGCACATATAGACGATACAATTCCAGTGGTGTCACCAAGAGTACTTGTAATTGAGAAGTCATCAATTGACCGGGAGATTATTGGAAACCTCCTCCATTCCAAAAACAGTCTTGTGGATCTTAAAGCCGTTTCCTCTTCGGAAGAAGCAGCCGCGCTTCTCTCTGAAAATGTTTTCCATTGCATCATTCTGGATTTAGATCTTGGAGTTGATAAAGAAGAAGGCCTGAGATTATTGGAGAAAATTAAATCCAGTCCTGAGCACGAAGCTACTCCTGTGATAGTTTTCACTTCCTGTGAAATTAAGGAAGCGGAGGAAGAAAATTTGCGAAAGTGGACAGATGCGATTGTATTAAAAAGTGAGGAGTCTACGGAACGATTAATTGCGGAAACCGAGCTTTTCCTCAACAAGGTTTCCCAGGGAGCTAAAGTTTCTAAGAATATACAGATTCCCCCTTCTTTGGAAAATCTATTGAATGGAAAATCGGTGTTGCTGGTAGACGATGACATTCGGAATATTTATGCTTTGTCCAGTGTTCTTGAGCAACAGGGAATGAATGTAATTACTGCAACGAATGGAAAGGATGCATTGAAAAAGCTTGGACGACAGCCTCAAGTAGATATCATTCTCATGGATATTATGATGCCTGAAATGGATGGATATCTGGCCACCCAACAAATTCGCCAGATTGAAAAATTTAAAAACCTTCCAATCATTGCACTTACTGCCAAAGCTATGAATGGAGACAGAGAGAAATGCATACAGTGTGGTGCATCAGATTATATTTCAAAACCGGTTTCAATTGAACAGCTTTTGTCCTTGATGCGCGTTTGGTTATATCAATAGAAATATAAAATCATTTTCAATTATTTGAAGCAATTATGGATACCAAGATAAACGATATTACTATTTCCGATACTTCTTTAAGCAACTTTTTGAGTTTGTTGTCTCAAGAATTCGGCGCTGATTACTCAGGGTATTCTAAGACTTTTGTTGCCCGAAGATTGCAAGGTTTTTTAGTAAGTCAAGGCTTTGACAGTCTTGAGATACTGATATGTTATTTGCGACAAAAGCCTCAGATTCTTGCTGAGATACAAAAAGAGCTTAGTATCAATTACACCGAGATGTTTCGTAATCCCGGATTTTTTTATTCGATCAGAAAGAGAGTCTTTCCATTTCTGGCCACTTATCCAACATTAAAAATATGGCATGCGGGATGCTCTACAGGCGAAGAAGTGTTTTCACTTGCAATTTTATTACAAGAAGTTGGATTGCTTGATAGGACTAAAATTTATGCAACGGACAAAGATTCCGGCGTACTCAATAAAGCCTCCACTGCCATTTTTGATACTTCGAGAATGCAGGAATACACAGCCAACTATTATAGTTCAGGCGGTAATTCTGAGTTCTCAAATTATTATTCATCCGGCTACGGACAGTTAAAATTTCAGGAGAATTTGAGAAGAAGCATTTCGTTTCAGCAGCATGATCTATTAGCTGACGGACCCCTTCAAAAGTTCAACCTTATTTTCTGTAGAAATGTAATGATCTACTTTAGCCCGGAGCTCCAAAACAAGGTAGTGGGCACCCTCTGCAGTAGTTTGTCAAATTTGGGTTATTTGGGTCTTGGGGCCACAGAAACGCTTTCATTCAACAAATACAGGCACGAATTCGCAACGATTGATAAATCGGAGAGAATCTATAGAAAAGTATCACTTAGTGAGTGGAGAAATTGTAAGAACTGAGCCGAAGCTGCCGAACATTCGAGGTGTGATCAAGTATATTTGTGAAGCACCATTAACTAATATTTAAAATTTCTCTAATGCAAAGTGTAATTCAAGAAGAGTTAAAGGCAGAAAAAACGGTAAAGCCAATTAATATTTTATTGGTTGACGATAGACCAGAGAATCTAATATCTCTTGAAAGTATTCTTGAACAGGACGGAAGAAATATTTTGAAAGCATCATCAGGAGAAGAGGCATTGGTTATTGCTCTCGAGAAAGATATTGCCATGATTTTATTGGACGTTCAAATGCCCGGAATGGATGGATTTGAGGTGGCGCGTTTGTTGAAGGAGAATTCTCATACCAAAGATATTGCGATCATTTTCGTTACCGCGTTAAGCAAGGATGAAAAATATAGTATACAGGGCTATGAGGAAGGCGCTGTGGATTATCTGTTGAAGCCCCTTGATACATTCGTTGTACGTGCTAAGGTGAATGTCTTTTCTAAGCTTTACCTGCAGCAAAGAGAGTTGAAAGAAAACAATGAACTCCTTCATCGTACGAATAAGCAATTAGATGAATTTGTATATATTGTATCACATGACCTTAAGGCACCCTTGAGAGGCTTATCAAGTCTTGCAACATTTTTAGAAGACGAATTAGGAGAGAGTCCTAAACCGGAAATCTTAGACTTGTTGACCATGATGAAGAGTCGCACTTCCCGGATGCAACAGTTAATAGACGGAATACTTCATTATTCTAGACTTGCGAATACCAAGGGCCAAACCGAACTGGTAGATGTTAAAGAGTTGATAAACAACATTATAGACCTTGTTAGTCCTCCTGAAACTATCTCTTTTACGATCCCTGATAATTTGCCGAAGATTAATTGCGAGAAAATTAAATTGCATGAGGTGTTCCAGAACCTGATATCCAATGCGATAAAATACATGGATAAGGCTGAAGGAAAAATTGTGATTGGTTTTCAGGATAGAGAAGACGAGTATGAATTTTGGGTAAAGGATAATGGTATGGGTATTAAACCCGAGCACCTGGAGAAAATTTTTGGCTTGTTCCAAACCCTGCTTCCTAAGGATCAATGTGAGAGCACTGGTATAGGACTTACTATTGTAAAGAAAATAATTGAAAGTGAGAGAGGACGGATAACGGTTACTTCAGCTTTTGGTGAGGGTTCCACATTTGGTTTCACGTGGAACAAATAGACAGATCCTTGCGTAAAAATAGTGGAAGGATTCGCAATTACATTTTTTGGAAAATGTAAATGACACTGGAATATTTTTCCGGATTTTTACCAGCTTTAAAATTAGATCTCAACCCTGAGAAGATTGCACTCATAAAATTCGATTTTCCGCTTTTGTATTTCTCGCTCAATAGCGATACATAAAAGGAATCAAAAGGCATAGGTTTAGAAGCTATATGCTTAAAACCATGGCCAGAAAAACTTTTCTTTAATACTTCAGGGTTAAAATGATATAAATGTCTTGGTACGTCGTATGCTGCCCAGAGATCTTGATAATGTTGCGCATCCCAGGAAGTAGGGTTAGGAACAGCTACAATGAGGATTCCACTATGGTCTAATAGTTCATGTATTTGTTGTATCCGCTGTTGGAGGCTATGTACATGTTCTAATACATGCCACATGGTTATCACGCTTTGTTTTTCTCCCGTTTTCAACATGCTAAATCCAGATTCATCGTATACGTTCAACGACCAATTCTGCTTTGCTTGTTCTCTTGCCTTTTCACTGGGTTCTATACCGGTTACCGTCCAGCCTGCATTTTTACAGGCATGAAGAAATTCACCGGTGCCACAACCAATGTCCAGAAGATTCTTTTTTGAGGAGGATGAATATTTATCAATTAATTGAATTTTCTTTTTGATGGAATGATTTCGAACCAGTTTATAGATTTTGTTAAAAATCCCTGCATTGGAGTTTGAATGGCTTATATAATCCTTGCTTTCATAGTACTTTGAAATTTCTGAGGGATCCGGACGAGGATTTGTGAACAGAAGCTCACATTCAGAGCACCGGACTATTTGAAATAATTCAGCGCTAACTGTAAAATCTTTACATTTTCGTTCAAAAGTGTGATTTTCTGAGCCGCAGGAAGGGCATTCTTTTAATTGTTCCATTCAAATTGTTTCACGTGAAACATCATCTCCCCAAATACACCATCAGCACAGAAATATCTGAAGGGGAAACCCCTGAAATTCTGGATGCCTGTCCTAATGTACTTGGCTTTATCTTAGAAAGCTTTTGTCTTGCCTCCGTAGAGAGGGATTCTAAGCTATTGTAATCAAAATCTTCTTTTAAAAAGACATTCTCGAGTTTTACGAATTTATTTACTATTTCAGACTCTTTTTCGATGTAGCCTTCATATTTAAGGCGTATTTCGGCTTGTTCGAGGACCATTTCTCTGTGTGCATTAGGAATGGTTTCTGAGAAGTCGCGAAATTCAGAGGTGTTATCTAAGAGATTAGAAATATTTACCTGAGGCCGGAGTAAAAGCCCCAGCATCTTTACTTTCTGCCGGATAGGGTCAGTTCCCAACTCCTCTAACATGAGATTAATGTCTTCAGGCTTTAGGGAGTGATTACGGATGAAGTTTTCTGTTTCGGTAGTATATTTAATTTTCTCTTCCACATTTCGAAGCCTGCTCTCATCGGCAAGACCTAATTGGAAGGAGACCGGCGTAAGTCTGACATCGGCATTGTCTTGCCTCAGGAGCGTACGAAACTCCGCCCTGGAGGTAAACATCCTATAAGGCTCGTCTGTACCCTTAGTTACCAGATCATCGATTAAAACACCGATGTAGGCCTCAGAACGCTTTAATATAAACGGATCTTTTTCATTGATTTTTAAATGAGCATTTATTCCTGCCATCAATCCCTGGCAGGCTGCTTCTTCATAGCCGGTAGTTCCATTAATCTGACCGGCGAAATATAAGTTTTGGATCAGCTTTGTTTCCAGCGATAAATTCAATTGTTGAGGAGGGAAATAATCATACTCAATTGCATATCCGGGACGGAACATTTTCACCTTTTCAAATCCGGGAATCCTGCCGAGTGCTTTGAGTTGAATCTCTTGAGGTAATGAAGTGCTGAATCCGTTTAAATATATTTCCACAGTGTTCCATCCCTCGGGCTCAACAAATAATTGGTGTCTTTCTTTATCTGCGAATCGATTAATTTTATCTTCTATGGATGGGCAATATCTTGGTCCGAGTCCCTGTATCCTTCCGGTGAACATCGGGCTTTGATCAAATCCTTCTTTTAATATCTCGTGCACGGCATCATTCGTATAGGCAATCCAGCAATTTAATTGTTTGTTGATTTGTGGAGTATCCGTGAATGAAAACTTCCCGGGGTTTACATCACCATCCTGAACCTCCATTTTGGAATAGTCCAGTGATCGACCGTCAAGTCTTGGCGGAGTCCCCGTTTTCATTCTACCCGACTGAAAACCAAGTAGTTCTAACTGTTCTGTAAGTCCCTTTGCTGCTTTTTCTCCGCTTCGTCCTCCACCGAATTGTTTTTCCCCTATGTGGATGATACCATTCAAAAAAGTACCATTAGTCAAGACAACTGATTTGGCCTTGAAATCTATTCCCATACCAGTGCGAACACCACAGACTTTGTTGTCTTCTACAATGATTTCATTCACCATGTCCTGCCAAAAGTCGACATTGGGTGTTTGTTCAAGCATGACGCGCCATTCCTGTGCGAACATCATGCGATCATTCTGGGAGCGCGGACTCCACATAGCCGGACCTTTGGATCGGTTAAGCATCCTGAATTGAATCATAGAACGATCAGAAACAATGCCCGAATAACCACCAAGCGCATCTATCTCTCTGACAATCTGTCCTTTAGCAATTCCGCCCATAGCCGGATTACAAGACATCTGCGCGATGGTTTGCATATTCATCGTTATCAGCAATGTCCGCGAACCCATGTTCGCTGCCGCCGCCGCCGCTTCGCAACCGGCGTGACCGGCGCCAACAACAATTACATCATATTCAGCTTTCGTAGTCATCAGAGCGGCAAAGGTACTGAGAATTAAGCAATGAAGGTAGTGCCCGGACAGCCTTCCACTTAAACATTCCAAGAGAATAAAAACAGCAAGGAATTAATAGTGCTGCAAAGCAATTCATACATTTGGCCTCCGAAATATTAAAACTTGAGTTCAAGTTCACTAAATAAAATTACGCTTTCCGGTCTGCTGGTTACACTGGGAATCATTTTCGGCGATATTGGAACTTCGCCGCTGTATGTTCTAAAAGCGATCATAGGAAATAATGTAATCACCGCAGAAACGGTGCTGGGTGGAGTGTCTTGTATTTTTTGGACGATCACTTTGCAGACTACCGTCAAGTATGTGATTCTTGCTCTCCGTGCAGATAATAAAGGAGAGGGAGGAATCTTTTCACTCTACACACTTGTGAGGCGTGCCAAAGTAAAGTGGCTAATGGTACCGGCAATTATCGGCGGGAGTTCTTTACTTGCCGATGGAGTTATTACCCCGGCAATTTCTGTATCCTCCGCTGTTGAAGGATTAAAATATTTCAATGAAGGTATAGATACAGTGCCTATTGTAATTGCCATTCTCACACTCTTATTCCTAATCCAACAATTTGGCACCAAACTCGTCGGAAGATTTTTCGGACCGGTGATGTTTATTTGGTTTGGAATGATCGGAGTGTTGGGCGTGCTCTCGGCACTTAGTTTTCCTGAGGTCTTTAAGGCAATAAATCCGGTTTATGCCTATGATCTTTTAGTATTACATCCGGGTGGATTCTGGCTTTTGGGTGCCGTATTTTTATGTACAACCGGGGCAGAAGCCCTTTACTCAGACATGGGTCATTGCGGGAGAAAAAATATCCGCATGAGTTGGGGTTTTGTAAAACTTACCCTCTTATTAAATTACTTTGGTCAGGCTGCATGGCTCATGAATAACCAGGGAACCTACTTAGGTGATAAGAATCCCTTTTATTCAATGATTCCCGAAAGTTTTCTCATTGTTGGATTGATCGTGGCTACATGTGCAACAGTCGTTGCAAGCCAGGCGATGATTAGTGCTTCTTTCACCTTGATTAACGAAGCAATACGTCTGAACTTTTGGCCCAAAGTCAAGGTTAAATACCCGACAGATATGAAGGGTCAGCTATATATTCCTTCAATAAACTGGCTCTTATACTTCGTGTGTATGATTGTCGTTTTGTATTTTAAAGAATCAAAACACATGGAGGCCGCCTACGGATTAACGATCAATATAAATATGATCATGACTTCTACCTTATTTGTGTTTTACATGCACTTGAAAAGGTATCCAAGGGCAGCGATCGTTTTATTTATTGTGATGTATGGGACAATTGAGTTTTCATTTCTCGTTGCAAACCTTAGTAAATTCGCACATGGAGGTTGGGTAAGCTTACTTATCAGCTCCGGAATTATTGGTGTCATGTTTGCCTGGGATAAGGCAAGAAAGATCAGAAGCCGATTTGTGGAGCATGTAAAGCTCAAGGAATACCTTCCTATGCTACGCGATCTGAGCCATGATTTTTCAATTCCCAAATATGCCACGCATCTGGTATATCTTACCAGCGCGAACCAGCGTGATGAAGTGGAGGCAAAGGTGATGTATTCGATTTTACAGAAACAACCTAAGCGAGCTGATATTTACTGGTTCGTACATGTCGATGTAAGGGACGAACCCTACACCATGGAATACAAGGTGACCGAATTGATAAAGGGAAATATTATCCGGATCGATTTCAGGCTGGGGTTCCGTGTAGAGCCACTTATTAATATGATGTTTAGAAAAGTGGTTGAGGACATGGTAAAAAATTTCGAAGTTGATATCACCTCACGTTACGAATCATTGGGAAGAAAAAATCAGGTAGGCGATTTCAAGTTTGTTGTTATGGAGAAGTTTCTTTCTTTTGAGAATGAAATGCCGTTCTACGAAAAGATTATTCTTGATATATATTTCCTGTTGAAAAAACTTTCTCTTTCGGAAGCGAAGGCATTTGGACTTGACACAAGTTCCGTTAGCATCGAGAAGGTTCCACTTGTTGTGAACCCTGTTGGTGAAATAAACATGCGCAGGATTGTATAAGTACCACAGGCGATTGGGAATTATTTTTCTACATAATTAATTTTTCCAAAAGCAATATGCCTTTTGAGAAAAGACAAATCATTAAATAGCCATGAAGTCCAAGACACCGAAAGAATCACTAGCTACACTGACAGAGATTGTCCTGCCCAATGATACGAACACACTTGGGAATTTGATGGGAGGCCGACTGCTTCACTGGATGGATATTGCATCAGCCATTTCAGCAACAAGGCATTGCGGAAGAATAGTAGTTACAGCCTCAGTGAACAATGTATCCTTCAACCAGCCGATCAGACTTGGAGAAATAGTTACCCTTCAGGCAAAGGTATCCCGCGCCTTCAATTCTTCCATGGAGGTCTTCATTGATGTATGGGTTGAAAATAATATGACCGGCGAGAAGAAAAAGTGCAATGAGGCTATCTATACATTTGTTGCTGTCGATCAGTTAGGAAATACAATTACTGTTCCTTCACTAGTTCCCGAGACTGATGAAGAAAAATCACGATATGACAGTGCGTTGAGAAGAAGACAACTTTCATTGATTCTGGCCGGCAAAATGAAGCCTGCTGATGCGACTGAGTTGAAAGCACTTTTTACAGGAGCCTGATTATATTGATTGATGAGGGCATGTCGGAAAATTAAACCTGAAAAAAAAGCTGCCGGAAGATTTAGACCATTGCATGCAATCATTGCCATCAAGGCTTCGCATAAACCAGCATTTGATTTATAAAACACACATTGGCATCATCGCCGGGAAATAAAATAAAGCTGGCCGGACTATTGGCGACACTCGGTATCATCTTCGGAGATATCGGGACTTCTCCATTGTATGTGTTGAAGGCAATCATTGGAAACCAGAGCATAGATCCGGTCTTAATTTTTGGAGGGATATCCTGTATCTTCTGGACACTCACTCTTCAAACCACCTTGAAGTATGTCATTCTTATTTTGCATGCTGACAACAAAGGTGAAGGCGGAATATTTTCTTTGTATGCCTTAGTCAGGCACACAAAAGTAAAATGGCTGATCTGGCCCGCAATGATTGGCGGGGCTGCACTATTAGCCGATGGCATTATCACACCGGCAATTTCGATTTCTGCTGCAGTAGAAGGATTAAGAATTCTTAATACCGATATTCCAACCATTCCAATTGTAATTGCGATCCTTTTCAGCTTGTTTGTTATCCAGCAATTCGGGACAAATTTTGCAGGAAAGATTTTCGGGCCGATGATGTTGATTTGGTTCAGCATGATTGCTGCGCTCGGACTTGCACAGCTTGTTTCCTACCCGGGAGTTTTAAAAGCATTGAATCCGGTATACGCCATTGAGTTGCTCACAAGATATCCCGGAGGATTTTGGTTATTGGGGGCCGTCTTTCTCTGCACAACCGGCGCTGAAGCACTATACAGCGATCTGGGTTATTGTGGAAGAAAGAATATTCAAACTACCTGGATATTTGTGAAGTCTGCTCTTGTGTTAAATTATTTCGGGCAAGGTGCATGGCTAATGCAGCATCAGGGAAAGCATCTTGGTCCAATTAATCCCTTCTATGAGATCATGCCATCCTGGTGGTTAATACCGGGAATCATCATTGCCACCTTTGCCGCTATTGTAGCATCACAGGCATTGATAAGTGGCTCATTCACCCTCGTAAATGAGGCGATTCGGTTAAACTTTTGGCCAAAGGTTAAAATTGTTTATCCAACAAATTTACGTGGTACTCTATATGTGCCCTCTGTAAACTGGATGTTGTTAATTAATTGTATCGGCATTGTTTTATTTTTCCGTGAATCATCTCAGATGGTTGCAGCCTATGGTCTTGCCATCATCATCACCATGCTCAGCACAACAATTCTGCTGAGCTACTGGCTGTATATGAAAAAAGTCGCCAGACCTTTGATTGTGTTAATGCTGATGGTGATCTTAAGCGTTGAAATTACATTTCTGATTGCAAACCTTGACAAATTCGAACATGGCGGATGGCTCACTGTCTTACTTGCTTCGGTGCTTGTAATGTTGATGTGGGCCTGGTTCAGAGCAAGGAAAATTAAAAACCGTTTCACAGAATTCGTAAAACTTAAGACCTACATTCCCCAATTGAGAGATCTCAGTCACGATCACTCGGTACAGAAATACTCAACTCATCTCGTCTACCTGACTCGTGCGAATCATGATGACGAAATTGAAGCGAAAATTATTTATTCAATATTACAGAGACAACCGAAGCGGGCAGACATCTATTGGTTTGTGCATGTGGATGTACAGGATGAGCCCTATACACTGGATTATAAAGTCACAAACATTCTGAAAGGAAACATCATTCGTATCGATTTCTTTATAGGATTCCGTGTCGAGCCGAGAGTGAATTTGTTTTTTAGGAAAGTTGTTGAAGACCTGGTTAAAAATCAGGAAGTGGATATATCATCACGTTATACCACTTTGGGTAACCGGAAAATGATCGGCGATTTCAGGTTTGTGGTGATGGAGAGGTTTTTATCGTATGAAAACAATCTCCCTTTTTACGAGAAAATAATTATGGACATCCATTTTATTCTGAAAAAACTTTCCATGTCTGAGCCCCGTGCTTTTGGTTTAGATACAAGCTCTGTTATGCTGGAACAGGTGCCCCTTGTGTTGAAGCCGCAGAATGAGATGCAACTGAAAAGGGTAAAAGATTAAGAAGAGTTTAGTTAGAATTATTTTTTTTCAATCGTTCCCCAATTACGACATCATCAATTTTATTGAGGCAATTCAGGTGCCCCTTTGGGCATTTTTCGAAGCCGATTTTAGAGCAAGGCCTGCAACTTAGATTATCCACTTCTACAACGGTTTTCATTCCTTCCTCCGGGCCACCCTTCTCTTTGCTGTAGTAAGGATACATGCCAAATTTTGGAATGGTATTTCCCCAGACAGAAATAATTTTTTTGCCGAGAGCAGCCGCAATATGCATTAAGCCTGTGTCGTGGGTGATGACCTGAGTTGAGTGTTTCAGCAAAGCAGCCGATTCGTGCAGACTTGTTTTGCCACAGGCGGAATAAACCTTTTCACCCACTGCATCAACAATTATTTTAGCGCGATCCATATCTTCCTTTCCTCCCAATAAGACCAAAGGGCTGTCTATTTGCTTACAAAGTCCAATAATTTTCTCGACCGGTAATCTTTTAGTGGCATGCTTTGCTCCAATGACGAATGCGATAAATTCTGTTTGATGGCTTTTTGGAAGAGATGATTTGATACTTAGTGCCTCAGGATTGATGAAAAAATCAAGACCCCCTCCATCATTCATTACTTTAAGATGTGATACGGTATCAAGGTATCTGTCAACAATATGTTTTTTTGGCAAACGATCTATTTTTAAATTGACCATTAACCATTTTTCAATATTCAGTTTGTGAAAAGATCTGGAAGGAGTCTTCAGGGCTCGTTTCACCAGCCATGAGCGCTGATTATGATGCAAGTCTATTATGCCGTCAAATTCTATTTTTTTTAACTGAGAAAGGATATCAGAAAGACTGTCGTCTAACAGATGTAATTTGTCGATGTAGGGGTTTCCGGAAATTACCTCTTTGAAAGATGTGCGGGTTAAGAAATGAATTTCTGCATTCGGAACCTGTTTTTTCAGGCAGCGGATTACCGGAGTGGTGAGAACAATGTCACCGATCGAAGAAAAGCGTAAGATGAGAAATTTGGGCAAAGGAGAATCCTGTTTGATGCAAAAGTAAAAAAAGACTGAAGGATGCATACTGAAAATCGAGATTAGGCATATAGAATTGATTTTCTGTGTTTAATGCAAAATGCTATTGGATGGGAATGATTAATTTTGGTTTCTTCGCCTTATTTAATAATTTGTCTTTAAGCAAAAGGTCTGTTTTATGATTCTAACCGATACGCACACCCACCTTTATTCCGACGAGTTCGATACAGATCGGGAGAAATTGATTGAATTGGCTGTTGCGAATGGGGTTTCAAGATTTTTTCTGCCTAATATAGATAGCAGCTCTATAGATGCCATGCTTGATTTGGAAAGCAGACACGGTGAAATTTGTTTTCCTATGATGGGTTTGCATCCCTGTTCGGTCAAAGAAAGCTGGCGGGAAGAAATGGACATCGTCGAAAATTGGTTTAAGAAGAGAAAGTTTGTCGCCGTTGGAGAGATCGGCATCGATCTTTTTTGGGACAAAACCTTTGTCGAAGAGCAGAAGAAAGTATTTCTAAAACAAGTAGATCTGGCAAACCATTATAGGCTTCCGATAGTCATCCATTCCAGAGAATCTTTTGAAGAGATATATGAATTGCTTCAGGAGATGCCTAAAAAGGAGCCTTACGGAATTTTTCATTGCTTCACAGGAAACGAAGAGCAGGCGACAAGGGCAATTGAGATGGGGTTTTATCTTGGCATTGGCGGAGTGCTTAGTTTTAAGAATTCGGGACTGGATAAGGTCGTTGAAAAAATTAGTCTGGAACATATCGTATTGGAGACGGATGCGCCATACCTTGCACCGGCTCCCTACCGTGGAAAGAGAAATATTCCCGAATACCTGAAACTTGTTGCGCAGAAGCTGGCCGATATAAAAAAAGTTTCACTGGAAGATGTGGCTAAAATTACCACCGAAAATTCAATAAAGATTTTTGGTAAATAAGAAACGCGTTAGTCGGGATATCAGTTGATAACAGCCGCAAACAAGAATGGGTTTGTATGAAAAAGAAAGCAAAAAAAATTCTGATTATTTATACCGGCGGAACAATCGGGATGATGCATTCTCATCGGAGCAAGACCCTTGTACCATTTGACTTCGGTGCCATTACGGATCAGATTCCGGAGTTGAATCACCTGAATTGCAAAATAGACTACTTTGCTTTCCGCTCAGCAATTGATTCTTCCAATGTTCAGCCGGAATTTTGGGTAGAACTGGCTAGAGTGATAGAAAAGAAATACAATCTTTACGATGGGTTTGTTGTATTGCACGGGACGGACACCATGGCATACACTGCTTCGGCTTTGAGTTTTATGTTGGAGAATTTATCCAAACCGGTAATTTTCACCGGATCACAACTTCCTTTGGGAGCCATTCGAACGGATGCGAAGAGAAATTTGATTACAACGATTCAATTGGCTGCGAGTGAGACTGTAATTCCGGAGGTTGCTATTTATTTTAGCAGCCAATTGTTTAGAGGGAACCGCTCTGAAAAATATACCTCAAGTAAATTTGATGCATTTGAATCTTACAACTATCCTGTGCTTGCAGAAACGGGTGTTCATATAGTGGTGAATACCGATGTGATACTAAAAAAGTCAGGGAGAAAACTAATCGTTCACAAAACCCTGGACTCAAACATTGCATTGATAAAAATTTATCCGGGAATAAATGTTGAGATTATTGATTCGACTCTAGGAACAAAGAACCTCAAAGCTCTGGTTTTGGAAACCTTTGGAAGCGGTAACGCGCCTACAGATAAAAAATTTATTGATGTTCTCCACCAGGCAATAAAGCGTGGAGTAATGATCGTGAATGTTTCGCAGTGCGGAGGGGGGGCTGTTGAGCAAGGTAAATACGAAACCAGCATTCATTTAAAAGAAATAGGCGTGATCAGCGGAAGGGATATAACGACTGAAGCTGCTTTGGCCAAGCTTATGTTTTTATTCGGCCGCAATCTAAAACTTTCTGAAGTAAAAAAAATCTTCCAAAGAGATATCCGCGGAGAGATGAACAAAACTGTATAACACTTATCATAAATGTATTTTTCAAGTTATTTTACTCAACATTTGAAAAGTGTGTTTCTATTGACGACTTTATTGGTGTTCTTTACTGCAGCTGCATTTGGGCAATATGAAAGCAGAAAAGGATATGCCGGATTTTCGATTGGGGCGAGCGTACCCTCGGGAGACTTTGCGAGTATAAGTGAGAAGCTTGAGGGAGCAGGCTATGCTAAAAAGGGAGTTGCATTGAATTTGAATTTCGCTTATCGCATTGCTTCAAATTTCGGCGTTACCGCTTTGTTGATGATTCAGTCAAACAAGTATGACGAGGACGCTTTCTTAAAATCACTTAACACTGTGAGTCAAAGCAACACAAATCAGGTAAAATACACATCTGTGGATGCCGATAGTTGGGGGTTAAGCGGATTCCTTGTTGGGGGCTTTATTTCGGCTCCATTAGACAACCGAGGGAAGCTCATTTTAGAGCCAAGGGCCTTGTTTGGTTTACTGACTGCCGTCTCGCCACGGATAAGAGGAACTTATAGAGGATCATTTAGTACAGGTTGGATAGAACAGCAGTTGGGAGCAGGTATAGCTTTTGGTTTCAGTTTGGGAGGGGGTTTCAGATTCAATGCATCCGATCGAATTGCCCTAATTTTAAATGCAGACTATTTAAAAACCAGTCCAAAATTTTTCGACGTGGCGATTAATCAAAGCAACGGCCAGGACTTAGTTATTTCCTTTCAAAAAAAAATCGAAGTAGTAAATGTTACGCTTGGATTTGCATTCAGAATAAAAAAGGATGTACCTCCGATTAAAAGAAGGATATGAAGTCGGGCAAAGACATTAAGGAGTATTTTTTTATAGGCTAAGTTTAGCAGGATGATTTTTTGAATTTTAAAACGGGATTCAATTAAATGGCGGAGAAATTCAAAATTAATTATCGTACTCAGATTAAAAAACTGGAGCACCTCGTTTCGATGAGGTATCTGGAAGTTCCGCCAGCCATTGTAAAAAAACTTGGTGGAAAATTTAATGTACGATTATTATGTACTGTAAATGATGCCATCACTTTTCAAGGAGGCATCGTTGCTTTAGGAAAGGGGAGCGCCTATATCAGTTTTAATTTAAAGCGGATGAAGGAGATTGGAGTAAAGGATGGCGATACAGTCGAGGTGATTTTAAAGCCGGATCCGAGTAAGTACGGAATGGAAATTCCTCCGGAACTTAATGAGCTTTTTAAGCAAGACAAGGAAGGAAGAAAAAGATTTGAAGGACTCAGTCCGGGGAAACAGCGTTATATCATTCATTATGTATCTGCGGTAAAAAACAGCCAGAAGAGAATAGACCGGGCGATCTTATTAATTGAAAACCTAAAAAAATTACCTAAAGGAAGGGAAAGCTTCAGAGCGATGCTCGGACTTGATTGAAAATTGAATCAAAACATGCTTTTGTCAATCGCACTATTGTAAACTTTTAGCTGGAAGATTTGTTTTAGCACGTATGAAAACCAGCCCCCTTTTACTCGCAGCAATTATTTCGTTAAACATTTCCTGTGCTCAGGATTCGGGCCAGCCTAAACAAAAAGTTGTTTCAAAAAACGATAGTATGAAAGAAGAGCAAATGCCGGTACAACACACTGATGAGGAATGGAAAAAAATTCTTAGCCCCGAACAGTATGAAGTTTTACGATTGAAAGGAACCGAAAGACCGGGTACCGGTAAATACAACATTCACAAAGAAAAAGGAATGTATGTATGTGCGGCATGCGGCAATGAACTTTTCAGTTCGGATATGAAATTTGAATCATCATGTGGTTGGCCGAGTTTTGATGAAGAAATTGCCGGCGGAAAAATCATCAAAAAAGAAGATCGCACACTAGGAATGATTCGCACCGAAATTCTTTGTGCTAAGTGCGGTTCGCATCTCGGACATTTATTTGATGATGGTCCGACTTCCAGCGGACTCAGATATTGTGTGAATTCGGTTTCTTTGGATTTTAAAAAGGGGGAGGAAAAGAAGTAAACCTATAAATTTTCTGTCTATGCTATTTTTAATTCAAGTAAAATTATTTAGGAGATTTCTTTGAAGAGAACCTGAATGAGTACTGATAGAGATTATCCTTAGTAAGATTGATTTTCAAATGAAAAAAAACAATATCTTTTTCAGGGGGGAATAGGATTTGTTTTCGTATCTCCTCAGAGACAGGCTCAAAAAACTGATGCCCCCATTCAGTTAATGGCTCAACCAACCCAACCACTCCGTTATCATCAACCGGAAACACCAAACTAAAAACATTTTCACCAATTATATAATCTGAACGCCGATTATTTTTAAAATCATCTGTAATAATTTTGTCGATCAATGAATTTGCTGAAAACATAAAATTGTTGGTGTTAAATGTAAATTCTATTGGTTCATTAGCGCCAGTCTTAGACTTAAACCTAACACCATTATCGGTGGACAATGTAAAGTTTACAGGCAAATTATATTGGACATTGACAGGGACACCATCTTGTTTTCCTGGCTTCCACTTTGGGAATAAATTTACGATTCGAAGAACTTCTTCATCACATTCCTTGCTAAGGCTACGGAGAATTTTTGCATCAGTTATATTCCCTGTCGAATCAACAACAAAAGTTACATACACCCTGCCTTGTATTCCATTTTCGCGTGCCTCGGGAGGGTACTTAATATTTTTTTGTAAAAATTCAAATAGATCAGGCTCAGCACCCGGGTAACCCGGCATTTCTTCAACGACGGTAAAAATATTTTTACCTGAATCAGCCATTGCTGTATGAAGAGACTTGTTATAAGGAAACCCTGATATAACGGTATCTTTTTGATAAACCGAATCCGGATAAGCGGACTTAGGAGTGCTCTTAAATGAATAAACCGAAGGAGGATCATAGTATAACCGATCAAATGCACTTATTTTAACAGTATCAAAAAGCGTAGCCACAGGCAAATTGATTAATTGCTGTTTGCTGCTTGAGAGCATTTCGGAACCATCATTCAAAAAAAAGGAAATTGGCACTGCGAACCTGGAGTAAAATTTTTCTCTGCCTTTCTGAGCCGATAGCCATAGGTTAGGAATTTTTTTGAAGGCATGAAGAGCTTCTTGTGCACAAGTTTCACCAATGTCATTTTTCACATCCAGATTTACTGCTTTTCCGGTGGTATCAATTTCGAACACAAAATAGAACGTACCTTCCGTTTTCATGCGGCGGGCGGTGGCAGGATAGTTAATATTCTGCATTAATATTTTATTGAATTCAGCCATGCTGCCTAAATACCTTGGCTGAATATCCAGTTTTGATTTCACCCACTCAAAATTTTTTTTAATTACATATTCGGATGTATCCGGAATCAGATATATTAATTTACCATTGTCGTAATTTATTTTTAAAGATAACTCATCAGTTTTGTCATAATATTCCCAAACGCCTTTTTTATATCCATGATCCAAAACCCCCTTTTCATAAGGGTGGCAGACTGTTAATTCGCGATCGTCATCAAGATTTGTGCTGTAGAAGAAGGCTATATCACCATATGCGGCCACAGCCCCAGTTGCATTTTTTCCCGGCAACCATTTTGGCATTATTGAAATCACACGTAATGCTTCCTGTTCTACCTGATCTTTCATTTTCGGGTCCCTGAAACTTGACTCCGTTATACATGGATTAAGAACGGAGCCATCTGTATTTACGATGAACGAAACAATCAGATTTCCTCCCCATTGCTTTTGCTTCTTTGCGTAGATAAATTCCCGGGTAATAAATTTTGTAAGTGCGTCCACTCCACCTGGAAATTCCGGGGCTTGTGCTGCCTGGATGAACACTTTATTGCCACCAATTTCCTTTATAGAAGACAGATCGCAAAAATTATTAGGAAGGGTTGATTGTGCAGAACAAAAATGCAGACTGAAAAAGAAAATTATTGCCGTTAGCGTAGTCGAATTCCACATCGGTAATTTATCAATTAAAAAATTTACTATTAATCTCAAGACTAAATCTTTCAATTTACTCTGAATAAAAAATGAATTGCAATATATGGATTGCTTTTAATTAATTATAGCGAGGATCAATATTCTCCGATCCAAACAAAATGCCCTCGAATAAAGGGGAAATGTATTCTTGTCTATACGGCGGGATTAACCTTGCAGATCCCTGCAAACAACGCTTATAAAGAAGAATTCACTGCAGTTTTTGATCAGACCATAGAGTAAAACCGTTTCTTAGCAAAAGCCCTTCCAGATCCTGATTTTAAATATTTTTCGAACTCAAAAGCTTTGTACTTGTCATAAAAAACAGATTGATGAACAAGCTGAACAGGAAGTCGCGGAGAGGTATATGCGACTTGACCTTTATGGTGTCGTTTTAATCGTTCGTTTATGTCATGGGTGCAGCCGGTATAATAGGTGTTGTCTCTGCATTTAAGAATGTATACTGTCCACATTTTATAAAAATAAAAATGTCGGGAGCAATTGACAACCGCATATAATATGTTTTATTCTGAAGGTGATTTTTTCAGCGAACTAAGACGCTGCTAGCCGAAAAGTATAAAACAAAAAAAAGGTCCGGAATAATTCCGAACCTTTTGTTTCTAGTCTCCTACGCCACCTGTTGGTTGCTTCGGCGACCGAAGATCTCCTACGCCACCTGTTGGTTGCTTCGGCGACCGAAGATCTCCTTCGCGACTTCTGCGGACTTCGTCCGCCGAAGATCGCTTCGGCGATCGAAGGCGGAGAGGGCGGGATTCGAACCCGCGGTACCTTGCGGTACACAAACTTTCCAAGCTTGCACGATCGGCCACTCTGACACCTCTCCTGTAATGATAATTTCTTTAAAAGAACGATTTTTTAATCTTAAGGGCGACAAAGGTAGAGAATCATTCCTCTGAAAGCAATCGATTTTTACGGCCTTCCTTATGGAGCAGGAAAAGTAAAATAGCCGTGAAGCCAAGACTGAGCATCACGGTGATTACCTGATCCTGACCAACTCCGATTTTGTCGGGGTCGAAGCTGCTGAGGTT